>Ga0065711_1047482_pt1 | contig 12308 bp, 10 predicted proteins | sample Hoacrofraction12_FD_59098 | JGI IMG/M metagenome (GOLD analysis project Ga0065711, IMG submission 59098) | Hoatzin crop microbial communities from Cojedes, Venezuela - Epithelial fraction 12 v2 (version 2) | ecosystem: Host-associated > Birds > Digestive system > Esophagus > Crop | place... | reverse complement strand
TTGTTCCTGTTCCCTTAGTTTGCTGTTCTGTTAAACTGCCCTTATCCCGACCCACCAGTTTCTGCCTGTTTCTTTCCATTCTCCTCCGCACCCCGGCGGGGGGAGGGGCAGTGGCGTGGTGATTTTTGTTGCCGGCTGCAGCCAAACCAGAACAGGATGCTTATCCAGTACGTACTGTAATATTCATGCTAATTTCAGTTGAGGTCAGAACCATGAAATGCAGAGAGACATGAAAAACAATAGAGTAATGAAATTTTTAAAAGAGGTTTGTTGTGACAGAAGTCTGATACATAGCTCTGTTCAAGTTTAAATGAAAAACCAAGTCAAGTCTTCTTGAAATAATTTTTCCAATAATTGGTAGATCAAGTTCTCATTTAGGGTAGTCTGATGGAGAAATCAGAGTTACTTTTAGTTTTTCCAGTGTTTAATTTGCCTGATTTTGAGATGAGTCAGTCCCTTCTCACCCGTACACTGAAGGAAAGCATTGCAGAACAAAAGTGACCCAGTTCCAAGCATAAATAAACAACCAACCTGAGTTCCTCCTCGCGTGGATCTAAATAAAGGATGTTATGATATTACAAGATGCTGCTGTGTGAGCCAGGAAAACCTGAAACAGTAAAGAAAGAGACATACCATCCATTACACAAGCAGGCAAGCAAAAGAAAGCTTCCTAGTGCTAAATCTTTCCCCAGTGAAACCCTAAGAACAAGCCCAGTCTCACAGCTAGTGCCAGTCCTTGTGACCGCTGCTTGGACAAGACTCCTGTTGTCCCAGTAAAGTCAAAGCCACCTTTATAAATTTGGTTTGTAATATACTGACCTAGTCTGTTATTCACCATCCGATCAGAGTGGTACCTCATCACATAGCCCGTGATGCAGTCTCACCTTTCCTAGAAGATGGTTTCCAAAGTGACCTGGCAAGTTATTTCATGCAAAGAACAGGCATATAATCTGTCTGATGCCTTACATTCTGGCAGATAAAAACAAAGGGGAAGAAGAGTGATGGTCAAGCAAAACCCAACCTTCTAAATCTCTCTATAGACATATACTTTGACAGCACAGTGAAAACCTGGTCATAAGCTCTGCACCAAATGCAACCGTTCGAATACAAATTTTTGCAAAATTTTCTGACATGCCCAAAATAAAAATTAAAAAAGCAGGCCATATTTAAAAGCTTCATCAGACAAAATGGTAGTTATTTCTGACGTTATATTAAAAGCATTTGATGAGCAGCTTCAGTGGATTGGTCAGTACAACCACAAGCGTAGTCAGTCAGAAGGTTTAGGAGGATTGCCTCACCACATTAAATAAACACCAAATTTGATTACGTTAGCTAGTATATTCACCTGCCAGAATAATCCAAGGTCTATGAGACTAGTGGATTTGGCATTATTTCATCTTGATATTTGCATTAAGATGCTTATACAGAAAAGCAGCTGAAAGAATGTTCCTTTTGATGGTGTAGGTTGCACAACCCTTGTGGTGTGAGGATGGCTGGCTATTTCCACACCATGCTTTGCAAAAGAAACCTTGATCTCATCTAGGTTCCTTGATGTGGTTGCCCTGATGTTATGACACTTGCCAAGACAGCATGCTTGAAACACAGTTTTCTGGATTTGCTAACTGCAGGCTCCCACATAATAATATTCAGCACACCCCAGATGTCTGCTTACTTGATTGCCCACGGCTAAGGAAGTAGCAAGCACTCCTCCCAGTCACTTGTTCTGCAACATTCTCACACATTTAATGGCACAAGCCCTGAAAGTGTTTGGGTTTTAGAGCTACCCATAACGAATTCAGATGCAGAGCATTAAGCTTTTGTTTCTCCCCATTATATATGAAGAGAAGTCACTTGCAGAACGTAAGTCTAGATTCATGTGTATTTCACACACAACCCAAAGAACACGAAGTTCAGGAATGTTCGGACTCTGGATATTTGCGTAAGATGTTCTCAGAGAAAGCAGCCATTCCTCAAAATTACGGAAATGTAGATTTCATTGGATAAAATGGTTTTCCCATTAGTGCATTCAACACACAGAAAAGGCCTGAAGTAACAAAACAAAAGCTTAATAAAGACCATAAACAAAATTCACAGGAATTCCTCTAGGCTGAATGTTAGAATAGAGCCAAAACTATTGAAATGTCCGGAACCCAGACAGCGCCTAACTAGTTCAGAAGTTCATTCAGGGTGGAGAAGGGGGGAAATGTGGTCAGACACTTCTGTCATTTTGAAGAATATCTGTGGGACTCTGACAAACAAGATGAATGTTCTCATTCAAATGCACCACCAGTTATTTAACTTACTTCCCCTGAACGTCTGGACTTCAGCTGCCTGAAAGACTGAAATATTTTGTCCCAGAAGTGTTTCTGGTCTATTGATTTATTTGTATTCTGCCCTGTCCCCTTCTGAAAGAGAGATTCCTCTTTTGAGCATCCACATCTGTAAGCAAAATAGGCTTGTCAGAGCATGCTTTCTTCAGGGCCCTTACTATCATGTAATTCTTCTCCATGCCACCGGGCTGGTTTACATTGTTCACAGGGGTGTTGATGCTCTTTGAGGAAGTTCTGAGCTGTAGCCTTTGCTGAATAGCAATCTAAGGAAAAGTTCCGTTAGACTCTCTCTCCTCTTTGCTTTTAGCTGTTAAACTGCGCTCAAGACATTTAAAAAGAACCTGAGTGTTTTCCTAACATTAGCATGTAATTCACTGTCTTTTATTGGCATGGAGACACTGGCATATAGAAATATACAGGCTATATCCTATACTTTCTATCAAATGATGTCTTATTGTGATAACACTAAGTCGTCCCTAACTTTCAGGGATATAAAAAAAAAAAAAGTTTCTATTCTAACCTCGTACTACTTTTCCTAAAGCAATAGAAGGTTCTGGGCAATGACAATTCAGGTCCATTTTGCAATACACACTTCCTTCTCCTGGGGAGGACTGTCCTTATTTTAAGTGTCAGTCACATCCTCAGACCAGCAAATTCACATAGAAAGAAAGATTGTCAGGAAAAGTTATGCCATTAACCCACAATGCACTTTTGCAGAGAGTATTACACAGCCCATGGTAGGGCAGAAAACAGACTCCCTAGCTCTCCATAGCCATGAAGTTAGGCTTGGCACTGCACAGCATACCCTCTGTTTTTAATATCCACAGAGGAAAGCCAACACCATCTTTCACATGGGCTTAGCGTTGTGAGAGTTCTCTTTTTATAAATGCCCAGAGTCACTTCAGGGTTGGCGCTAAATAAAGCAGGCAGCAAGAATGTAAACTACTGCCTGATGTTTTGTTTTGCTGCATATAGCCACCAGGAAAAGTGAAATATTTCAGAATCCCCAGAGTATAAGTGGGAAAGAGTCTGCAGTATAGCTCTATCTTATTTTGGCTATGCAATGAAAAAGAAACATTAACCATTTTCAGACTGCACATCAGTGCTTCTCAGCCATTAGCTATGTGACCTGGCGCCAATGTCATCTCTGAACATGTTACTAAGTACACAATTTACCAGGAAACTGCGAACGCAGGAAAAGCTCAGCTGAGGTATCACTCCATTTACTGAGGAGAGCCACTAGTTGTACCTATTTGTTACAATTCCTGCTTGAACTTTCGAAAGAAATATTACAGCCAAACGCTTTCTAGCTTCAGTTTCTTTCAGGCTCCTTTATGTGTCCATTTTTTTCTCTCTCAGGAGCTGTGTTAAGCAGTTAAGAGAAAGTATGAGGGATAAGAAATTCCCCCCTTTCCAAAACACATATTGGCTACAGGAATCCTGGAGCTGCAGTGGCTATTACAGCCTTACCGTAATGTTTCCAAACAACAGCCCATCTTCCAGTTCTAGTGGTCTCCTTGCACTCTGGTTTCATTACTTCAAGTTTCCTCTCCAACAGACAGCAGGTCAAACTCTCCTCTCATTTCCAGTCACAGTAACCTCCAGTTAACTTCATAGATCTCCATGACGTTGTGACAAGTTCTTACTGTGTTGATGAAGAAGAAAAAGTTCCTTCTCCTAAATGATGTGAAAACATAAGTTACATAGAAACAGAGCATTAATTCCAGATCCTGTTCTGGTCAATGGGAGTTCTGTCACTGGTTTCCATAAAAACACAGTTTGGTCCCTGTGTACTAAACAAGCCCAGTGCAAGCCAGTGTATATCCATTTGGCAGGCGAACAAACGAGCTTCTGCTTCCAGCTAGTGCTACACAAATCCTTTTATTTTCATGTGATCGCACGCTAATTCATTCTCATGAGGTGTCCTACAAAAGATTTTGGGGAAAAAAAAAAACAAACAATCAGTGCTTTGTGGTACCTTGTGTTCCTGACAAGAATACAGTAATACTTTCATCCATTTCAGCACTGGAATCACCTACTGTATTTGAAGTGAGGAAGGAAAAGGCTTTTTAAATAGCCATCCTCTCACCTCTTTTCAGATGTACTTGCAAATCTAAATGGAAACTGTAATGTATTTAACATACTTCTGTGTTCTATCATTTATGGCAATGCTATCAGCAGAATAACATAAGATCTTTATGCCAGCTGACAAGCAGGAACTTAAAGAATTTCAATGGCATTATGGTATTAGTTCAGCAGTTTTTACATAGAAGACGACATTTTCTTCAAAGAGTCATTTACTGGAGAAAATTACTCTCTTTCTTGGCCAAAACTCCCAAAATTGTTAACTTTATGCTCCCTACAATGTCCAGTCTCCAGTATAAGCTAGAAATTCACATGAGCTCTGAAGTTTAACAACAATAATTATTCAGATAAAACAGTGTTCTTCAGCTTATCCTTTTTCTCTAGAGCAGCTCATGTTTTATTTGACTGCTGATCTTTCCCTGAAAGGAAAAGGACCTTGAAGGAACACAACAAATTTAGTTGTGCCCTTTAGTGACTCCTGGCAAAATCTTAGTTACAAATTGTTAACAATACTGAGTTCTCAGTCTTGAGAGGTACCCACAGCACCTTTGTAAACTATCCAGTAGATACACAAAAATTTATTTGAAGATGTTCTAAATTTAAGGGTAGTAAATAACAACAAAACGTTTCTTTCTTTTGTATTCTGTTGATGCCATTTTTTACACTGTCATCTGCATCATGCTACTTAAGCCATGATCAGCATGACTAGAGCTCCCTCCTTGACATCATATATAACACTTTATGCACTTATTTTAAATAAAGGCAGACTGGTATCTGTAGCGAGGGCAAAAAGATTATAATGAGAAGTGGAAAATTGTGTCATCTACTGCATTGAAGATTTAGTTCATTCCACTCAGGGAAAAATTTTAATATGATCACATAAAAACTACCTTAGTTCTTCATTGCATCTTTTTTTCTTTACATATCTACTTGAATTCAGAATACTCCACTAATCTTTCTCGGGGGATGGGGAGAGACTATTTTACAAAGATTCTAATGCCTTGCTTGTAGAGCCTCAGTTTACTAACCTTGATTGTTTGGGGCTCTGAATCTCACTAGGGTCAATATATCAAGTCCCGAGTTCAGTTCAAGTACTTCATACAAGAATCTTTGTATTTATTCTGTGTATACTGTAGTGGATATAGAATGCAAAGATGCAATGATAAGTAAGCTCTGTTCCAAACATAAGAAGGCACACACATACTGAAAAGGTTTAGTAGGTTTTGGTATTTTCAATAATGGGAAATATCCATGAATGAGAGAAAAGACTTTAACTGAAATCTCTTCATGGAGATAATGTGAGTTATGTGTGAATTTGGTCCAATTTTATCAAAATCTGTTTGTTGAAGGGGAATTCTGAGGAGAAGAGAAAACATCGAAATGCTAGAAAGCAAAAGTGAAATTATTAGATCAATATGTTGTCAAATTTTTCAGTCAAAAAAACCTCAGTTCACTGCATGCCACAATAATTCTGCAGACAATGGGACAAGCTCTGAATTGTAGTTTGCTGCTTTTCTGAGCAAAAATGCTGGTTCAGCTTCTATTTGATGATGATTAATACCTACCATATATTTGGCAGACTAATCTTGACCAATTTTCCTCCAGCAGTTCAACAATCATCTCCCTCAGGGATGTGTATGTCAGCACATTACCTAATGATAATCCGATAGCTGAATCTGCTGTTAAATAAGAACAGGTCTATAGCACAATAGTGTCCACTTTTTCTATGTTTATGCATCTTTAAGTGTTACAGGGGGCTGATTTCCACAGAAGTTCAGAAAAAGAAACCAAAGAATGCTGTGTGATGAGTAGAAATAAAACGGACACATAGTAGTGAATCATGGAATTAAACAACGTGGGAGATTTGTCTTCATAAGCTGATCCTTCCAAGAAATGCAGGGGGGAATGGGGTGGAGATCAGCAAGGATGTCAGGAATTGCTGCTTCCAAATGGCCTTGGATGTTTCTCAAGGGAAATAAGGAGTGGCAAATCAATGTGAGGACAAACGGCAATGAGTCTACAAGACTTTTTTCCCCACAGGAAATTATGGAATATTCTTTATGCACAGCAAACCAGCAGAACAGTTCTTACTACAGCTAGTTCTAATCAAATTAGCTATAAGGTTGAGAATATAAATGGAGACATGTCAGAAAAATTAAAGATGATTGCCACAATAGGCAATTGCAAGTCAGCCACCACTCCTGAGTATCCAGTGGTGGCATTATAATTGGAAATTAATTTATGATATGCTTGCCTATCAGCAATTAATGTTCATTTTTTGAGTGTTCCTAGGTTGAGGCACCACAACAGGGCAGGAGGAGGCTCATGACAAGTGTATGCACACAAATAGGGTTGCCAAGAGCACAACGTTGTGGGGGAGGCACTCACTTTTGCTGGGAAATCCACATGAGTGGATGCCTCTCTGAAATGCCTGTACGCTGATGCACGCAGTGTGGGGAACAAAGAGTATTAGAGGCCTGTGTGCAGTTACAGACCTGTACACTTACTGAGACCACAGGTGCATACAGGCCTTTTAGGAAAGACAAACTAGGATGACGATGAAAGGAGTTCCCTTTCTGTGAGAAACAGTGGGAATGCAGGCAGCTGTGCCTTGGGATGAACGATGAGCCAGCTGACAGTGTGTGCGTATCAGAGGGCAGACCACCATGGACAATGTTGCGATGGACGTCTGTTGCAGAGTGCCTGATCAGGAACACGACACCTTTTCAGACAACTGGAAAAGCCTCATGTTCACAGGCTCTACTCCTCATGGGGAACTGAACCACCTTGATCTGCTGGACAGACAACACAGTAGGGCACAAGCAAGACAGGATGTCTTGGACATGTAGAGCAGTAGATGCTGTTTATCTTAACCTTAGCAACACTTTTGACACAGTCTCTCGTGACACGTTCTCATGCACTAACTGAAGTAATACAGGCTAGATAAGTGGACAGCAAGGTGGATTTAAACCTGGATGACTTACTGGGCTAAGGCGGCTGTGATTAGTGGCACAAAATCCAGCTGCAAGCTGGTCACTAGTGTTGTATGTCAGGGGCTTTTTGGGGGGCAAATACTGTTGATCATTGTCGTGAATGACCTGGATGATGGACAGAGTGCACCCTCAGCAGATCTGCAGAGACAAAAAGCTGGGAGGAGAGGGTGATGCATAAGGTGTTTGTGCTGCCATTCAGAGGGACCCAGACATACCAGAGCATTGAACAGAGAGGAACCTCATGAAATTCAGCAGAGGAAAATGCCAAGTCCTGTCCCAGGGAGGAATAACTTCATGCCCCAGGATATGCTGGAGACGAACCAGCTACAAAGCAACTAGACAGAGAATCACCTTGGAGTCCTGGTGAGCACCAAGTTCAACATAAGCCAGCGATGTGCCCTTGCAGCAAAGCAAGCCAATCACATCCTAGATTACATTAGTAAAAGTGTTGCCAACAAGGTTGAGAGAGGTGATCCTTCCCCTCTACTGAGTACTGGTGAGGCCATATCTGCAGTGCAGTGTTCAGTTCTGGGCTCCTCTGTACAAGAGAGACGTGGTCTTACTGGATGGAGTCCACTGAAGCGCCATGAAGTTGATAAACAAATTGGAGCATTTATCATACAAAGAGGCTGAGAGAGCTGGAACTGTTCAGACTGGAGAGAAGGCGACTCAGAAGGATCTTACTAATATGGGAGGATCTTGCCCAAAGGGAGTTAGTAAAGATGACAAGAGTCAGACTCTTCTTATACAGGAAAATGCAATTAAACATAAGAAAATAAATTTTTATTGTAAGGGCAATCAAACACTGGAATAGGTTGCCCGGAAAGGTTGTCAAGTGTCTGACCTTGGAGATACTCAAAACTCAACCAGAAATAGCCTTGAAAAATCTGCTGTAGCTGACCTACCCTAAGCACGACGGGGTACACTGGGTGATCTCCAGAAGTGCTTTCCAACCTCAAGAGTTCTGCAGTTCTGTGAATGTTGTTCTGTTCTGTGATTCTGTTGTGGGAACCAAACTTTTTTTTTTTTTTTAATTTTAAATCCCTATTCACAAACGTACTGCAACAGATGCTGCAAAAGAAACACTAATACAGGTAAAGTAAGCAGGAAATTATGTACTAAATTAAACTGTTTCTTTAAAAAAAAAAAAAGAATGCATTTATATTTCCTACTGAAATGAAGCAGCACCAGTCTTTGAAGCAGACTTGTGTGATTACCTACCACACAATGAAATTAAAGGAGAAAAATCCAGAGTATTCAAAATGAACCAAATCAAGAAACTTTCAAATGCAATTTCTGGACATTAGTCTATAGTATTCTGAAAATTTACAAAATAATTACTTAAGAGTATATCATATACTTTCTACATTCTTTTTAACTGGACTCTGAAAAATTACACTTCTGATACATACTGCTCTATTCTTTGAACTCAGTGCATCAGTACTACCTTAGCAGACATACCAACTTTGACTGTTCTTCAGCCACATCACAGGCACTGCTACTGTACATGTAAGGAAGGCCCCAGTGTGAGTACATCGCAAGGGGTGCAGGCAGCCCTGTACGGATTCTGGATGAGATATCACAGCAAAGGCTAACCAAAATGCAAGAATGGGAATGCAACAAGTAGCAGAGGTGGGCTGTGTTGGAGAAGCTGTTCACCATGCAGGCTGAACACCAAAATGCGGCTTCTCTGTTTTTCCTTTTTAGTTTCACTCAGGCTGCTGCCTTATTCCTGTTCCCTGTTGCTGAGACCCTATCCTGAGGAATACACAGCTCCCTGACTCATAGACTTGGTTGGCGTGATTGAGAAATAGCAGTAATGAGTGAAGGCAGGAATGCATTTTGCCCTTATTTGAGACCTGAGGCTACTTAGATACTGAAAGGCCAGGTCACTTTTGCTAGATCATATAAAAAACGCAGTGACAGGAGCACTCGCAGAATCCACCTAGGCTGATTCAGTGCTTGAACTACAGGAGAAAGGAGAATGCTTTTTTGTGAATGATAAGCATGTCTTGTACAAATGGTATAAAGGGAGAGAGAGAGTAGAAGAGAATGAGGTACATCCAATTGCATAAAGAGTGTTCAAGTTCAAGGGACAACTCTGCAGCTCCAAATGAATCTCAATGAAGGAGAGAAACGGAGGAGTTGGAGTAGTGATGCATATCCTCTGGCACCAGAAATATTCCATAGAAAGCACTTGCTTCTAATGTTGCCTGATGAGAATGAACAATCAGAGCATCCCTCACCACAGAGAAGAGCCCCAAGACAGTAATCATCACCAGGAAAATCCAAGCTCTTGTCACCATACAGAAAGGCATGAAAACAGCTTGCAGAAAGATAATATGCAGTGAAACAAAACGTGGCAGGAAACAACACTAACCAATCTCTGAATGTCATCACCAAAAAGAAAAAAAAAAAGTCAAAAAAGGGGTTGATTTTTATTTGGTTTGAGGGTATTAATTTCTTCTTCTTTTTCTGTATTTATGGACAAAGTTTTATTACAACACCAGCTGATTTTACGTTTTGTTTTCAAATCAATGGGAAAAGATGTTTTTCTATTCAGCTATAATAATCCCAATTGTCCTGAGAAAAACATTGCAGCAAAACAAAATTGCAATCAGAAGAGAAACTCTGTTTTCTCTCCTTCCAAAACACAGCTCCTTAGATAAAATCTTAGTTCACTACCCCATATTCACCAGTAAAATGCTAGCTAGATATTCTTTCCCTACAGCTGGACTATTTTTCCAGTAATAAGTTTACTGTTTGGAAAACTGCTTAGAAATGCATTTTAACAGTTATTGCTTTCAGAAAGAGAAAGGTACTGATCCACCTACCTATAAAATCTAATATTAGGAGAGGCTCAGAGAGTTTGAAAAGCCATTTCTTTGTCCTGAAATGGCTTAGGAAGTCAAAAATTTTAAAGCATTGCTTCAGAACAAAACCCAAAACTTTAAGCTTCTCACAGAAACTTAGAGCACCTCATACTGGAATAGATCCAGGTGGTCAGGACATTTGTCTAGATGGCAAGTCCTCCCATTTGAGGTCAAAGCAGGAATGTAACAAAAAAAGTAACCGTGCCACAATACTTTGGTCTTTCTCCCTCTTTCCAGAACTGGGAGATGCCATGGGATATAAATATATGAGTTGCTGTAAAATAAATTATTTGAGTTTTCTAGAATCTCCAGAATGGTTTGCTTGGAGTCCTCTGAAAAAAACAACTGTTTCGGCTATTAGATATCTGTTTGTAAACACGGTCAGATAAGAGTGGGTAAAGTACAGAGGGACAAAACCAGTGAAAAACTATAGAAATTTCATTATGTTATAAGTTATTCTGCCATATTTGTCACTGCAGTATTTGTCTGGAGCAGAAAAAGCAAATAAAAACTAAAATACAAAACCAACAGACACTTCAGTGCAGGGAAAGAATGTAGTGGCAGAACTTCTAATGAGAATAAAGGTTGCAGTATGGGTGGCTTAACCACGCATCTTGCATTACAATTCATGGAAAATTCTATGGCAAAATATTTTATGTTTCAATCAAAACCTTTATTCCTGCATAATACCATACATACAACCATTCTTGTTTCCCAGTTTATACTTTGAGAAGAATCTAGCCCTAATAAATTGCAAAGGTATTTCTCTAGGCACAAGAACAGATTTGGAAGTTAAACCACTATTGGATTTACCTGTCAAGAAAAAAGTTCAGAAGTTTATTTTTATTAAAATATAAATTTCTGTTAAGTGTTGCAATGTACAGCTATCATTTGTCCTTCCTCAGATGCTGTAAATTGTGGGAATGAAACATACAATGTATTCCAGAGGACTGCCTGTTCAACATTATGATCTTCAGAGATCAACAGTCTCTTTCTTCAGAGAATCTCAGGCTCTTTACCAACCTGACTCACTGCTCTGTGAACTAAACATTGGGTCAGTTCCCCCACCAGTGAATTCACAACCAATGAGGGGTGACAGCCATTTGACAGCATCTGGTATATTTCACAAATCAAGAGCAATCTTGTTTAGAACTTGACAAAAAGCATCAGGGACAATATGATTGCTTTTGTGAAGCACCTTGGAGTTTTCCTGACATTTAAGGTGGGATTTTGCAGCAGAGTAAGACTCAACTCTGCCCACCGCCTAGTGTAGAGCCAGGCAAATCATTCAACTGAGCTTTGAGAGCTCTCATTGAAGTAGGTCACTCATCTCAGCTCATCCCCAAGTAGACATCTAGGGCTCAGCTAAGTTGTCCAAGGACAGACGCCTACTGCTCTCCAAGACTTTCAGGTGGGGCTGGTAGATGTGTCTCAGGGGCAATATGAGACACCGGCTCTCCAGGAGGAGTAGCTGGAGGCTGGGTATGGTACTGATGGGAGTACACGTTGGCACTGGTGCCCGGGTATGAAACCAGGCTCCAGTGACTTGTCAACTGATTAGCTCTCTGGACTCTCCTGATGGCACTTACTTGACCTCTATTGACTAAAACAGACATACAAGCTCCTAGCTCACACGCAGATACTTTTATATTAAGGCACCCAAATTTGTCTTAGACTTAAACTGAAACCCATCCTCCCATCCATGCAAAAGTTTTAGAGCAGTGGTTTTCTTCCTGTCTTCTTATGCAGGGATACAAACATTACTACATCAAATTATGTCAACTTTTCACATCTCCCAATGTCATTTGGAACAATGTTTGTATGAGGCATAGAAATGAATACGGCAAAAATCAGGTTACATTTCCTAAAATACAGTATCAGAGAAACTGCTTGTGAGCCTTCACTGAAACTGCAAATGAAAAATGAATATTTGTGAAGTAAAAAATCTAGTAGACTGGAAAAAAGAATGGTACACCAAAATCAAATTCAAGAAGCCTTTTTTTTTTTTTGGAAAGTGATAAAAAATG
>Ga0065711_1047467_pt1 | contig 12308 bp, 8 predicted proteins | sample Hoacrofraction12_FD_59098 | JGI IMG/M metagenome (GOLD analysis project Ga0065711, IMG submission 59098) | Hoatzin crop microbial communities from Cojedes, Venezuela - Epithelial fraction 12 v2 (version 2) | ecosystem: Host-associated > Birds > Digestive system > Esophagus > Crop | place... | reverse complement strand
AGTAAAAAAAAAAAAAAAAAAAATCTGAAGCATGCAGTTAAAAATAACTGGCTGTTTCACCCAATTAATACTGGGTGTCTAGAAAGAAATTGTAAGGCTGTCTGAAAAAAGGCTAGATGCTAAAGAAGGAGCTTACAGCTCTAATCTGCCATGGGAGAGCCAATTCCTCACCAGGAAAAAAAATTGTGCAATCTTTGCTGGAGAAAAGCAACACAGATCAAGCAAGGAAAATCAGTTCTAGATTTCAGATAGTTCAGTTTAAGAATGCTGACCAGCTAAAATGAGTTAAATTATGGAGCAACAAGCATAGGATCTAAAAACAAAAGCTAGCTTTATTTCTTCTGAGCTAAGCCACTTTACTATTTTAACAGTTGTATTCTTCCTATATTCTACCATATACTTCTGATCTCACACTACTTCTTCCACCCCTAACTGCACAGCTAGGTTCTTTTATTTTTATACTTTTATAAATACTTAACACCTGATTTCTGATAATTATCTTGGCTCTTGATGAATTTATAAGTTCCTCCGAGATCCTTTGAGCAAAGGACCAAATAAAGGCTCTTCCCCACCTCCACATTTTTAAAAGATGCTCCTCACAGCTCCCACCTCAATATGGCTTCGATTCCAAAGTGCATTTTTTGAGACTACAGCAGAGGGGGGAACCAAACCCACAAAACCCCAAAGTCACCTCTCAGGATCTTATTCGCCAGAAGACTTTGTCCTGACACTGGTGGCTAGTCAGTGGAACCAGGGCGTTTCTCAGTTCTAGGTACTACGAGTCTTCCAGAGAAGCAGATGGAAGCTAAATCAGTGATGCAAGCGGCAGAGGTGAACAGAGGAGCTGAAAGGGTTTAAAATCATAAATATCCTTCCCTCGGCTCCCTCCTCCCCTCTTCTGGAAAGCGCAGACAGGCAGTTTCAACCTTTCCACCGTTTATTTAACTGGCTTAACAGAGGGTCCTAACAGGTCACAAATAAGCTTTTTAAATAAAAAGCACAAGTTGAAATCAACTGCGGATATATCAAAACTCATGGCCAGGCCAATTTTATTACTCAAGGTGGAACTAAAAACCACTGCAGCCTTCTTTTAAGAGCAGATTCACGTAAGACATCTTCAGCCAGCTGAATGCAGGTAGAGGTTCCTCAGAATGAAAGCACTTCTGACCCATTCTTCTAAAACAAACAAACGAAAACACATCTAGGTTTGCAGCCGAAACCTGTACTGCTTAAGGACAAGTACCTCCTTTAGAACAGGATAAATTAGTTTTGCTACAGCATTAAAACTTTAAAACGTGTTTGCTTGAGAGATTACTCCCGCTTCCTTAGACCCTGCCCATTTGCCCATTTTCTGGTACCCTTTCCTTTTCAAACCTGTAACACTGGAACACTTTTCAAGCATCTGACTGGCACATCATAGGAGAGAAGTGGAGACCAGCCCGACGAGAACAAAAATGAGCATCTTACGGGTGGGGTGGTACTGAAAGATGTTAATAAAATACTGGCCGGGGCTGAGTAGGATCAAATGAAAGGCGAGCAAAATATGAACTGCATTACATGCTGAAGTGTCTCAGCAGCCTCATACAGCTGCTCAGATTCAGGCATCTAACACAGGGATGCGAGCAGCTGGTCCCAGCACCTGCTGCCCCGGCAGAGCGAGCGGGAGCATGTGCCCTTCCGCTGCAGCACGCGGGCCTTGGGCACACCAACGGTGCCAGCCCGGGCTGCGGGACCCGGCAGCGCGAAGGACGGCCGTCCAGACACCGCACAACTGAGAGGCAGCTGAAGGAGAACGAGCTTTCCTCTCAGATTTGTAATGGACTGTTGGTAAAAGTGGAAGGGAGAGAACAGTCTGCAAAATCTAAGCCGGTATTGCCTCTGACACAAAGCTTTAGTGCTCAATTCCCAAACAACCACTAATTAAGCGTTCCAGCATACCTATGACGGTCCTCCCCCCCATTATTTAATAATTTATTTCTTCAGCAATTTCTTTTTCTCTGAAGCAAACATTTTACTTTTTTTCAGTTATTGAACTACCATTCAGCTACTTTGTCAGAGCTGCTCTGTTGCTTTCTACAATGTCTGAATCTTTTCATTTCTTCCTCTCCTGTGTTTCCAACGCTCCTGCCGAAGCCTCTTCCCCAATAAGATGTTAACTTTTCTATTCACCAAACATGGATATTTCTTTCCTTATGTTCTTAACGAAGCAGAAGCCTTCATGATGAAAGTGTTCAGGCCTCTCTATCACACAAAGAAGCCTTTCAGAGAAGTTTGTTGTTTAGAACTTGCCTCTTTGCCAAACCAAAGTCTAGTTTTCCTACAATATCACAGTACTCCAGTTTCAACTGAAAAAGTCTCTTCCTCGAGACCATATTTTAACAGACTGGTAAATATCTGAGCAAACATATTTCCTACGCCTTTGTGTTCATCATCAACAATGCCACCAAAGTAAATATTCCCAGGACTATGTTCTCCTCCGATCACTCCACAGCTGAAGTGCTAATTTCATACTAAGGCAGAATGTATGTAAGAGAAGGGAAGCACAGAAGTAATACTTGATAGTGCTTGTAAGATCTTAGAGTCTAACTGACTATACTTGTACTTCAGACACTGAAAAAACAAGTGTTTTAGCTAAAAGCCGAGTATGCAAAGAAACACATAATATTTCTGAACGACAAATTTGAAAGCCTCAGCCTGAAGTGAAAACCAGCTAACACTGTCTCCTCCCATGCTGCCGTGACAGCCATTGCAGTTATTACAGAACTATTAAGGGCCACTATAAACTGTCTAATCCCGCTTTGAAGAACATCCAAGCTCCTAAATGCAGTTACTAAAGATGCTTACACAAGCAACCATATTTTACAACTGCTGCTCGTTTTATTTCTAGAATAAAGCCCCTCCCCTAGGCTGTACTGAGATCCAATAGATCGTTCTCCTTCCATACACCACGATCAAGGCAACAACCACATCTTGGTTTATTTCAACAATATTTACAATGTAGCCACCTAGAATATTTAACCAGTTCATCAAAAAGTAAGTGGAACCTAATTCAACAGCCACTTGGCAGACTTCGTCTCTGTATCAAGGAAAATGACAATTTCCTGTAAAGTAGCCAGGCACAAATACACGTTTTGATAAAACACTTCATCCCAGAATTAAATTAAACATGATCAAAAGCAAATAGCATTGTTCTGAAGTCTCTCCTCTCACCTCAGCAGCAGATACACTGAGAATTATTTACAGTCATGGAAGCACCCAGACTCCTGCACCACGCAAAGGCAGCACGCACTCCCTGGAAGGCTGCTCGGTTTCGCACTCCCTGTTTCAGGCTGGCTAGGAATAAGGTTCAGCTCACGGCTGCAAGGACAGAACAGGATATTAGAACTCTTGCAGTACCAAACTTTTTTTTCTTTGTAGCTTTCAGAGGTGCTGTGAAGCAAGTTAAAATCATGTCATCTAAAAAGATACCAGGACTTTTCATAGGATTGGATGCAGCTCTAAGTCTTATAGCCCTTTCCTGGACAAATTTGCTGTCTTGTATCATTTTCTAAAGGCAAATTACAAAAGCAAGATCTTGACTATCCATCTAATTTTTTTTAATTTTTTTTTTAAGAACTTACAATGAGGAGGTCCATAACATGTTGGAAGAGATTTTTTTTTTTGCCTGATTGCAAACAAACCCCCACCCTTCAGCAGTAATCTATTCCACGACGCTCAGATCGCAGACAAGCTAGGTACAGTTACTTTAAAAAGAAAAAGCTCTTGCAATTTTACCTCAAACAGGCAAGCCCCCAACCGCCCATCCCTGACTACTAATGCTCCCTAACCAATCAACTTGCTATTGGAATAACGACGTCTCCATTACTCTGCTACTTTTACACTTACCTTTAAATCCCTCCTGTTCTACCTCTCTTCTTGCTGGCCTTTTTCTTCCAGGCTGACTATTGAGAGAAGCAGCGCTTCATCACACAGCCCTCCACTGCTGAAGAAAGGACATTTTGCCCAGCTGAATCTTCTTTCAAACCTCTCCTTCAAACTCATACCTTGCTATAAACCTTATTAGGGATCAGCCAACGACAGCGTGTCTCAAGGACAAACGGAGGTGGTCATTAAGAAAAACCCTCGAGTGTTTAGCAACTTCATATACTTGATGACTTCTCTCTGCTTCCACCCTCCTCAGCTATGAACTCTCCACCGGGAGGAATGCTTCTGCATGCTTGCTGTGTACGTATGGCCTATGCTTCCAGGCAGCCCTGCTACCTACTGTGCAACTACACAAATCTGCACCTGCGCTTTCTGACGCACGGTATTGCTTCCTTGGAGTAAATCACCCTTGAGACATTGCTCTTACCAGGTCAGATGGCTGCAGTTTAGCAAGAAGATAGTCAAAAGAAGGAAAGGTGACAGAAGAGCTATATATTTAATAAACTTCCACTGGAATTCAGCAATTCCATGTACACTCCTACTTCCAGAGGGTTTTTACTGTAATGCAAATAGCCTTAATGCCTCTTCATCTGCCACAATTCCTTTTCACTAGTCTTGACCAAAACAAAGACATCAACATAAAAAAAAAAATGAAATAATACCTCCATGGATGACTTAAGAGGAACCTTAACTTCAGCGGAGCATCTGGTACTGCCTTTCTACCAAATCAAACTGCAATTTATTGCGCTCTAATGTATGTACATTAGGCCATTTCCTTTATGGCTCCACTTCACACAGCAGCAGCAACCGCAAGAAATAATGGAGTGTCCAACAAGTGGGAAAGTAATTGCTCAACAGGCATAGAACAAGAGCGAGTCAGTCGCACACCGTGCACATGTGGCAGCTCTTCAGAGCCCAGCCCTGCAGCGGCCACAGAAGGCTGGGCTACACAGCAAGCCACTGCAGGAACTCTGCCAAGCAACAGCCAGGAGCGCTTGTCCATCTAAATCCCCGGGTCCCTACAGATTAGGGGTCAGTAAACGATTCCTTCCAACAGCACCACCTCCTGCCTGTACCTGCCAGTCATTAGCCATGCACAGATGCAGGACTGTTCAGCTCCAAGCTCTGGTCTTAAATTGCACCCAAAGAACTGGATTGAAAGGATGCTTAGGGGGTATCACAAGGGTGGTGGTGCTGGACTGCAGAAGGGACAGTTAGGTGTCCTGACCCAAAAGGAAATGCAAAAATACCTTGTGTGATGACCATCTTACTGGGGTCATTGGTTCTTTTGGTCTAGATATGCCCAGAGACGCTCCACTTTTGAATTTATTCAGTAAGTTTCTTACTATTCAGTAACACAAATTAGAAGATGAACACAAGAGCTAAAACGTTATCAAAGTAAGGATGCTACACAACCACATTTTAGGCCTTTCTGCCTGTTCAGTCTTAGATACACGATCTCTCCGTTACAAGCTTCCACTTCTCAGGAGTCCCAACTTCTTTCAGCACGCTGTGCTGAAGGGCTCAGTGAACAGTTCGACAGCATCAATGAGCGCTCAGCGTGACCCCATCCATATGTGACTCCTCACACACCCTGCGTAAACGCTGTCCCGCACACAACAGAAAACCCTTGGAGAAGGTTATGGTGCTTGTCTCGATGCATCTACAAGCTTCACAGATACTAACAGTTATTCCTCACCAAGCACATTCCTCCTCGTTCTTCCTTTATATAGAAAATCAACTAAATCTTAAAGTGAAATTATGACAATTTTGGTGTTAGTTTCAGGCTTGAGAAGTTGACACCTCAGGTCTCCCAGTGCAGTCACCATTCTTAGGTCATTAGTGTCATTCCAGGAAAATCGCTTAGAGGGTAATGCACAAAATTAAAAACCACCTGGGAAAAGTCTGGTTTACTACTTCTCCAGTAACATCAAGAAAATCTATGCCAGAGATATCAGTAGAAACCTATTATCTGAGGGAAATTCAAAGACCTCGGCCATAAGACAGTCACTTGATTCTTCTGATGCTACAATAAGATTAAAAAGAAGATCAAGCTCTCTCCAAGACAGTATTTGGAACTACCTGCAGCTTCAAAGCAAAAATACTACATTGCTTTACATTCTCTGTATACTTGGAAGGATGCCTGCATTCATGAAGACCCGGAACTTGCTTTTAAAATGACTACTTTTACTGCATCGTCTGAACACAGTTCGCCAAAGCAACACACCAAATTAAGGTTGTCACCTTAATCTTCATATTTCTTATAGTAAGAAGGTGACAGAAAATATCAAGAGAAATTAATTACCACTTCTGTACACTATGTCAGGTCATCCAATACAGACTAAAACTGTATTCCCATCCACTAATTAGAGTGAGGCCAAGTTAAAGTTATGGATCAAATCTTACTCTACCAGGTAGTTTCCTAACCTTGCTTACACCTTTTCCATTCTACCTAAAAATTTTATAGAGAATCCAACAAAAGCTAAAAGTTAGCCTGAGTTGCTTGGTCTTACAAAATACCAAGTTAACATGTATGGAAGCCTGTTACTTAAAAAAAAAAAAAAAGGTGTTTTTTTTAACTTCTCAAAGGAACAGACATAATCTAGGAGACCGGTGAGTCTTCTAGATCTTTTATGTGAAGCTGATATGCAACAGAAAATAGCTTAGGTGATTTTTCTTTTTAATGTCTGCTCTAGATACCTGCAAGTCTTCAATGCAAACAAAGGGAGAAGTATCACAGCTTACAGTTCACCAGTATTTGTTACTTACTAATAAGGTCAGGCACTTCCTGCAGAAACTCAAGATATAAACAATAAATAAAATACGGCATTGCTCTTATCTGCAAAGTAAAAAGCACTGCAGCGCTATACTCATCACACATCCATATAATCTAATTCCTGTACTTCTTAAAAAAAAAAAAAGCAGATTATTTTTTTCCAATTTCTTAACTTGAATAGATCACAATTAATATCTCAGGTTCTACCCAAGAGCACTGCAACAGCACTGAAAACAGGCCACATGCTGATATTTACCACCAATTTACCACTTCTTAACACTAGGTCTTTGAGAAAAAGTTCAGACATTAATCCCAGATTTGGACAAAATTCCTGTATTGTTTTATACAAACGTTAGATTTTCCCTAAAAACTGAGTTTCGAGAGCTCAGACACGAGCAACTGAGTGTGCAATCCAATCTATACACCAGAAAACTGATGGCTACAGTAACGAGTATATTAAGTCTGTACACTGGGCAAAGGTTCTCTTACGGTTACAGTCATTTGACCTTTAGCCAGCTCTTAACGCCCCAGCCAACCCTCTAAAGATGGAGATTTGCAGCAGCTTCTTGACTGAAATAAGCCATGAAAAGATTCTTCCGAACCCACTGTACAAGCATTCATTTAAAATGTCATGAATGTGCATGAAATCCGAGTGCTTCTAACAGCTTACTTTGCAGCTTCTGTTTAAATGCACTAACTCTGAACCACCAGGGATAAAAGGACTCAAACCTTCCAGTCTGGCACTCGTGGACCGAAAACATACACAAGCACCTCTTCACAGGTGTGTTTACCTACTTTAAATCTTATTTAAATAGACTCTCGATGCACACACTTTCCACAAACACCTGCTTCTCCCACGGCAGCGCTGAATTGCACAAGACAGTTGTATTCAGTCATTTTCTGTCCTAATGCCATCCTACACACCAGTACGCAGTCCTTCAGTCATGAAAATCCTAGCTACTGACTCATCCCCCCAGCCCGAGCAAAGCACAAATTCTGCAACGAGCAAAACGACTACAGCAGTACCTGCTGCTACCTCTGCATCGTAGTGGAATGGTCCAAAGACTTCCACAGCCGCAGCAAGATTGAAGGAAACCCAATCCTCATCAGATCATGGGAAAGCAGGCTTATAATTAATTCATATTTCCAGCCATTTGTGGTTATAAAACCTCTCCCCACTGAGCTCAAGAGCATCCTAAGTTGGAAACACTCGTAAAAGAGAAGATGCTCAGTTATCACTGGATGTCAAAAAGCAGCTTCCTTCTGTTGACCTAAATCCATGACAAAACCGCTGAAATGAACAAGTATTCCAACATCCAGGCGCATTTTCTAGATACTCGGCTTACTTTAAGAAGCAGTCAAACAGAAGTTGTGGTGACAGTGCCCCTAGATCCAAACTTGTCTCAACACTAAGGCTTCCATCAGTTTTAAAACAACCTTTGAAGATGTAGCTGTATTTCAATTTTGCATGCATGGACAAAGCTTGGTATTCACTGCTTCCATGTGGTCATAACTCAGGACACAGATTTTTCGTTCTCCTAAGCGTTGGAAATACGAGACACTGCATCAAACTTAGGCTTACGGTGCTTATCGTAGCACAACAAGCATTCAGCTATTAAATTTATCTTGGAGTAACCTATGCAGCACCCAAGATGACAGAACCTCTATCGCTCCTTTCTGGTTTTCAGGCAACTAGTATCAATAATAATTAAAATATATACAGCCCATAAAAGTATAAAAATGGCATACAATAAACCAAATATAATTTGGATCAGAGCAGACACGCCATTCATTTTCAAATTATTAAACCACTTTTATAAAACTACATAAAATTGCCACAGAAATTAGGTTTCTCTGCCAGAATTTTAAAGAGCACCATCACTCCACATCATTCAGGTCCAAGGCACTTAGCGAGGCATGCGAACTGTGTAAGTGAAGCTACTCTTCCACCATCATGGGACTGTTTGTGCTGAACAACAGCATCTCCTCTAGATGCTTCCTTCAAGAGCCCATTTAGAAACTACAATGGGATGGGATACCCCTACTTCGTTGCAAGCAAGCATTTACTATTTTGGTAATCCAATAAAACACATCATGTAATTTAGCTACTCTCGAGGAGCAGTACCTTGAAGTGGGAATCTTTAGCTGCTGGAGGCACATGGTGCATCCTTACACCCTTGACCAGGGTATTTTGGCATCACAGTCATGACAGAGTTAATACCCACTAGCTCAGAGGAGAACAAAAGGTACTCCACTGCAACATGCCTAACATTTACATTGCCTCTCTTTGCTCATTAAACAGGTTTTGGTTAAATAATGAACAAACTGTATTACAGACTCCGATGAGAATTCCAAAATTATAAATCAACTGGTAAAGCCCAGAGGAGAATGAAGGGAGTGGGAGGGAAGGAAGGATAATATTGACTAATATAAAGGGCGCAGCTTGACAGTGGATATTCCTGCCACACCTGATCAAACACGCTCCGTGGGGGAGGGGAAGGGAGGGCGAGAGCAAGAGGGGAGATGGGACACGGCAGCCTGAAATTTGCATCCGGAACAGATTAAAATGGGTTCTTGGGGGATTGAGAAAATACATAATATATATTACTATAAATGCAAAATTGTACTAAAAGCTAACTCAAATGTCAAAGATTACAGCTTGAATAAATTTAAATATAAAAGCAATGTATTTCCATGAGCTAATGAAAGAGACGTGAAAGGAAGGTCTAGGCAGAAAAAAAACCCACCCACAAAGAAACCCCAAGCTTGGACTTTTCATTGCCTGGAAGATGAGGCAGGAGACTCTGTATTGTTCAAAGTCTTGCTTGGGAACCCGTCCTTGTCTAAAACTGAAAAAAACGGAGCACAGCAATGCTGCCCTATCTCAAGGCACCAGTCTGTAAGGAGCAGTCACTGAAGCTGAAGCTACCTGTTTAGAAGAGCCCCATGCAGTCAAACCAACATGCTATCAGCACCACACCTAGCCAATTACCATCTCAGCACGAGCCACACTTACTTGATGACTGCTACTCACAGGGAGTCTCCGAATCTCTCCGTACATTAAACTTCGCTTTCCCTAACACAAGCAGATAGCGGGCTTGCATTTCTTCCCCAACAAGTCAACCGCACACTGTACCTAGCTACTCTAGATAAATGGCCAGTCCCTGACATTTACTCATAGTGCATTTATTTGAGCATCCTGACATTCCCTGCTCTTGTTGATGAGAAGAGGTATTTGCAATAATGGCAAAGAGCTTCAGGAGTCCCATTTTACAGAAAATTTTATCTCATAGAAGGGAGAGAAGGAAAATTTCCTCCCAAAACACTACTGGTGACTGTATCCATATCCTATGGAAGATGAGGGAGCTTACAAAAAGCCACAGATCCAGACTGTCATGCAGTCTGGGTACAGGTGTAACACCCAGAACAAAGACACTGTCCAGAAATGCAGGCTGTCGGGAACTCCCTCCGATGTCATGGCCTGACAGAAGCGTCCTGCTCACAACCAAGGGAAGTTCACCTGGCAAAGTGAAGCATTACACTTACAGGCAGCCACAACAGAGGAAGGAACAAGGGCTCAGAACTGACACGTGTCCTCAGCACCTCTTGTCAGCACCTGGAAACAGCACTACTGCACTTCTAGGGAACATACTTCTTTTGGGATTCCAGGCTCAGCGCTGACACAAGAATGGGCATGATTTGCAATAGGAAAGACAAAAAGTCCTTCTCAAACTCAGGTTGAGTGCAGTTCTGAACACTCACTGTAATAAAGAGACCAGAAATACAGCTTACTTTCAAATATTACAATTAGTAAGACAAATCCTGGGAAGAACCCGCAGAATGCCACATGTAGCAGCTCAGGATTAGACTCACTTCCAGACTCTCAGCTATACTTAGGTTACACTTAAACAATCACTCCTGAAACCACAAAAAGAGAAAACATGGTGGTGAAAGGGAGAAAGACGGTTGGGAAAAAAAACACCTGATCAAAATACACATCACAGCCTTGTGTTCTGCTTCTGGAACCAATACAGATTTCCAGTTCCTCTTGGTGCAACTGGTCACAAAGTAAGCCTTTCCCTGCAAGATTCAAGAGACCCAAATGGAAAGTGAAGTCTGTGCTTCACTTATTACTGATAACAGATGATGAACAGCAACAAACCAAAGAATGTGAGGAGAAACCAGGTAACAGGAGGCTACTTTCTAAGCAGATTTCTGCCATCATTCACAGATCAGAACGCATAAACAAAGCACAGAAAGACTATGCATAATAATACACCAGATTTCAGATATTACCACAAGCTTCAGTCTATTGAAGAAACACGTGTATTGATATATAAAAATGTGTGTATACAAACATACACACAAATATACATACACACATGCACACAAATATATCTCTCTCTTCAGATAGTGACAGCCATGGTATTTGTGTGCTAGTTTATTATTTGCCTAAAACTATATACATATTTGTTTTTTTCTTGTTATTCAATATATGACCTCTGGATAGTAAATAAGACAAACAAGTACACTTGTACATTTATTTTCATATACCCTAGCAGCAACACATACCTGCTGATTTCTGTGTAAGCTTACCTGTTATGTTATTCAGCACTTCTTTTAAGAGGCTGAAGCTATGCAGCAGGGGATCCCTTTCTTCATCCTATAGGTTATATATAGGAAGGACGTCATTAATGAGGCAAACACACTCCTGAAGACAAATCTTAATAACGGGTCTGTAAAGACCTCACCTTCATATTCACAGAAGTACTGTGGATTGAGTTTATCCCTGTCAGTGCGTTTACGCCATCAAAATCAAGAGAAGCATTTTTGTTTTCCTGCTCATGCTCCCCAATGTCATACAGCTCAAATGTCAGAGCACGGGTTCAGGACTGAGCACTCTGGTTTGGCTTTATTGTCCTTAGAAGTATTTCTGATTAGCCCTCCGCTGTTCAATAAATTTCAGAGCAAATCTACCTTGTACCATATTGAAATGGCTCATCTGGATTTGCTATAATGTTAATCTATGCAGATTGTAATGGGAACAGAAATACAATGACATTTGGTGCCATTAAAGTAACTTGAAGCAAGAACCACAGTGCAAAATTTGTATGAATAGCTGCATCCTTTACCCTTAGCCTATCTTTCCTGTATTAAAATAAGGAGGAGCAGAAGTTTGTCCAAGCTGTGTACATCCGCAGCCACACCTCCTCCTGGGTGGCAGCTAGCTCTGACGAAGAAATGCCTGTTGGAAAGGAAAAGGGCCCTGCCCTTCGACAAACTGGAACCACTTGTGCTGGATGACAGCCATCTGCTATTCATGTGCCAGTCTGAAGCGCACCACAGATACAGCATGCCACACGCACACATTTACACCGGGGAAGCCATAAACTGGCCAACGCACCATCAGACTTGGAAACACTGTATGAATGGCTTTTAACAAAACAGGCTTGAAACTATTAACAGGTTTCAGTCTGGAACATAGCTAGCAGTCCCAAAACAGAGCTATATGAAAAATTAAAAAACACCCTATATAGGACTTCCCCCATTTTTATTTCATGGCTTTCATGATGAAGACTGTCTAAGAGCGCACAAAAGATATACAAAA
>Ga0065711_1047479_pt1 | contig 12309 bp, 15 predicted proteins | sample Hoacrofraction12_FD_59098 | JGI IMG/M metagenome (GOLD analysis project Ga0065711, IMG submission 59098) | Hoatzin crop microbial communities from Cojedes, Venezuela - Epithelial fraction 12 v2 (version 2) | ecosystem: Host-associated > Birds > Digestive system > Esophagus > Crop | place... | reverse complement strand
CCGGCCCCTGCGCGGCAACCGGCCCGTGAGGGGAGCCGCCGCGCGCGCGAGCGGGGGCTGCCCCGCCACCCCCCCCTCGCCCCCGGCGATACCTCCTTGTCGGGCACCCACGGCGGCTCGTCCAGGCCGAAGGGGCTGCGGGCCGAGCGCTGCTCGGGCACCATGCGCAGCCCGCTGGGCGAGCGCACCAGCTTCTTGGCGTCGCGGGCCTCGCAGCCCGACATCTTCCCCCCCCCTCCCCGCCCTCAAACTCCGCCACCGCTACTCGCCCCCTCGGGACTGGCAGCGCCCCTACCCAATAACCGACTAGGCCCTTCGGAACGGGCACGACGCGAGGCCAATGGAAAGCAGTCAGCCGCCAGTCCCCGCCCGCCCACTCTAGACACCCAATAGAACACCGGCTCCGGACTTCCCAGCCAATCCCGTGTCGCTTGGGGTTTAAGGACGGTATGTTATTCCCTCTCGACCCCTTTGGGCGCTCGAGGCGCATGCGCATCGGGAATAGCCGGCCCCGCAACCAGGAAACCAAGGGCGTGCTCGCCTCAGTCTCGCCCGCGTGTCGCCAATCAGCGAGTAGGGCCGAGCAGCGGCTGGGCTCAGCTGGCCGCGGCTCGGCGGAGGCTCCCACGGCTGGAGGGGCGCCACCCGCCCTGAGGGGCCCACGGAGCCTCTTGTGCCACCACCGGCAGTGGCGAACGCTCCTCTTCGCCGCCGCTACCCCTCCCCCCCCCGCGGAAGAGATCATTACCGGAGCGAAAAGCGTCCCGCCCGCTCCTTGAGCGGCGCCCTGCCATTGGCCGAAAAGCGTCCCATCCGCTCCTGGAGCAGCGCCCTGCCATTGGCCGTCCTGCCGGAGCGGTCGCGTCGCGGAGTTTTGATTGGCTTGTGACTAGCGACGTCGCAGGCGAACTGCTCGCCGATTGGCCTCGGCCTTTTGCGGTGGATGGGGGGTGAGGGGCGGGAGGGGTGTCCCTCCGCCGGCAGCCGCCCTGCGCGCCCCGTGAGGGAGTCGGCAGCGGCGAGGCCCCGGGCAGGGCCGGGGGACCCGGTGGCCGCGCTCCCCCCTTCTGCCGTCCCTCGCCCCGCTCCCCGCTGACGGACGGGCGCCCTAACCCCAGTAAGTCCCGAGCTGCGGCGCTGGTCAGAATGTTGCTTTCAGTGGGCGCCCCTTCAAAACGGCTCTTCGGTTTCCGGCGTTTGGCCTCTTGTCCTGGTCCATGGCAGCCCTCCCCGCCCGCTGACAAGCCCCGGGGCTGTCGGGGGGCTCCTAGGCCTGCCCCGAGGCGGCCGTGGCGTAGATCCCGGTATGAAAGAGGGTGCCTAGTGCCGTTGCGAGAGGCAGGCTGGTGTTGGAGGTTTTAGCGCCGAGTTTGCGTTTGGCTGATCCAAGGCTGGCCCCGCAGCGTGTGAATGGTCCCGGTCGTCCCACATCGCGCGCGTGGGAGCTCTTTTTTCCGTTTGAACCCGAAAAGCTCGTGCCGGGACTGGCGGGGTAGACCTGGCCGCCCGACGTGTTTGCCAGCTTTGCTCCAGAGCAGAAGTGCCTGCAGAATTACGAGCAATTAAAATTACTGGTGATTCTTAACGGCAGTATTATGAGTTGAACCCTTTCGTAGCGTGTGTGTAAACAGCCGTCCAAGAAGACTTCTGGCAATGTGCTGAATCCTTGTTATTTTTCCGAGATAATTGATAAATCTGTGTTAAAAAATAAAAAAGAATATTCCTACGGACTTTTCATGTTGAATGATGCTTTTTTTGTTGTTGTTGTATGCATATCTGATAAAAACCACTTTAATAACAGGTAATTCACCCCAGTGCTGTATCAGGAAATGGACTGGGACCAGTTTGACTTGAACCCTAAAGTAATTGCTGCCCTGAGGAGAGGTAACTTAATTTGCCAGTGTTTCGCTAATAGATCTGTCACCCTAGTGTCTTCCTTTACATGATTGTGTGTTTGTGGGTGTAAGCATATGGATGTACAGTAACCTTTTAGAACTGTAATTGAATGTTTCATGAGCAAGGTTTTTGAGTTTTAGAAGTGATGGCATTTCCCCATGCTCCCTGTTGCTAAACAATTTTCTAGCACATGTTGATACATTTGAAGTAAATGTTGCCTGCTCTGCTTACAAGAATGCAGTGTAGGTAAACTTCAATTAAATGGGTAGTAGAAAGTGGGAAAACTTTTTCTTCTGTGCATAATGCTGTAATTCGGCCAAAAGTGTTTATAAAATTTCTTCTAATTTCAGCTGACATAAAATCAGTAGAAGAGATTTTAAATCTTTCTGGAGCAGACTTGCAAAGACTGATGAAACTATCCAGTGCAGATATACAGTGCTTGCTGAAAACAATCTCTCGCACGCTGAGGAGAAACAGCATGCTTACAGGTAATATAGTCAATAGAAAAAAAAAAAGTCTTCTAGTTACATCTTAAAATACTGTCACTGGGAGAAAATACAGTTTGGGCTCCTCATCGACACAGTAATTGGATTCTGAAAATGAAAAAACAAGTGTTTTAGTTACGCTGTAGTGAGTTATTTAACTGTACTAAGGACGGCTCCTCTGAGACCTTGAAGGTAGATGGGAGTGGATGGGTGTCATTCTTCAAGATCAGCCCTGCCTGCAACAGGACAAGATGATTCTTCAGTCTGGAAAACTTGATTAGAAGAACAGAAGATTTCCTTTTTCTTTCTCTGGCTCTCTCACGCGATTTTCCTTTTGGACTAAGGCTAGTTGAAAAACTTACAGATTATAACCTATAAACTGATTTGATATAAACATGTCTTTCCAAACCAAGCAGGTCCTGATAGTTCCTCCTGTACAAATGCTTCATGGCAGCTCTGTACTTAGAATTTATTTTCTTGTGATTTGCATCCATCTTCAGGCCTTGGCCAGATGCCCAGTATGCTGTTTCACAGGGTGCTGTAGATTTCCATGTCCGTAATTGCTGTGCTTGAACCTTGCTGGCAGTGTTTTCCCAGAGTGTAGCTTTCCATGGAGACTCCTTAGAGGCAGGGAAAGGAAAAAAGTTTGAGAGGAAGAAAGCGCTCAATGTAAACGATCTATTTTTGAACAGGCATTCTGTTAGTAGGTCTGGTGGGGAAAGGGAGGTGGGGAAGACCAGGCAGAATTACAAAAATCTCCCATCAACAAAGAAAGCTTCCTTTGTAGATGTAACCCTGATATACAGCCTCTGTTTTGTGTCATTGTGCGTTAGAAAGATACTAAATGAAACTTTTTTTTTCTTTTTTTAATCATTAAAAAAACTCCAAAACCCTGCAGCACTTCAGCTCTACCAAGACAAAGATCATCTCACCTCCCAACACCAGAAGCTGAGCCTGGGATGTTCAGTACTAGACAACTTGTTAAAAGGCGGCATCCCTTTAGTGGGCATCACAGAACTTGCCGGGGAAAGTTCTGCTGGGAAGACTCAGATTAGTTTACAGCTGTGCCTTTGTGTGCAATATCCTTACAGATATGGTGGATTAGAGTCCGGTGAGTACTGAAATGTAAATATTAATTAATTTGACATTGGGCAGAATATTCTGTCTTTAAGAACATCCTCAGTGTGTTGAAGCAGATGCACGTATTTGGTGCATGTCTCACCCTTTTGCAAAAGCATTAGTAGTCAGCTAGTTAGCTAGTAACGTATCTCTATAGAGAGAAGCATGCCGTGCGCATGCCCTGCATCACAGCGTAATTTAATACAAAATTACTACTGGCTGTTGATTACCTGCCTGCCACCGTGGGTTAAACGAGAGACATGCAAACAATATATGAAAAGCGTTGCTGTTGTAAGTACTTATTGACTGCTGAAGTAACAACCACAGCAAAACAGCTTGTCAAATAATTTTCCACAACCATCTTGGGTATATGGTATATATTCCCTAGTTGGGGGTTTTAAGTTTCAAACAATATTTAGTTTTACAACAATAATTAAAATTATTTACAGAGTGAAATCATGGAAATCTAATTGAAGAAAGTTAACATTGTTTTGTACCTGCGATTTTCCTGGTTTTGCCAAAGTAAAGTAAATTGGTTCATTCTTTGATTAGAGTATGGTGGGGTTTCTTTTAACCCTCCATCACATTAATCTAACTCCTAATATTTTTGGGTTTTAGTAGTCTAAGCTGTCATAGAAAGGGAGGAAACTTGTGTCACTTCTGAGAATTCAGTGTCCTGGTAGTCTGCCTTAGATGTGTTTTGGCTGGGATCTTGCTCTTCCTTCGTGCAGCACTGGGTTCAATTTGGCAGCTCAGTGGTTTGCTGTGGGAAAACATCATTATTTCTTGTGCTATATCCACCCATGTGGAAAAATCATGGAATGTCCAAATGAGGACCTTGCTTAAAGGGCAGTAATTAGCCTGTGGCTTGCATTGCTTTGCTTTAAGTTACATCGTTAATCAGAGCAGAAGCGAATATATTTTGTTCGATTCCTTCACATGTTGCTGGTAACTGCTGCAAATAGTTTGAATGCAAATGCGTTTTTATGCACGCCCCAGCACTTCTCCCCACTTATATTGAAAGAAAGGAACAAACCAGAACAGAGTGCAGAAGGTGCGTGACATCCTGATGGCACTCTGCTCTCTTGTACCAGGGCTACGAAATGGCAAGTCCTTTTATTATTTGTGTTTGCAGACGGTTCTTGTTCTTTGCGCCCCTAGCACTTGGCGCCGGTACGATTGCTGTCGTGTCCGTGTTCCCCATCCACCCACTCCCGAGTGTTTTGCGGAAGATACGATAGAACGGCCATCGTATCCATGGTCCTGTGAGAGAACCGGAGCGTTTCAGCAGGGCTGAGAGGACAGAACTTTTGAGGGTCTTGGAGGTACAGAAGGGGAAATAGCCCACTGCGGGAGCTGGAGAGCTAAGGGAACAGTGGAATGCTAATTCTTGCGGGTTTTAACTCTCGGTGTGGTGTCCTGCCGTATGTCAGACTGCCTGCAGTCACAGCAGCACGGACAGTTTGTGCAGCACTTCGAAAGGGAAACTTGATTTCTCTGCAGTCTGTAAATAAGGGTTGTGTTGAGTCTCTTATGACAAATACAGGAATTAAAAGCTTGTGTTAAGTGTGAGCAGTTTTATTCTTTAGGAAACTTGAGGAGAACAAAAATGCTTAGTAACTATCAACAGAAGTCTAGCACTACAAATAGAAGATTAATCTCAGTGCTAAAACTTTGCTAATGATTTATAATTATGACGGGTTTGGGGTTTTTTACTGCTGGAAACTTCCCTGCTCTTAGGTAGTGATGTTGAAATACATTTCTTTAGACAGTATGGATTTATTGTGTATTTACTTCATTTGACTTAGTGCTAATCTTGTTTACGATTCTCAGTGCTAGGAGGTCAGCAGCAAACAAAGAAAATAGGACATCCTTTGCCTCAAGGTTATCTTTCTGCCATTCTAAGAATGTCAGTTATGGCCGGTCGCATGTTGGCTGAATTTATTTTATATGCCCATTTTTATAAGTAATACGTGAATATAATGTGACAAATTCATATCCATCGTAGAATTCTGATTAGAAAAAAATGTTTGCTACTGATTCTTGGTAACAAGCTGGTTTGGTGTGTGACAAATTATGTTCATAGGACTCAAAATTTGTCCTTCTTTGAGGGTGGGGGGTTTTAGTGTATTTTGTTTTTGTTTGTTTGCTTTGGGGATGGGTTTTGGTCAACAACTACCACAGCACTTATATCAACCTCAGTAACAGTAAAGCACTGGGATTTGATGAAATAACTGATTTCTGTTTGGTTTTTATGGACCTGTGAGGGAGGATGCTTGTATGATCCCTGAGGACAACTGACTTCCTAAGAGTGTCTCTCAACTTCTTTCTCAAAAGTGATAAGGACCCTGACTCTTGACTTCTTGTTGGTGTTGACAGCTTCCTAATAAACTGTAAATAGCACGATGCCATGGGCTTTTCTGTTTGTGTTGTACTAGTCTCCTCTTTATTTAGGTTATGACAACTCACTTATCTTTAAAGATATGTGAATATTAAGTGCTTTTGCCTCATAATTAGTCACAGATCTAAAATAATGAGTTTAGTTATTTGTCAGTCTCTTCTAGCCCTTGTAACTTTGCTATGAAGCACCTCCTGTATTTCTAATGCACAGGTGTGTGTGCTCCTTAATCGAATGTTTCACTGTGGCTCAAGATGAAGAGCACAGACAAAAGCTGAAGAGGCTTAATGAAGGTCCAGGAGGAGGGAGTGCTGTTCTCATTGTACTGTGAATTTGTACATGTATTTGTGTCTATAGGTATTGCGTATGACTTCAGTTCTTGTAATTACCAAAGACAGCATTTATGCCCACAGTTTAAAATTCAGAATTCCATCCACTCAAGTGCTAGGAAAAAAGTGGGAAAGGTACAGAAAATATTCATGGTTCAACTTCTTAGTTTTTTATATGTGGTAGTTCAAGAATCGTGATCAGATCATGACTGCTCTGATCTCTAATACCTTATTGTAGTCCTTATTCACTGTCAAATGTTGTAAACTGCTAACAACCCTCAGTTCCCTCTGGCATAAGTACAGACATAATGCAGTTGGGGAATTAAGAATGGAGACTGAATATTCTAGTGATAAATGGTATTGGCTGCCAGGGTCAGGGAAAGTGAAAAGGAGACAAAGTGTAATTTGAACCTGTTATTAGGTAGAATGGAAATAGAAATTGTGGAAATATTTCAGTACCTGCTGTGGAAGGCATGGATGATGATGTAGTATTTTTCAATGTGTTAACAATTGAGGAAGGTCTTTAATTCTCACCTGTCAAAGACAATTTGTTCATTAGTGGGCATGGGTAAATTTTTTTGTTGGCTTTCTGAGTATTTAAAAATGTCTATTTGAATAAACACGGGGGTTTGGGATTTGGTTTTTTGTTTTGTTTCACATGTAAAGTAGGGTGGTTTATGCAAGAATTTATAGTGGAGTTGGAGAGAGTTAAGCTGAAGATGCAAATTTAGTCCTGAAGAAAATCAGGCTTAGGCTTATCTTTGTCCTGTATAGAAGATTCTCAGAATTCAGTACCCTGTGTTATGCAGGTATCCATCAGCAAAATATTTTTATTGATAAAGTAACCATTAATTCTTACTTGATCCAGTCCTGAGATCTTTCAGTTTCTGCTGTTGGATATAGTTTCATATTTTTTTCAGTGGAATATATAGAGGATTTGGACTTTGCATCTGGAAATGGGACTTTCTGCTCCCTGGAGAGCCAGCGCAGGGATGGACTATTGGGGTGGAAACGTTCAGGATGTCTAACGTTCAGGATGTCTCATATGGCCAAGCACATCAGCTGCCAAGCTGGGTTAGCAGCTTCAGCCACTTTAGTGAGTGGACTTAATCCTTAGATATACCCCTATAAGTATTAGCTGATAATTCTGGCTAGTTCTGCAACAACAGTAACATTTTTTAATAATGAAAATATTGCCTCTATTTCTGTTTTCTTTCCACGACATTTTTTATGTGTGTGGTTAATTTTCTCTACAGTAATGCATACTTGTTAACCAGAAACCACAATAAAAATACATAGACATCACTCATGGTAATGTGATTGAAGTATAATGCTTTTTATCTAATCTGCCATTTTCAGGAAGAGTTATTTGGACTGAGATTGGATGAGTGATCCTCTTTAAACTGGCTTACAAATTGTGGCGATGAGTACCCCTCCATATGAAAATTTAAAAGCAAGAAGCTTGAAAACAATGAGTGAACTTAATCAAAATACTAGTTGTACTGGTTTGGGCTTGGATAGTTATATAGCGTAGTGCTGTGATTTGGCTTTGTGACCAAAATAGGCAAACCCTGCAGCGTCGCTTTGTTCGTGGGCTGGAGAAGCTGCGGTACTCGTAATCGCCCCGGTTAGGTGGGACGATGTTCCGCAGGCATGCAAAATGAGTGTCACCTGGTGGAGGGTGCAAAAATCCAATTGTGTCTGCAGGCACCGAAAAAAGGACCTGGCAACTGCAGGGAAGTCGCAGGAGTGGGGTTTTTTGTTGTTCATCATTGGTTCAATATGGCTGCAAAAACAGGTAACGTGGATTTCCAGGTACATGTGTCTAGCTTTTGAGTGCGGGGTGTATTACTTTATTTTTGTGCTGTTAAGAAAACTGTGTGTGTAAGAGCCCTCTTACGATAACAGCAGTGGTTTTCTTGATTATAGGAGCTGTCTACATTTGTACAGAAGATGTATTCCCAAGCAAACGTTTGCAACAACTCATAGGTCAACAACATAAGCTACGTGCAGATGTTCCAGCTGAAATCATACAGAAGATCAAATTTGGAAACAGTATTTTTGTTGAGCATGCAGCAGACCTAGTAAGTAATAGCGCAAATTAAGAATGCATAATTATTATGCCATAATTCAGTCACCACAGGGCTTTTTTGATGCAGGAGACCTTTCAAAAGGCTAAAAGTGAACGAAGATCTGTAATGTTCTTGATCTCTGAGTTTGCTGTTAGAGAACTGTCTATTACAGTGTTCTGTTATGAAAGATATTAAAAGATAAATATTAATATTTTTAGAATTATTTTAGAATTAATTACGTAGTGGGTTTCTGTTAGTCATTATGTTTATTGAAATGTAGTACACTTAGTAAAACTTAGACTAGTTTTACTGCAGCTTCTAGGGAGATCCTCACTGAGTTTGGAGACCAGATATAAATGTATCTGCAAAAGATGGTGTGTATCCTGACAAACCTGCAATATAACACCAGAGTTATTAAAACTGGAATTTAAGCAGATAGGAGGAAAAGATACAAAAAATGATCCCTGGAAGAGGTAATGGCACAGCATAACCACAGAAGTGCAGCTGTCTTTCCCCTCTGCCTGTAGGACTGGAGGAGAAAGGATAGAAACTTCAGTACTGTATTCTTGCCACGTAAACCCACGTTTTTGTGCTTTCTTAAGTAGCCATGAATATGCTCTTTAGTGATAGAATGTCAGAAGTTCTGTTTGCTCTAAGGCTTGTAAGTAGCACTTGTTAAATCATTCCAGTTGTTGGGGTTTTTAAATCGTAGTTTGCAAGTGTAAGAGGATCTTGTACTTCAGTATGCTTGCCACTTCTTCACTGTGTGGTCCAGGAAGCAGCTAAGCTGCCTTTTCCATGACCCTGTCACTGGAAATATTAATTAAAGCTCTAATTGTAGTTTCTGGAACCTACAGAGTATGTTACTGTAAAAAGGAGAGAATCACCCTATAGCAGTATGTACATCTCTCTAAAATACCCTTAAAAGTAAAACACTACACTCGCTGATAAGTCCAGCAACTGCACGATAGATGATTACAATTCATATATCGCTATGTATAGGTTCAGTTTGTGTGTATATGTGTGCATCCATATACATAGAATGCATTGCTCTATAGAGACAGGCAGATTACAGCAACTGAAGTAGAAACCCAAGTCACAATTAAGTTCTGTGTTTTCTTTCACGTAAAATTTTTTTTGACTTGCTTCATTCTGAAGAATCCAGTTGTTCCGGTATTCACTTGAAAAGAATGAGACTTGTACGAGCAGAACGATCACATACAGGCACTGAAGTGTTTGAAGTGCAACATACTTTCCTGTAGATACACCAGTAAGTGAAACAAAAAAAAAAAGCCCCACCATTTTCTGGAATGGCAAGCAGTCATACGTTCTTCAGAGTAATTTTTTCCCCTCGGTTTAAAAGAAAGAAAGAAAAAGAAAAAAATAAAAGCAAGCCTTTGCTATTATAGTATTATTTATTTTGTGAAAAGCAGCACATTTAGTAGAAAAGGTCTTCCTGCAATTCAGATTTGAGAATTACAATTTACTTCTAAAAACTATGGAGTGCTGGAGGACATTATATGTAGTTTTGGATGCGTGCAAGCTTTTAGCTGTGAACCTCTATTTAGATGTAAAGAGTGGCACCAGTCAGAAGAACTGTGACTCTCACATTATTGCTTTTTTTGCCAATATTGAAATTTCTGATGGCCAGAAGCTGAGGTTATCAGCCTGAGCTTGTTCTCCTTTCTACTCAGCTGCTGTAGACCACGCTGTTAAAGACAAGATGCTGGGCTACAAGGACCTTTCACGTGACTTAACAGGATTACTCTGATGTGATAGAAGCTGCGCTGTACAAAACATTTGTTTGTTAAACTTCCTGCAATTGAAATGTTTGGTGACTTCAAAATGTTCAATTAGTAAAACTTTTTAATAGGGAGGATATCAGTTGTGGGTACTCTTGCCTATAAGACTCTTCATCAGTGTGGATTTGATGTAGCAGCTCTGTATTTTATGGTCAATACGTCATTAGTGGAACAGCAGCATAGTCCCTAGCTTCTGTTTTGCATAATTAATGCTAGTCTTGAGTCCTCAGTGTTTCAGTGAGAAATCGCAAAGCAGGAATGGTTTGGGACTGCAGTATGGCATTATTGAGATTTTGAAATGTCAGTACATGATGGATTTAAGTCAGCACTGCAGATAACTGTACAGTGCAGTTGGTCCTTCTTTTTTTTCTTAAGGCAAAGCCACAAGACATTTGCGAAAAATGGTTACAAGTGAGACTTAAACATCCACAAACTCACTTTATGATTAGAAACTCCGTCAGCTTGTGTTTCAGTGATGATGTCTGTAGTTACTGTCTTGATTTTACAGAGCTATCTGCACTGTTTTAACGCTGGCTGTTGGTGTTTTGCGGCAGGATACCTTTCACAACTGCATTACTAAGAGGATTTCCCTCCTGCTCACAAGAGGGATGGTGCGGCTGGTGGTCGTAGACTCTATTGCCGCTTTGTTCCGATGCGAATTTGGAGTTTCGGATTCTGTTATGAAGGCTCGGTATTTGCAGACATTTGGAGCGCAGCTTCACAGTTTAAGCACTAGATTCAGGACTCCAATCATGTGCATTAATCAGGTATGACATCACAATTGCTTCTCATTTTATAGAGACCATTTAATGAACGGCTGGGGCAGGGAAAATCTGTGTAGGCAGATTTCTTGGTGTTGTATTTAATAGTCAACTGAGTATTAATGACTGATGGAAGCTGAAGTTTCCTTAAACTGGTGTAGTTCAAACTGGTAAATTTTAACTTCTCAAAGTTTAAGAATATCATTTAGTATTTCATAGACAGACAGTTAATGTTCTCAAAGGTGGTTCGTTAAAGCTAATGAAAATCAATACATATAGCAGCTCCACAAAATATCAAACTAAAATAACAGAGTTCTTCCTTACGCCATCGCCCAATGCCATCGCCAGCGGGATTGCTCTGGGAACTCTGCATGCGCAGTTACGTTCTGTGTCTGCAGGAGACGGTGAAACACCGGGGACTCTGCTGCGTTTTGGTGTAACTGCGGAGGTTACTAAAGCATTAGAACGCATGCAAGCTGGCTCGAGCTGCACGCGAACCAGGAAAAGGCAAAAATGATACTGGTCAAAAAGAATATTCTTTTGAGAAAACTAGACAAGACACTACTTCTGTCCTATAGAAGCAGCGTGTCGCTGCTCTTGGGCTGATCACAAGTCGAAGGAGCATAGGAATGCTGGAGATGAAGCATTCGCAGTTGGAAAGCGGCCTGAGGAAGGGGTGAGTGACCGTGCAGGCAGGCCTGTCGGGAAACTCCCTTCCCGGAAGGCCCTTCCGTCCGGCGAGTAAGTGCTGAGCCCTGAGGTTTCCATCTCGCCGCAGAAGAAAAAGGGGTAGGGAGGGAAGCTGAACTTGAGAAGTCGCAAACAAGAAGAATTTTATGTCGGGAAGAAAGAGGTTCTGGAAACATGAAGTCAGCCGTTGTTTGGTTTGTTTCTGTTCCCTAGGAGGAGTTCTGGAACGCCCAAACGGGCAGTGCATAAAGCCTCGTGTTTACTGCCATAACGGGAAGGGAGTGTACTGGAATTCGTACAGAGCAGTAATCTGAACAGCTTGCAGGCATGCATGACATTTGTTATTTTCAGTAAGATTCCCATTAAGATTCAGTAGGATTTAAATTTCATCCTCGAGTTTCTCCTCATTTCTTAAACAACTTTTTCTTACGTAATGTTTCATGGGGTCAGCTAGCTTTTGAGGGAAACTGAGATGTCCTGCAACTGCTTTCCGAGTTTTGGTGTTAGTAGAAACAATTTGTTCTCCTTAGGAGCATGGTTTGGATTTTGCTCTTTGTTTAGCAGAGGTTTGTGTGTGTCAGTATTTACACTATGAAGCAAACCAGTGGAGTCACAGAATCACAGAATCACAGAATCACAGAATAGTAAGGGTTGGAAGGGACCTCTGTGGGTCATCTAGTCCAACCCCCCCGCCGAAGCAGGGTCACCTACAGCAGGCTGCACAGGACCTTGTCCAGGCGGGTCTTGAATATCTCCA
>Ga0065711_1047478_pt1 | contig 12310 bp, 19 predicted proteins | sample Hoacrofraction12_FD_59098 | JGI IMG/M metagenome (GOLD analysis project Ga0065711, IMG submission 59098) | Hoatzin crop microbial communities from Cojedes, Venezuela - Epithelial fraction 12 v2 (version 2) | ecosystem: Host-associated > Birds > Digestive system > Esophagus > Crop | place... | reverse complement strand
GGGGGGGGGGGGGGGTTGGGGTGAGGAAAGGAGTCGGCAGCGAACCAGGGTCTCCGAGGGTGCTGGCTGAGATGGAGGATGTGATTGCTCCATGCAGGGGGAGCAGACCCCCCCCAAACACACAGCCTGCGCTCACCCCACCCAGGTGATATGCTCCCAGGCTGCTGTCGGACAACCTGCCCCCCCGCCCCGCCCCCAGCTCCCCAAAACTGCTGGGCAGAGAGCTCAGCTGTGCACCCGGCAGGCTGGAGGCTTGAGGTTCCCGAATGGGGCTGAAAATGCGTGGTTAAAGGGGGAAAATAATATTGCTACCGTTTACTTCCCTAAATTGAAATGGAGTGCGGCTCTCTGCAGGATCCAGTTCGGTGGGGGAAATCTCGTGGGCCCCTTTGTGAGGTGATTGGAGTGAACAGTCGCAACAGGGAAAGAAAGAACAGATCTTGCAAAGGACAAATGACATCGGGATCGAGCCCCTGCCTGCTGTCCACCCTGGCTGCTGTTGCAAGAAGCTGCCTGCTTCTGTTAAAAGAAATAACCAACATCTCGCTTTTTTAAGGGTTTTTTCCCCCCCGCTATTATTGTTCTGTTTCTGCAATTCCCTTTCTGAGAAGGGTAGTGACATAAACGCTGCTCTGGAGCCTGTTCCTGTGCAGCCCCGGAGGCAGCGGAGCAGCCCACGGCACTTGGCCGTTGTCATGACCGTGCGTGTTGGTGTCCCCGGCGCTCCGGCAGCCCGTGCAGGGGGAGGCAGTCGCTGCTGGAAGGAGCTGTATCAGGAGAAACCTCGATATTTTTATGGTTGCGTTGAAGGAAGGAAGTTAAATATGACCAGTGTTTTGATACTGGTTGAGAGATAAGAGCAGGGGACTGAAGTTCAGAGCTCCTGGATTCTGTTCGTGGCTGTGGTACCAGTGTGGCAGGGGGAGGAGGAAGGCTGTCAGACTCCACCACTGGTTTGGGCTCTGCCGTTGATTTTTCTTGGGTCTCTGGAGCACTTCAGGTGGAATTGCCAGAAGTGGCTGTGGATCCTGCCCTGCTCGGTCTGCAGCTGGAGGTGGGCTGGAATTGCTCGTTCTCTCCAGAGGTCCCCAGTCCCCACAGAGCAGAACTGGCGGCTTTGCTGTGCAGCTTGCTGGAGCCATCCCCAACGGGGAGCATTAAAAAAGGGGCCAAATAAAGCAATTTTGCTCTTAACTTATCTGTAGCTAGAAAGAGTGCACAAATAAGTTCTGCAGCTTTCTACAGGAAGATGAAGATTTAAGGCGCTGGTCAGACTTGTTGCTGGCATAGTCCCACTGAAGCCGTAGGCTGAATGCCTGTCGCTAATTTACGCCTTCAAAGCCCTGCAGATAAGTGTGAAACACCATCATGACCAGAAGCTTTGAAGCTGTGGTGGAGGCTGGGGAGTCCTGTGCTGATTAAAACTTCCTTTTATTCTTTTTTTATTTTTGTAATTGGGTTTTGTCAGGTGTGCGAGGAGCAGAAGTGCGAAGAAGAGGTCTTCCCCTTGGCCATGAATTATGTGGATCGCTACCTGTCATCAGTCTTCGTTCGGAAAAGTCACCTGCAGCTCCTGGGAGCGGTCTGCATGCTCCTGGCTTCCAAGCTGCGAGAAACCATGCCCCTGACCGTAGAGAAACTCTGCATTTACACAGACAACTCCATCACGCCTCAGCAGCTCCTGGTAACCACCCCTATCTCAAAGAGCCCTCCACCTCCTCCCCAGCTCTCTTATCTCCTGCATCCTGCTGCTTGGCAGCTTACCTGCCTCTGTCTCCTCCCCTTCTCTTTCTCCCTTTTCTTCACCTTCCTCTGCATTCCCCAACCAACCTTCTCACCTCTCTGCCCCTCGTGGGTGTGATGTCTGTTGGTGGAGGCCTTTCCATCCTGGGCACACACTCGGTCCCTGCTGTGGGAAGCAGCTTTGTCACCTCCAGGTTATAGAGAAAGTTCCTTGTGCTTTAAGTGCTCGTTGCCAGCACGGAGCTGCCACGCTGAGCTCGTTCCCAGGCGCTGGTTCACTCTCGAGTGACAGCTTTGGGGAACAAAGGCTCCTGTCTGCGCAGCCGGCGGGCACGGGGCGGGGGCTGCCACTGAGGGCTGCGGCTCTGACTTGCCCCGGCTGCAAAGGGCCATGACGTGGGAGATGCATTTCCACACCAGCAGGAAAAGTGAAGCTTTAAGAGGAGAGTTAACCAGCAAAATGGGTGGGAGCTTTTCTGACCTGGGACCCAGCCGGCTGGGTTGTACTGTGGAGGCTGACAGTGCTGCCAAGGTGATGGAAATGAGTGGGACCTCGTGCTGCCCAGGTCCTGCTCCGCGCCTTCGAGATAAAGCAGGGCTGCTTGGCCTCTCCCGTCTCTCAGGCAGAAGCTGTGTAGGCTTTGAAAAGCAAAGCGTTTTCATCACTGATAAAAGTTCAAAGCAAAGATCCAAACCTCTGAGTTCAGCTTCTCCAACGGAGGAGGAAATTGGAGAACCCCTTTTCTTGGGGGCCTTCCGTGCTGGTAGATCAGAGCCCTCGGGAGGAAACGGCCACCTCGCTTCGAGTAACAAACATCCCTGGAGACGGTTTGTCTACGAGAATTTCTCGGGGTTAGTCATCGCCTTATAAAGTGTCTGTTTTTTGGGGCTGGGGTGGGTAAGATGATCTGAGTGTGATTTGTCCCCAGGGTGGGGAGTGAACCCACGAAACTTTCAGGTGTGAATCGGAAGGTAGTTCTGGTAACTGGGGAGCTCTGGTATGACCACGGTTTTTCCAAGTGCCAGTGAAGGCTGGGGAAAATCCCCTCACCTCCATACCTCTCTCCCTGTAGTCATTTGTGGGCGGTTGTTGCCTTAAGCAGCACTCACGGAAAAAGTACGTGGATCCTTACCCTGAATAGTGGCGAGGGATGGGAACGCAGAGAGGAAACACAACTGCTCAGGGATAGGAACGCAGAGAGGAAACGCAACTGCTCGTTGCTCCTCTGGATGCTGAGCTGTGGTCGTGCTGCGGTATCCTGCTGCGGGGGGCTGCCGCAAAGCCTTTCTCCTCTTTACCAGTAGAGCTGCATCCTTGGGAGCAGCTTCCCATCCAGCGTGGGTATCTTCCCAGGACGGGGATCTGTCCCATGAAGCAAGTCCCAGCCTGTAACGCAAGGCTTCCTGTTGGTCCTGTGATAGCGAGAGGGTTAACATTTAACTGGAAAAAAAGGCAGGGGAGAACGGGAGTTGGTTTGCGTTCACTTTTCTGCTGGGCCAGCAGAAGTTGCCTCTGTTGGCTGCAGAGGCAGCAGGGTGAGCAGGAGGTGCCTGGCAGTCTTCTGCAGGCAAGCAGGCTGCGCTTCAGAGCATGGGCCGTGCTCTACGTGCCCTCCGGAGCGCGAAGCTGGTCAAAACACGTGTCATGGGCCAGTGTCAGACTCCTGCCCCATCCGAGGGACGGATGAGCTCTCTGCCCAGCAGGAATGTGGGTTGCGGCAAGGTGAACTTACTGCTGTGCTCCACCTCGATCTCCCTCTCTGACCCAGACTTTATGGGGAGCCCTGTCATTATCCCTGCAGCCTAGGGGAGATCATCACAGCGAACTCTAGTGATGTCGGACCTTGGGCTACAAGCGACTGGTCTTGGTGGGCACCTGGTGCATATCTCCTGTGGATCCCAGTTGTATTTCATTCTGATTTACTTAGTGATTTACTCTGGGTGATGATTTGCTTTTTTTCAACTGAATCCTGAGCTTGCTTTGTAGCAGGCTCCCTCCAAAGGAGAACAGTTAGGAGATGTGCAGGTGGGTGGTGGGCAGAGCACCAGCACCAGCCCTGGAGGCTTTCCTTCACCCTCCACTCAGATGCTAATGCCTCCTCCCTCAGAGCCTTTTTTATTTCTTCCCCCCAGAGGTTTGTCAGCAGGAAGCTGTGGGTAAGCAGTGCCACAATGTTCATCTTCCCTTCTCCCTCCTCCTGGCAGTGCTGGGGAGGAGATAAAGGAGGAAAGCGCTGTCTGCCGCCTGTTGCTCGCTTCGGATTGTGCAGCTCTCGGTGCGGGAGTTCTCCTTCCCCGTCCCTTTTTTGCCCCAGGATCCCGGGTTGCTCTCGGTGCAGCAGGAGGCACAGCTGGGTGGTTGGCACAGAGCTCTTCCATCGTTGTGTTCCAGAATCAGTGTGCGGCTGAGGTGGATGGGAACGGCTTCGTTTTGGGGGTCAAATGTCCTTTCTTGGGATAGCCAAAGATAGCTTTTCCAGGCAAATAGGCTCCCGTTTCTCTTTTCCCCAGGGGATGGCCAGGAGCTCTCGGCAGTGCAGGGGTTTACTCCTGGCACAACGGGCTGAGCAGCAGGCATCACAAACCAGGCCCAGCCCTTAAGGAGAGACTCCAAGGCGTTGGCAGGTGTCTGGGCAGGAGATGCTCTGGAGCCCGTGAGCTGGTGGTGGTCTTTCCCTGCCCACCACAAGGCTTGCTTTCGGTTGATTCTTAACCCTGTTTGGAGCAGATCCTGCTCCAGTCTCCCATTGCTCTCCACCGTGAAGAAGGAGTGGAGGCAACATCTGAAGATACATGAAGGATTCGTCTTCGCTTTGGGACCTGACAAGAGTTAATACCCCGATTACAAAACCAGGGCGAGCTGCTGTTTTCCTCCTCTGTGCTAATCGTGGTAATGTTACTTCTCTTTCACAATCTTGCCGTGGAAGAGGGTGGGGAGGGGAAGGGGAGCTTCTTCATCACGGTTTGGACAATGGTGCATCCTGGCCTCTTCTCATGGATTGGTGCCATTTCAGCTTCCAGCGTGTCCTCCCCGGCCTTTCGGAGGAAGCTGGCTCGCTCTCCCAGTGGGTTTGCTTCCTTCTCTTGCCGGGATGCTTGGCACCAGCTCAGCGGTTTAGAAAGGACGCGTTTGAAACAAAATCTTGATGAAGTTATTCTAGGGAGAAGGAAATGATGCAACGAGGGACTTGTCCATTTGGAGGAAGTTGGATTTCCGTCAAGGGCGTTATCTAACCTACCTTTCTCTTATTTTTTATCTTTTTTTAATGAAGACTTTTCTGGCCTGTGCGAGAGGGTGTTCAGCTGCTTGGAGGCTGGGGACAGCAGTTGTAGGTCACCTTCGTCTGCCTGGTTTGCTCCTAACACATTGCCTTGCCTCTGAAATCTCTGACCTAAGGACGGGTTTGCAAACTGCCAGGCATTTCCTAGCAAAGACCGTAAGCAGGATCAAGCCACTAGGTAGATAATGAAGGGAGCAGCGGTGACAGCAGGCCATAAGGAGTGAAAATAAGAGAAAGCGAGAACAGCTGAGTGGAAAGGGGTGTTCACTTGTGATAGAGCATTGACTTTCCAGAAGACGTGCTTCTGTGTTCCTGTTTTCCCTTCTGCTTGTTGCATGGGTGGGATAGATGTGACCGTTTCTGCGTCTGAGGTCGGCACCTTTACCTTTGACATCCAGACCTGACTCTGGTCAGGGGATGGAAACAAACGTTTGCCCCAGATTTCCTATTTGCAAATGGACTTTCACGGCCGCTCATTTCTGTAGCTGCGTCTCGGCTGCTGGGTCGGGTGGGTGGCCAGCAGCAACATCAGCAGCGCTTTCCACCCTCCTTTTGAGTCAGCTCGTGAGCACAGCGGGGCGCAGCCTGCTCCTGCTTGGCTGGTGTCTCATCAGGTCTGTGACAATGTAAAATGGTACCTTATCAACTTCAGTGACAAAATCAAGTGCAACTTCCTTTTCTCCTGCGGACAGGGCTGCTGCAGAGAGGAGCTGGGCTCTCTGCTCCCTGTGCAGCCTTGCCAGGTAGGTTTACACAGACTCCTTGTAGGCACGGCGGGTGTGTGGGTGTTGCTGAGGGTTGAGCTTGATGTGCGGAGTGACTGTCACTAGATGAAAAGGAGGGAAGCCGGCGTGACAGTCGCATGCCAGACTGAGTTTGCAGAGCTGTAAATTGAGTACAGCACTCTCTGCTTGTGACTTGGGTCTGTCTTAGTGAGAGGGTGCAGAGGCAGCGAGCCGGGGCTTGATGCTGTTCCGTGGCAACAGGACTGTGCTCCGAGATCACCGTGTCACAGCCGGGGAGGCAGTGGGAAACGGTCACTGCTTTCCTTCTGCCGTGTTTTGTCTTTTCTTTCTTGCGGGATGCAGCCAGGAGCGATGAAGGACACAGGCTTGCGGAGGGGAAGCTCAGCTGCTGTGCAGTGTCCACCCCTCGAGATCGATGCTGGCCAAGCGTGGGGAGCTCTGCCCGGGGGGCAGCTTGCGGAAGGGGGACCTGATGCCTTCCCAGCGACGCGATGCTCGGTGGGCAGCGCTGGCAGCGTGCAGCCCTTCCACGAGGAGGGTACGTCCGCAGGCTGGAGAAACAAAGGGACATTTTCCACTTTCTTCCTCTCTTTCATTAGCCAGGCAGAGACTGATTCAATTAGGTGCAAAACAAAATGCCAGGAAAAGGATGTTTGCTATACTGAGCGTGCTGCTGTCGCAAACCTGCTTGCCTATCTCTTGCAGCCTTTTGTTCTGCTTCTTCCACAGATAAAGTGATTCAGAGATTCTGACATGCCGCTCTGAGGGCGGGAAGTCCCCAGGGTTAGCAGGAGAGAAGCGAGGAGCAGGGTGGTTTGGCAGGAGAGAGGCTTCCCTGAGCTAAATCCTGTGAGCTGGTGACAGTCCCTGGCGTCTGGCGCCTTCAGCTGGCATCTCGAGCGCCGGCTGGGTCTCGGGATCAGGCCTTTTGTAACAACAGGGTTTTTAAGAAGACGGCGAACCTCTGTGGTAGCTGGAAAAGAGCTGCTTTTGTGCATTGCAAAGGGACGGGCTGTTGTCCCGGATCAGTCCTGGTGTGGCAGGAGCCAGCTTGTCCCAGGTGAGGTCTCACAGCTGCGCTGATCTGCACCCTGGATCTGCTTAGGACAAAACATGTCCCAGCAGGGACAGGCTCTTTGCCACACGTGCCTCTGGTGAATCCCAGGAGCTAGCTTGCAGCTTGGGGGGGAAAGGCAAGGAGCAGGAGCCTGGATGATGCTGGGCTGGGGTCCCCTCCATGCCCAGGAGCTCTGCGTTTGGGTGTAGCAATCCCTTTTGGGTTTGCTCCATGAGTAGCAATCTCCAAGTCCTCCTTTGACCTTCTCCCCGGGTCTGCAAAAGGGCCAAGCTCCCAGCTTGCGTGGAGAAGCCAGGCTGGAGCAGCCTCGGCCTCTCGCCCCTGGGGCAGCCACTGCTGGAGGCGTCCGCAGCGTCCTGTGCCCCTTCCCAAGAAAGTGGGCTCATGCACGAGCAAGCAGCCGCCTTTCCCAGCCTGCTGCCCTCGGTGGGCTCCAGACGAGCGACAGGCAGGGGCAACGCACAGAGCTCTGCACCTCCCGCAGCCCTTTCCTCGCGTCGCCTCGCCATGTTGCAGCAGTTTAACCAGTGGCCAGCACTACCTGGTTTTAATCCCTGTACCCAAGCCTGTTCCGATTCCCCCGTTGAACGAGGCACCCTCAGTGAGCTGTGCCGCGATCCTCAGGCTCTGGAGCGCATTGCGAAGTTTCTTCTTGCTCTTATCTTGTGGATCTGGCTTAAAAATACAGAAAGACTGGCAGGCTGGCCATCCATCTGGGAAAGTGTGCGCTAGCGAAGCGCTGCTTTCTGGTTGGAAAAGCGCAGGCTGTGAAATGGCAAAGAGTGTGTTTGGCCTCGTGGGGGATTTGGAGCAGGTTGAGCAATGCTGCTCGTTTAAGCAACTCTAAACTGGTATTGTGTAAAGGGAAAGAGTGGGTTTTTTTTTTTTAAAAAAAAAAAGATAGAAAATGAAGATCTGCCCTTATGAAAAATCTCACTTCTTCAAATCCATCTGTTCTGGCAGCCCTTTGGCACGTCTGTGGGCAGCATTGACCTTGTAATCCTAGACTGCTTGGAAAAAGAATAGGTATTCTGCTGGGTAGGAGCAGGCCCTGAAATGGAGATATCCGATACAAATCCCTGTTCAGCTCTGTCCTTCCAAACCTGGAGCTTCGGCTCCTGCAGTGTTTTCCTTTCCCGGCACATCTGCAGGGCCACTGTCACCCCTGCTAGCAGGGAGCAGGGACACGGCGGCCTTTCTGGCATAGCTGGACCCCGATTTGCTGCTGATCCAGAGGATGAGAGAAATTGGGGGCCAGAGATCTTCGTCGTGGCTCGGGATGTGGGGGAATTGGGACCGGCTGGGTGTGGGCTGTCCGTGACATTCCTGCTGGGATGGGAAGGGAAACAATCCTGGGAAGACGCCGCTCTCGCCTCTCCTGAGACGGCTGCCAGTGCTGTAGTCGTACCCAGACGTAACATCGAAGTTGCTCAGCCCAGTGAGACCAGTACGAGTGTGGCCTCTGAGTTTGCCTCAGCTGCTACGCTGAGTCGCGCAGACCTTGACGGTGACGGCAGAGCAGGGAGCTGAACGCGGGGGCCCCAGGTCCTGTGCAGAGGCTCTGGCTGCGGGGCTCTCGTTGCTCGTACCTTGCCGGATGAGTGCTTTGGTACCCAGCTTCTCGGGACTGGCTGGGTGAGGGCTCAGCCAAGTGCTTGCCCGTGGCTGCTCTGTGCTTTGGTTTCCTCGTCAGTGTTAGGACTAATGCCTGGAGCTGGAAGAGCCTGCGAGAGGCTGAGCAGACGAGAGGAGCGGCCTGGGCTCCAGCTCCGGCCTTCCTGCCATCTGTTCCCCAGCTTGCAGATTGCACGGAGACCAGCTCGTGGGAGATACTACAGAAATCTCCGTTAGATGCTTAGAGAGAGCACCATGACATGGGACGGGGACATCACCAGGCACCCGGCACGTGCCTAGGAAGCACCAGTGAGCCCTCACGTGTATGTCAGTGGGCGAGGTGGGCGTTAGCGTGGTTGCCGAGTGCCTCTTGCCCAGAGGAGCTGCTGGGGATGCTCTGCTGAGCATGGCTGGAGGCTCCCTTGGCAGAGAAGAGGCATAATGAGTAGGGGAGCTCTGCTAACGTGCCCAGCCTGGGACCTCCTCCGTAGGGCTGAGTGCCCAGTATTTGTCCGTTGGGCTGAAGACCTCGGCACCTAGTCGCAGCCCCTGAGCTCTTTAGCAACTGAAGCTCTCGTACAGGAGCTTGGGCTGGCTGGCTGCAGCCCTGAGGGCTCAGCTGTGTTTCCCCCACCTTCCCTTGCTGCGGTGGGTTGTGCGGAGGGGCTGGCTGCAGAGCAGCTATTGCCTCCTGCGCTTCCCTGGCCAAGGAGCCCCTGTGGGAGGGAGTGGGCGCACTGCCTGGCTCCGAGGGGCACGCGGGGAGGTGAGCTGCTCTGTTCCTGTGCTGCAACGGCATCAGCCCCGAGCTGGATTGCTCCCGGGAGCCTGGACATCAGCCTCTCCTTCCAGGAGTGGAGAAGGAATATGGGAATGGTGTTCCTACTGCTCCTCGCTCTGGTTGCTCCTCTGTGGGCTGGTGCAGCAACCTTGCAAAGCAGAGGGGTGTCGAAGGCTAATCTGACTGTGCCTTGGGAAGAAGAAACCAGATTTGTCGCCTCCTCTTCTGATCTTCGCTCCAGGCTTTGCAGCAGCTCAAGGCTGGATTTGTGCCATAGTTGCAGAGCAGGGACGTTCCCTCTTTTCCTCCCTGTCTCATGGATTGTACTGGTTTACTGGTCCTTCCCCAAGCACTGGCTTTACCTGCGCTTGAACCCCGTGAGTGTTTCTGCCTGGCCTAGCCCCGCTGAATAACGTGCTGGCTGTCTGTCTCTCTGTCTGTCTGACTGCAGGATTGGGAGGTTCTAGTCCTGGATAAGCTAAAGTGGGACCTGGTCTCGGTGATAGCGAATGATTTCCTGGCTCACATCCTCCATCACCTGCCGCTGCCGGAGGACAAGATGGAGCTGGTGAAGAAACACGCGCAGACCTTTATCGCCCTGTGTGCCACAGGTGGGTGCCTGCTCCCGCCGGGCTGGCTGGGTGACCTGGGGCTGGTCCCTGACGCCCTGGCTTTCTGGGGAGCTGAATGCCTGCCTTCATTTAAATCGGAGCGTTTGCTGCTCAGTGACGTGTTTTCTGTCCTTGACGAAGTGGGATAGTGGTCCTGCGGGCTCTTACTGGACGCCTGGAAGGTGCCAGGGACGAGCAAAGCCGCCATGCCGCTCCTCTTGCGGCTGCGACTGTGGGAGGGTGGTCAGGGTAAAGGCAGGGCTGAATCTGAGTTTTTACCGGCCTCGCTCAAAGCCACTGGAGCAACTTTGTCTTCAGGACTTCTTTGGGTGAGACAGACCCAGAGAAACAGCTTAATGAGGCTGGCTGCTCTGACGCTCAGCCCGTTTCCCGTTACTTCACCCCCATTTCTCTCTGCGAGGCTGGAGAGACCGCTCTGTTTGGCCCCTCTAGTTTTCCAGGGAAGTCGCAGTCCCAAGAGCTTACCACGTGCATCCTTGCTAACGGCTGCTTCTTTTTGCCCCTCGTGTCCCTGTCCTGGCTCTAGACTACACTTTTGCCATGTACCCCCCCTCCATGATTGCGACGGGCAGCATCGGAGCGGCGATCCACGGCCTGACGGTCTCTGTGAACGATTTCACCGGAGAGGCGATCACCGAGCTGCTGGCCAGCATCACCGGCACGGAGGTGGTGAGTGTCCGCGGGGGAAGGGCAAAGTGGTTTTGCTGCTGGATCTGGCGGAAACCCTTCCTCTTTCTGCTCCTCGTTAGTGGGAGAGCAAATTAGGCTGTTCATCACGATGCCGACCTTGGCTTGAGAAGCGCCTAGAGAGGAGTGAGCATCTGTGAACTTGGGAGCCTTGGTCAGTCCCGTGGCCGCCGTGGGCTCCTGGGCTCCGAGTGCTGCCTGGGCCGAGCGGGGCGAGCTCGGGAGCCTTTGAGAAGCAGCACAAAGCGCAGCGTCTGTTCCCGGCACGGGCAGGTGTCGGCAGGATCGGGTTGGCGAGGCGGGATGGCGCGGAGGGAGAAGCCGGGCTCGTCATCTGCTGAGCTCTGCCGGTGTCTGGTTGCAGGTGCCCAGACCGGGGTGGGAAGGGGGTCGGGGGCACAATGCGTTGCAGGACGTTGGCACCGCGGCTTTGCTGGGGACATCGGGGTGGGGGGGGGCATCTGCCCGGCCCTCCACTGCCCTTGGAATGGGGGGGGCCCAGTCAGGCTCCCCATTTCCAGGTCGCTCCTGCTGCAGCGAAGTGACCGGGAGCCTTTCTTCTGCCGGGGCCCCTTTTGATCTTTTTTTCCGCCCGAGCGGCAATGCCGGGTGCGGGGTGAGTTACAGTCCCCTGACAGCAGCGCTGGGAACTGGGCGAGGTGCCGGGGCCGCGGCGGGTGGGAGGCTGCGACGAGGCTTTGTCCAGGCGGGGAGGGGACGGGGCGGGAGGGGGTCCTGATCTGTTTGTGCGGCTTCCTTTTTTTTTTTGTTTGTTTGCCGGAGCCTTTTTAAAGAGTGAATCGGCGCAGCCAGCTGCTCTCAAGCTGCTGCGGTGAAGGGGGCAGGGGCTGAAACCTGCGCTGCGTCCGGGCTGGCGGAGGGGACAGGTGGGAAGCAGGGAGGGCACCGCCGAGGGAGGGGAGCCGAAACGGAGCCCCGCACGCCTCTGCTACCCGCCAGCCCACGCTCCTCAGCCCCGAGAGGGCATCTGTTCCGTCCAGAGCCCGCCCGGGAGCAGGGTGCTGCACAGACAGCCCCGGCCCCGGCAGGGCCGCGACGGCTCCTTTAGCAGCGCGGGGACGTGTCCATAGAGGCGCGGGGCTCCCAGGGGAAGCACCCGGCCTCGGGCCCCCGTGTTGGTGGTGTTGAGGCTCCTGGCCTCACAGCATCGCTGGGCCCTGCCTCAGTTTCCCCTTTGGCTCCGCACTGAAGGAGCAATCCCCTTCTCGCAGCTGGGCTGGGCAGTGCTGGAGGTGCAGGGAGACTGTGGGGACAGAGCGGGACGATGGTGCAGGGCTGTGCTGGCTCCGTGGCTGGGCAGGAGCTGTGCCATCACACTGAAGCTGGCTTGGGGTGAGGCCTGGAGCCACTCTGGACCAGTCCTGATCCCTGATGGAGCAGGACCAGAGCCCCTGGGCATCTAAGCCCCAGTGCCGTGGCATGGCTGCCCTGGGAGCAGGGGGCACGCAGGCTGGGCAAGCCGAGCTGCCTCCCAGGTAGCCCCTGAGGCTTTGCCAGCAGGCGACGAAGCCTGGCTGCGTGTGGCTGAGCCGGCTTTTAGCATTTCTGCCAAAATCCCCACTTCAAGAAAGATGAGGAGCTACTGGAGAGAGTCCAGCGGAGGGCTACGAGGATGATGAGGGGATGGGAGCATCTCTCCTACGAGGAGAGGCTGAGGGAGCTGGGCTTGTTCAGCCTGGAGAAGAGAAGGCTGAGAGGGGACCTTAGAAATGCCTCTAAATATCTGC
>Ga0065711_1047477_pt1 | contig 12311 bp, 16 predicted proteins | sample Hoacrofraction12_FD_59098 | JGI IMG/M metagenome (GOLD analysis project Ga0065711, IMG submission 59098) | Hoatzin crop microbial communities from Cojedes, Venezuela - Epithelial fraction 12 v2 (version 2) | ecosystem: Host-associated > Birds > Digestive system > Esophagus > Crop | place... | reverse complement strand
CCCAAAAAAAAAAAAAAAAAAGAGTACGAAGAAGTTGAGGCAGAGTTACCCGGCGTCATTAAAACTCATTATTATTTGGCAGGTGAGCTCCCCAAATGTCTTTCTAGGTTCTGCCTTCAAACGGCGACTCTCGGCTTTAAGTTTTAATAATTACCCTTTGAATACTTCCAAAGACGACGGTTCATTTCTAAGGTCACCATCTTCTAAACGTTCCCGCATTGAACCTGTTCTCGCCACATGAATGCTCTCATTTGAATCAATGGGATTACTCGTGTAAGCAAATTTCACATGCATACAAGCACTCACCAGTTGTTTCATAAACACCTAACTCACATTTTGATTACAAATAATGTTCTTTGATCGTTGCCACACTCGGTTGCCAGTATCTGCGAAACTCCAGCTTCTGAAAAATCTTGCTAGGTATGCCATGTGGGTACCAATACTGACAATATTTACGCATAATTTTATTCCTATAAATTGTCTGAGACGCTATAGGCAACAGAACTCCTTACACAAACCAAAGTTTAATTTTATTCCTATAAATTGTCTAACTGAGACGCTATAGGCAACAGGACTCCTTACACAAACCAGTTTCCCTGCTGATTGCAGGATTAAGACTTTTACATGTAACCCAATATCACAGTGACTATATTCTTTGCTGCTCATGCGATATGGAAAAACAAGAAGGAACCTGGAAATTACAGCTATCTGCCTCTGAAGTAAACTTAGAACCATACAAAGCATAGGTGAAAATTTCCAAATATGAGTGAATTTCTCAAAAAAAAAAAAAGTATCTAACAAACTGTTTCATTCTAGTCTGCCTCCTCGCTGAGGCTATGCTGAGGCATAATCAATGCCTGGTATTTGCACGTTAGTGTTTAGTGGAGGAGTAATCAACAAAACTCAGTCTTACGTTCTAACAGCAACTTCTTTTATCTACATACGGATACCAGCCCCGGAAAAGAGGGGATTAAAGGAGGTGGAGGTAATCCACTCTTTCAAGTATGTAACAAAAACACAAATACCTTCTTCCCATCTAGCATCTCTGCCACAAGAATCTCATCCCACACCAAACGCCAAAGCAAAGCTTACTTCTTATCGCTTGCGTTCCCAGGCCCACTACCCTAAACACAGTCTTACTTAGCGAAGAGAAAGGAAACACTTGTGATCCAAAGACTGAAAATTTGATTGTAAGTATGTGAACTTACAAGGCTGCATGTAGCAGTAACACTGGGTAAATTTGCTTCAACATGCTGTCAACCAGCCTTTCACTTTTGTCTCTTTGCTATGCTACTCTACAGCATGTTCCCAGCCCCATAGCCTCAGGGCTCTTGTCCCTACTGCTGCTGCTAGGATTAGCAACTGCTGCTTCCAACCAAGAATCCTCTGTATTTGAAGTTTTCACAGCATCTGATAAAATGGGGCTTCCATGACGAATTATAAATTTTCATTTTCTTCAAAATCCAGAGAGCTGTGGGAGGGGAAGAAAATAAACTGGAGGGGAGCAAAAGGAAAGGGAGAGTTTGGATTTTCAGAGATCTGAATTTGTTCCTTCATTCTGAGTTGTTGTTTTATGATTAAGCAGATAACAAAGGAATTTTTCCTCTCTAGTTCAGATGCAAAGAAAATTTAAGACAAACATTTCAATCACAATGAAGCATTCACAGCCACTACAGCTGATCTTGAAGATTTCCCTTATTTACCACCAAAAATCAGAAAGCAGCCAAAACGATTTATTGATAAGCCAAAAGCCTTAGACTAGTCTGATCTAAACTTCTTCTGGATACAGTAAAACTAATGCTTATTCTACCCAACTTATGATCTACAGTATTACAAAGAAAAAAAGCCAAGCAAGAAAGTGCTTAAGAAAAATATTTAAGCCCCTGAATGCAACCAGACCTCTACCTTCCACTAAAAACCGCTTGGGAAACAAAACAATTCTCTGCGTCTTGGAAAAAATAACCCCCTCTATCCACCCAGGACATGAGCGTCACACAGAAGGCAAACCTGTTGATGGCACTAACAAAAACTAAATCGCTAAAAGCACAAGGCTGACATAGAGAAAGACAAAAAAAGAGTTTAGGGATCAATATGACCATTTTTTTGAGGTAAATTAGAAAGGGATATTATGCACACACTTATAATTAATACATAATGGTGACAAGTAGTCACCATTTAGGAGACTTGCCCTTCCATCTGCCAGTCAAAGGAAGCGCAGGCCATGATCACAGGCCTATGATGATGCCTCGCGAAACAGTATGCACATCCAGACCGGCAAAGGCATGAACAGCTTAATACAAACTGTACGGAAAAATTCACTGGTGTGAAAAGCAAGCAAACAGAGCAAATAAATACCTCCTTACTTGTTGTGACACACCATTATTCCCATCTCTCCCCTTCCAATCTTTTCTGCCGAAGCCAAAAAAGTGACTACAAACTCAGGAGTAGGTGACAGTGGGAGCAGTAATTCCTCACAAAAGCCTCCTCTGCCACATCTACGTTAAAGAGTAGAAAGTCTAGAGCCAAGGATCATCAGCCGAGCTGTTCGGTTGATCTAAAGTGTTAAGATGGTGTATAAAGAGAAAAACAATTTATACTAGATAGGCAGCATCCAAATCTGTCACTCATTCACTAGAAACAGGTAGACTTCTGCCGGCATTTAATGCCAATTTCAGCACTGAAAATGTCCTTCAAGGACGGGAAAGATTGCCTCAGAACAGGAAATGGTTTCCACGAGAAGGCAAACGCAAAGCCTGGAAGGTTTGCAGAGCCTCTGTGGGATAGCAATTGCTGAGGCAAACTTAAGGGGAAAATAACACTCACTTAGTTTGTTAAATAAATCAAAATGCAAGCTAATTCTAATTTTAATGTAACCCTAGAAGCATATAGTTCCAGACACTCAAATGAACTAAGGAACCCTTCCCTGTCCTTAGGGCCCACTGTTTCAACTCGGCTGGCACACACCAACCTGGCACTGGCAGATACACTCGGACACCCCAAGTACCTCATCACCTCGCCAGAGAGGGGTACGCACTCTACTGTGGGATATTTCGGCTTCTAGCTCAAACCGAACTACTGGAAGAGGAAAGCCATGGTAGCACCTACTCATTACTTTCACTGGTTCCCAGAGGAGATCTGAACGCAGGTTTCCCAACTCCCAAATTTTCAGTCTATTTGAGGGAAGGAGAAAAGTCATTTTGGCGGAGTCTCGGTGGATTCTTGTAAACTGTCTCACTGGGCAACCCCTTCGGAACACCAAGCCACTGCGTCCCACGTCCCCCCACGTCCCAGGTGAGCAGCCTAATGACCCACCTGAGAGTCACTCTCTTCTCTATAGCACGTACAACGTGTACTGACTATGGCCACTGCCTACTCTATGTTTGCATTTCACATGCAGGAAAACAAAGCCCAAGTCACTAAACGCAGAGGAGAGTTCGCGGTTTGAGGATTTAGCCCATACTGAGCAAATCCTATAATTTAAACTTTTTGCAGCTTAATTATATTGAGAAAGCATTAGACATTTTAAAGAATTAGAACACTGAACTGTTAAATATTAGGCACATGACCCATACCTAACGTAAAGTAAGTTTCTAAAAATGTCCTCAGAAAAATTTAGTAGAAAAACAGGTGTGGAAGAGAATTTAAATGTGACCCATAAGGCCCCAGTATTTAGAAATGAATTGGGATCAGTTCATTCCTTTCCCATGGGGTAACTTGTATAAATGTAATTCTATGGTTTCATAAAACCAGGTCAAGATTCTGTCCCTTGAGGTCCTTTGGCAATTTGAAGCATGGCAGCACTTTTTCCTGGCTACAAGTTCAAATCTGCATGCGTTCTGGATTTGTGAAAGGAAACAATCAGCCGAGCTGAAAAGACAGACCCATCCTGATTACAGCACACCTTCCACACTGAAAACCACTTACGGGGGTGAAACACGATTTCACAAAACAGTATTTAGAACCAGTTGGCTCTGTTCATTTAAGCTGATGAAAATGCCTGTGTTTTTCACCTCTATAAAATAAATATTTTTCTTTCATCAGCTGGCGCACCAAATAAAAGAGCAGACGACTTTATCACGTAACAATGCCAGCAGTTTTAACTGACGACATCCTTCTCCTTTAATGTCAAAATGTTTTAGTCATGTAGTCATACTTTGGAATATTTGTGAATACATGTATGCCTCACAATGCATTTCATAACTATTATTTTATTACCTCTCATGATTTCATTGTATCATCCCTAATTTCAGTAATAAAACATGTGAAATAAGATGCAATGAGACAAAATCATACAGGGGGGTCACCAGAAAAGACGAAACCTGTCCTTGGCAGACCCACACCAGCAAAGGCTGAGCAGCAGAAAACTAATTCTGCGGAGGCTTCACTCCTCCAGGAACAGCCTGAAATCACTGTGTTTAACATCGCGTCCCATGCACTGTGTCCCAGGGTCTGAACTTCATTGCAATGAGGCCAGAGTGATGATGGGCTGAGTCAGACCACTCAACTGAGCGACACAAACCCCCCCGTACGGGACAATACTCCTTCTGGGTCTACTGAAGCTTCCTCAGCCTATGTAACGTGTATACTGGCCAGCTCCAGGCAAACATCTCCTAATGCATGCCTGAAGTCCACACGCAGGCCAAAGGCCCAGAAGGCACCAAGGGCTGCCCCAGCCCAGACCACAGGCAGACTGAGCTCTGCAGGGACCTCTCCACAGGGGAGCTTTTAACAACAGATTCGAAGAGCGGAGGAAGCGTAACACACAAAAAAATTCAGTGTCTTTACACAAAATACTTCCTCAGCGTGGGTAAACCTGAGCTCTATACTATGGAGGTGCGCTGCTGCTTCTGAAGACAAATTCCACCCTTCCCTCCACTCTACTGGGATGATGCCAGAGAGGCTCTGAAGGGTAAAATCTGTTGAAATTTTATTAATTCTTAGCCACATCCCACCTGTTGTACCTTCAGGTGGCCTCAAGCCAATCCAACAGCTGTGGCTATACCCAAACATCTCGACTGAAAACCTCACTGATGCCCTCATAGAAATGTTATGACTCCTTCCTTGCACAATTTCCATATGTGCTCCTGAAACAGCTACATGCTGTTAACTTAGTGCTTCTAATACATGTTCCTCATAACTTCTCAAAAAAGTACTTTATATATAGCTATACTTTAAACTGTAAATTACTGTAGCAGAAGCTTCATTTTCTACTACGATCTTTATTTTTAACGAACTATTTCAGGAGCAAATTAATTTTGAAGGGGAATAAGTAGAATCGTAAGCCACTTACAATACCCAATAATGTAAGACAAAATAACTTATTAGCATTTCATGTTTATTTTTTAAGCTGGCCTGTTAAAAGCTAAGAATATAACCTTAACAATAACAAAAAAAGAGCAACTAATCCTGCTTCAATTCAGAACAACAAGAACAACAATTATAATTGCAACAGAATTGTGGCATTAGTCTTGAGGGGTAGATACAGACACAAAGAAATAACAAACTCCTACATATCATCTAAATGGTAAGAGCTGTTCCAACAAGCTAAGGGGAAAATATATATTAAAAACAATAGAGAACATATGGCTTTTAATTCGTATCAGTCCTTATTATACACTTAATACCACCTGAAGTATTTTCCCCCCCTTTTTTTTTTTCTTTCAAGCAGAAATTTAAGCAAACAGAAAGCAATTGGAAAATGGTTTCACTTCCTTCCCACCAAACTATCGGTGAGTGTCGGAACTAGAATGTGAAAAGTGACAGCCATGGCACACATCTTGGAAGTGCCCAATCCCTTCGCAAAGACATAGGCTGCTTCTCTTCTACAAGAATGGATATAAAAAAATCCCAGCAGAGGGGTGCAAAGTCAGGGGTTATACCAAATTCCAATACTCATTCCTGCCAAGAGGTTGTCCTCATTTCCTACAATTAATTAATACGCAGTAAGACAATACTCACTAAAACGTTAAAAAATGCATCATGAATCCATTTTATGCAACAAGTGTTAATTCACAGGACACAAAATCTAAAGTATTTTTTCAGCATTTTCAAACTGTCCCTACAAATGCAAGGAAATATACAGCAAGACAGCTTCCTAGCGAAGATGTCAACTGATTCTTTTATAGAACTTCCAAATATATTTTGCATATGCTTGGTTTAAAACATGTATGTAGGCTATTGAAAGCAACAGGATTATCCACATTCTTAAAGTGAAGCATATGGTTTAAAACCACAGCATTTTTATTTTAATGTAAATAGCTAAGCCCTACAGGTGACCTTCTCCAACAAAGATACGTTTTTTACAGCAGATCAGGAGACTGAAAACAAATTACATACTTTGTAAGGACAGATAACACTGGCATCTATTCAAACATGATATAAAACCAATTAAAATATTAAGTTTATACTTTTACTACATTTGGAAAAGTGTAATTCAAAAATAATAGCATTAGTAATAGCTTTTAAAGAATGCTCAAACTATTAACAAGCCCTAACTAGATTTATCACCAATATAAATGTAATGCATTGTTTGTGTATCTTTAAAAACATAGTACCTATAACCTGAAAGCTGCTTTTTCTGTCCCCTATATAAAATCATGATCTAGCTCTGTATTTTTAAAAAAATCATTAATAAGTATGAGAACATGAAACCAAGGTTACAAAGGATGTAATTAAATAGTAACAATTATATGTTACTTGTTCCCTTTATAGTTGGGACTTACACAAATACTTTCTTTCTGATCCCTTAATAAAGCAAAGCATTTCCCAAAAGTAAGATTTAAAAATAATTTCTATCATACAGCAATTTGTAAATATAATCATATTCTGAAAGACACATCCTGAACAACAGCTTTTGGTCCAAATGTAAAACACCTATTATCTGTTCTCAGTATGGTATTGTTAACAAGTGCTCTAACATGAATGCATAATCCAGAGTTACGGACTTCATTCATGACATCATACTGTTACAAATATATTTTTGCTGTCAACTATGTTTGCAGTAGTCCAGTTCCAATTCCATTCTGTAACTCTGTCCTTTTGTCGGCCAGGTAGTCTGTATGCACACCTATGTATGGCCCTCTCAGTCACAGAATCTAAGGAACAAATTAAACATAAAAAATAAATGTCTTAAGAGTTAAGGTGCATTTTTTTTCAGTATTTTTAGTAACACATAAAAATTATAACGTGAATACGAAAACTAGTCTGAAAGCTCAGTTTGAACCCGAGCTCGTTTTGGATCAAAAGGAATCTAGGCAGGATTCAGCCATTTGGTTAATTTAGAGAATACTTCTATAAATTCTAAGGATGAATAAAATTTCACGACCAACACATCCTCTTATTTTCATGCAAAAAGCACATCCAGTTAGTGTGGCGAGGTGCACTGGGAAATCTTGACCGCACCTGCTCCGCTGTTTCTGGGCTATGGCTAATTTCATCCTTCCACCAGACACAGAATCCCCCCGTTTGATATTGCTAACAGAAACTGTGTTTCTGTTTTCATACTGAAATAACTTTCTTCTTCATGAGGAAGATGCAAAGTATATGGGATGCAAATAAAGTATCCACAGTAAATTAGTTTTGGAGTGAACAGGGTACCTGTAAAGAGAATAATGAACTGAAAGTTATGTAGGCGTTACCCATGCGAGTATTCTCAGGGGTGCACAATAAAAACTTCAGATTGTTTTATTGCATCAAAGGCATAATATTAAGAATATTAAAAAACAGGTTTAGACTCCTTTAGAAAGTTTCTGTTTATTCCTCATAAACTGTTTGGATACACAGGATTTACAGGATCTTTCCACACAATTCTGCAAATTGTATTGTATATATTCATACACCTGCCGCAGGAGGGTGTTGACTCTACATGCAATTGTCACAAAACATCGTTTAAAGCAATGTGAACTGAAATACGCTGTGTGATCCATTTCCTCAATCACAACTCATGCAAGCAGCTTCATTAGTTTTGGTGAATGTATCCTGGTCTGCTGCTCAGGGTCCTTTCAGCCCCACAGCCCATCTCTAAAAGAGACCAATGGAAATTCACAGAAGAAAATCAAGTATACAGTGTTTATGGAGTTATCCTTCCCCGGTGTAGTTTCCCAGCTCATCATTATCAGTGATTTAGATCAAAGAATTAAAAATTGGGACGTAATTGTACGGTCAAAAGCTGATCCTTCCTCTCACAAAATTCAGTGACAGCATTTTTCTACTTTATGGTATGGAAAATACGCTGCTACATTTTTTCTTTTTCTTCCATTAAAAAAAAAAAAGTTGAAAACAGTTCACAGTTGTTCACAGTTAATGCTAAAACTCCATATTTAATAGATTACACTTCAATATTCTGCACTGCTTATGAAATGAAACATCAGCACTTGTTAGCAGATGCCCCCGGCTGAGCACCGTACCAGATAAATAAGCAGAACATAGTGGGTTAAGGATAAAGTTACTCCTCAAAGCAACCTGGATTTTACCCCTTCAAGTCACAGGGATACCTCAGTTCTAAATATAAAGATTTTCGGTTTATGTTTCAGGATTTTTGAAAATAATTTAAATGATAATGGAAAAAGAAAAATTCTTCCTTAATGCACGCTGGAGAAATTATCTATCTATGAATTAACTCTCTGGATCATAATAGCTTTTTGCAGATGACTCTTCAGCTCTATCATTTAAATATGTATTTAGGCAACTAAAAATTTACTGTCAATTCACATTATGTCAGTCCACATTATGGCGCTGTTACAGTATGCACATTTAAAGATTATTGAAAAAATTGCTGTTCATGTGCAGTATATAATTTGCAAAAGGTTAATATCTATTTTAAAACAATGAATGGAATTAACTTGTAATGCAAAGCAGATGCCCCAAACGCTATTTTTAAAACAAAACATATTTAACTCGTAAAAGAACAAAGAGGATCCTAAATCCAGTCCTGTTGCTTAAAAACAGACAGGCATCGTGGTTGTTTTGGACTCTCGGTTCACCGGCTCATACCATTTTGATAAAACTCGGTAGTTTCTGGCTGCTCCCTCTGCTATCTGGCAGCCAGAAATGAATTTTTACAGCTGAACTTGTAAAGCTCTTCCACGAAGAGGCAATGCGGGCAACGCTGAGAGAGGTTTACCTGTACCAGACCAGCAGAGATTGCAGAAATAATTTAATAGATCTACGATATAGTTTGAAAGGAAAATATTAAAATTCTGTCCAGCGTATGACAATTCTCTGCTTCATACGCAATTCACTTTAGATGATGGATCGCAGTGATAGGCAAAAACAGCCGGCTGGAACGATCTAGTAACAGGAGAAAAGAGAAGAAATACTAAATGGCAATCAAACAAAACTATCATTTCCAACAAACATTCAGAACGGACTCCAGGTGAGAAGATCTGAGGCAGGCAAGCAGTAAGTAAGATGAGCTGAAGCGCGTGTCGGCTGGCGTCGCGGAGGCGTCGAACGGGCGCATGGGAGCAGCGGCCCCCCGAGCGCCGGCCCAGGGGGGGCTGCCTCCAGCACCCCCGGCGGGACCAGCAGCGCCGGGCATCCCCAAAAGGAGCAGAGGCCTAAAACCGAACTCAGCATCCGAACAGGGACAGCAGTGGTTTGCGGAAATGACAAAGCCATTCACTGCACTTCCACGCAGCCCGTTCTCGCAAGTAAAAGTTGATGCAAAACAGACAACAAAACTGTGCATTTTTATACAAACTACAGCTACCAGTAAAAAGATTCCTAAAAAAAAGAAAAAAAACCAAAACAAAAACTTTACCAATATGCATAGCTATAAGATAAAGGAGGGGTTAATCAGGTTGAATACTTCAGGAAAACCACATGAAGCAATCAGGAAGAAACGTCCCTCTGTCCACCACGAGCAGCCCCTCGCATCCCTGCACAGGAACAGCAAGGGCACGACGGGCGACCAACGCTGGCCGGGGAGAAGCGTTCCCTTCTTCGACTACCAGGTACTGGGCTGCTGCCAGGGACCAAGTACCAGATCAAAGGGATAAACAGTCTGTTCTGTTGTAATAAGTATGGTGCAAAGAGCTACTATTTTATAATATTTACCAATAAAATAAATGCCGTGAGATGGATATTAAAGTTCTGTTACTGCGAGCGGCTGAAGTCTGTTAGGTTTTTTTCAGTCTGAGGAAGCCACCTCCAAGCCTTTTACTCCTTCTTTATAGTTACTACAATTTATCCTCTGGCCTTCCAGAAGTCGTCTTTGCTTGTAAAACCTACCATATTTCTGCTGATTATATTTTAGTAATCTGTGGCAAGAAGGAAGGTCATCAATATAAACCACAGATACTACATATTTGACATTCCTTCCTGCTGCACTTGCTGACCCGTTCATTTCACATATCTATGATCTGTACTAAGCTATTTGAGTGAGATACTCCTTTAATTAACACAAACAAAAAAAAACTAAGCAAGCGTGCAGTATTCAGTAAACAAGCACATGCTAGGTCCACCTCATTTGAGAGGAGCAGAAGCTAGCAAAGAGGGACTGAATAACTGTCATGTAAGGCAGGCTTTGAAGGGAGTTGTTTCATGTTCGGCATCTTTCCCCTTTTTACTCAAAAATCAATTAGGTTGTTCTCCAAAATTTGTAAATAGCTTCCAAACGGTGCAAATAATTCCCCGCTTTAAGTACAAAATGTCAATGAACTCATTCAAAATCATCTTCAGATGTCAGAAAAGATTAACATATCCTGGCCACATGAGGGAGGTCAGAAGAAGGAACACGCTTTTAGTCTTTACTCGGGTGGGCACGGTCCAAAGTCAGCCTAGGTCTATGGGAAAACTCCACGAAGGGACCCAGCATGGTAAAATTCCACGACGAGTGCTCAAAACACAAGAGACCAGAAACAATCTGGGATCAATGGCTTCCAGGCCATTAATCCTGGGCAGGTGACATCCAGCGCACAGTTCGCTACTCTCTTTCACGCACACATTCGCGAAACCTGACTCAATTGGCATCCAGTGGCTTTAAATACTTTCCACGTTTTGCCTTTATCCTTCCCCTATTTGTTTGGCATATGGCTTTCTAGCATCCCATTAATGTCAAACCGTTTAATCGGAATGTAAGCTAAATGCACACTTTGCTATTTCCTGGATTTCTCTTTGGCGACCAGTGCTTTTTATGAGGAAAATAAAAGCAAAGGTCAGTATGACCAGAAAAGAAAAGTCATCTTCCATAACGGAAGCTTCTTTTTCCAGCGAACTGATACAGAAGCCTAATTTAGAAAAAGGTCCTTTAGTACCATGTTATTATTAGTAGTATCACAAATAAACACAGAAACCAATTCACTTTACAGACCTCCACATTAAGCATTCAATAGAAAATCCCTTGGTGTTTTATTGATTTTTGTTTTATTGATTTTTTTAAATAGCAATATCACAGTTAAAATGTATCATTTTGGCGAAACACGTCTAAAACTTTTCCATCTCGGAATAAGTTATTATAAATTATTTCCACAGCAACTGGCAACTAAGGATTCAATCCATTTAAAGAACAACGAAGTAATGGCTTTATCTGGATGCCTTTTTTTGATTAAATAACGTATTAACCTTGATGAAGCTTTCCAAAAAGGGATTAGCGTATTCGAGTGCATCAGCTGATTATGAGACGAATATAACAGTGATAAGATGCTGGTTCGAAATTTTTGAATCTGATGAGTATAAGAATTTAGCCGCTAGGACAGAGTTGGCTCTTGCAGCTTCCATCTCGACAGTTCAGTGTCAACCCAGGCTACAAAAAGACATCACCCAGCTGAAGTACGCAGTAACTGAGAGTCTGGAAAGGTCGCTTAAATCACTAAACCCAGCAGATCAAAATACCCTGCGCAATTACTGTAACGTCAGAAATAATTAAAAAGAATTAATTTCTAAGGAAAGAAGAATCAGAACGACATGTGTTGGAGGGGAAACACAGAAAGTAAATACAGTTTTATCTTCTGATGAGATCATCCGTTTTGACCAGAACTCACTGACCCACTTTGCTTTATGCGTCTACACCGTAATAATACATTTTGCATACCTATTGTATATCCTTTCCATTAAGTTATTTGCTTAATGGATGTATAAATAGGTCTACTACAATTACGCTTTCGAAGGGTCAAATCCTATCCACTTCTGAACCCACTGCTGTAATTTCTACTACGCTGGATGGCAATGCAGCAGACCTCAGGAACAGCTGAAACGCGGCCGATTCCACGCTGTTGACATAATCAACCCACGCCACAACCAGGCTGCCAAACCCTTTAACGGCCCTGCCAAGTCCAGGGATCGGTGTCGCCGTACTCCCCCCCCCCCAAAAA
>Ga0065711_1047476_pt1 | contig 12311 bp, 11 predicted proteins | sample Hoacrofraction12_FD_59098 | JGI IMG/M metagenome (GOLD analysis project Ga0065711, IMG submission 59098) | Hoatzin crop microbial communities from Cojedes, Venezuela - Epithelial fraction 12 v2 (version 2) | ecosystem: Host-associated > Birds > Digestive system > Esophagus > Crop | place... | reverse complement strand
GACGCTGCTGTAGCTGCAGTTGTAAAGGGAATTTTGGATAATTTTGAAGAGTATCAAAAACTTCACCCAGCGCTAAATAATGTAACAAAAGAGTCCCTAGTTGAGGGCCTTTCTGCGCCACTTCACCCGGCTGCTGAGGCTGCGTTTAAAGAGGCTGGAATTTTAAAATAATTTTTAAGGATTAATATGAGCGAAAACACCGAAAATAGCGCAAAGCAAGAGGAAGTCACAGAGGTAAAAGAACGGGAATTAAAAAACAGATATCTGTTTTGGTTTGCAACTTTAATCTGCTTTAGCTGGTCGGTGTTTCAGCTCTATATTGCGTACTTTCCGCTAAATACAACCATGGCAAGATCCATTCACTTGGGCTTTGCTGTGGGTTTGGTTTTTATTTTGTTCCCAATTAAGGCACACAAAGCGGCTCACTATAAAATTCCGTGGTACGACTGGATTTTGCTAATCTTGGGCGTTTTGTCTGTTTTATATCCGTTTTTTGAATTTGAGGCGCTTTCACATCGCCCTGGCGCTTATACGAAATTTGACATCGCTGTAGCTGTGGTTGCGATCGTGATTTTGTTTGAAGCGGGACGCCGTATGATGGGCCCTGCGCTTGGAATTATCGCGATTATTTTCCTACTTTACTGCTATTTTGGGCAATATATGCCTGAGATTATCCAGCATATGGGCGCTAGCGTTAAACGGCTAGCTGGACATATGTTTTTGACAACTGAGGGCGTTTTTGGCGTTCCTTTGGGCGTTAGCGTGAGTTTTATCTATCTTTTTGTCCTTTTTGGCGCACTTCTTGATAAGGCTGGCGCTGGAAAATACTTCATCGACGTCGCTTTCGCGCTTCTTGGTAGATTCCGTGGCGGCCCAGCAAAGGCTAGCGTCATTGCAAGCGGTCTAACTGGCATGGTTAGTGGCAGCTCCACTGCAAACGTCGTAACTGTGGGCACTTTTACAATCCCGCTCATCAAAGAAGCAGGTCTAACTAGCGTCAAAGCAGGCGCCGTAACTGTCGCAGCCGGAGTAAATGGCCAACTGATGCCCCCAATTATGGGCGCAGCGGCATTTATCATCGCCGAATTCCTTGGAATGAGCTACTCGCATGTCATGCTAGCTGCGGTAATTCCAGCATTTGTCTGCTATGCGAGTCTATTTTTTATCGTGCATTTAGAGAGCTGCAAAATCGGTCTCAAAGGCCAAAAAGGCGGCGGTTTTAAAGAAAAAATGCGAGTGATTTTAAGCGGAATTCACTACATAATTCCGATTTTAGTGCTGCTCTACACACTTTTGATCCAAAAAGAATCCCCAATTTCAGCCGCTTTCAACTCAATCTGCGTGCTATTTTTGATTATTTTAGTTCAGCCGGTTTTATTTAAGCTAGCTAAGAAAAAAAGCGTCACGGGAGCCGATTTCTTGCAGGGTTTTGCCGATATTTTTTGGGCGATGGTGATGGCTGCTAAAAATATGGTCACAGTGGCGATCGCTACGGGACTTGCGGGCATTATCGTGGGTTCGATCTCTTTGACTGGCCTAGGTGCAGTGTTAAGTGACGTAGTAGAGGCTGTCGCTGGAAACAACATTTTGCTGATTTTACTCATGACCGCAGTTATGAGCATCATCCTTGGAATGGGGCTTCCAACTACTGCTAACTACATCGTAGTTAGCTCGCTTTTAGCCACCGTCATCATGTCGCTTGCCCTTAAAAACAACTTTATGGTGCCACTTATTGCCGTGCATCTATTCGTCTTTTACTTTGGAATTTTAGCCGACGATACGCCGCCAGTTGGCATCGCAGCGTATGCCGCCGCAGGAATTGCCAAAGCAAATCCCGTAACCGTTGGCGTTCAAGGCTTTATTTACGACCTCCGCACCACGCTTTTGCCGTTTGCGTTTTTCTTTAATAACAAACTGCTTTTAATCCAAAGCGTGGGCGATCCATACAGCGCAAAGACCATAGAATGGATAACAGATCCAATTCAAATCATCGTGATTTTCGCCACCGCGCTCATTGGAATGTTTGCGTTTTCATCCGCGCTTCAAGGCTGGTTTGTGACCAAATGTTCGTGGCTGGAGCGCATTTTGCTGCTCATTGTTGTGCCATTTACGCTCGTGCCAAACATCGTCATGCGCGAATTTGACTTCGTGCCAAGCGAAGCGGTCTCGTACCTAATCGGCGTTGGAATTTATGCGGCGATTTTCGCAAAACAGTGGATCATAAGCTCCAAAAATCCATCACTCAGAGGCGGCTCGCCAAAGCCGATAAAAGCATGATTTACAGTGATGAATTTGTCCGCGTGGAATTTGAAAATAGCGAAATTCCGTGGGTAAAAATCTTTGTAAATGGCGAATTTAAGGAGCTTAGCGATTTAGATGAGGCGCGCAAAAAGCGGCTGTTTGATGTCGCATTCATCACAGAAAGGGCGATGAGGGAGTTTTATCAGCCGGAAAAGATCAATTGGGCGAGCTTTGCAAACTACGTTCCGCGCGTGCATATTCACGTTCAAACGCGCTTTAAAGACGACAGTTTTTTCCCAGAGAGCATGTGGGGAAAAGCCCAAAGAGAGGGCAAAAAGCGCGATTTGAAGCTAGAGGAATTCGCCTCTTTATTGCGCCAAAAAATCCTCGATGAAATTTGAGCAAATCAAGGCGCTTTTGGACGAAAATTTGATCCAGAAGTCAAATTTGGAAAATCTCTTTAGCTCGCCCGATCCATTGCAGATCGCGCGTGGCCACAAAGAACCAGAAATTTGCCTAATCTGCGCGCTTTTTGCGTATGGAAATGCCAAGGCGATTGTGAAATTTCTTTCAAATTTGGATTTTGGAATTTTGGATTTGAGCGAAAATGAAATTCGCGCCCAAATTCGGGCTTTAAAGCCGGTTTATCGTTTTCAAAATGCGCAGGATATTGAAAATATTTTTATCACGATTAAAAGACTGCGCGAATTTGATATTCAAAGCCTCATAAAATCGGGCTTTGCGCGAAACGAACGCATGATTGACGGCGTAAATTCGCTAATCCAAAAAATCTACACACTCAATGATTTTCGCAGCGCCGGGTATGAATTTTTCTTTGGAAAAAGCTTTGAAAATGCACCAAAAAGCCCATATAAACGCTATAACATGTGGCTAAGATGGATGGTGCGAGATAGCGACATCGATCTTGGGATTTTTCGCGAATTGCCCAAATCTGCGCTAATTTTGCCGCTTGATACGCATACACACAAAGTGAGCCAAAAATTGGGCATTTGCAAGCGAAAAAGCTACGATTTTGCCGCTGCGATGGAGATTACTGAAAATTTGCGCAAATTTGACGCGGCCGATCCGATAAAATACGATTTTGCAATTTATAGACTTGGCCAAAGCGGCGAAATTTAGGTACTTTGCGCAAATTTAGTCCGCCACTTTCTCGCTAAAACCCACTTTCTCATAAAATGACTCCAAAAGCTCTTTATACATTTTTTGGCACTTTTCGTCCTCAAATTCGAGCTCCCAAAAGACCTTGCCGTAAATTTTGGCGCGATCTTTTGCCCAGAATTCCAAGAAATTTTTAATCGGCGCGATCTCGAGCTTAATCCTCACTTCGTCGTAAATTTTCTCATTATGCTCGGCGATTTTGAAAATTATCGGCAGCATTTCGCCCTTAAAATGGCGGATTAGCTCCATTTTTCCACTCTCATCGCTAGCCTTATAATTATTTAGCAAATGCCCGACAAAATCGATCATTTGGCCGTTTGGCAATTTGAGCAGATCAATCATAAAAAGCTCCGCATTTTCCGCCACGAAAAAGCCAAACATATGCTCGCTAGCCGTTTTTGCGCCGAATTTGCAGGCAAACTGCGCTAGAGTATCCATCCGAGATTCCCCATAACCAGAGTTTTGCTCGTCACGCGAGACGCTGTAATGCTCGCAAATTCGCGCATAATCGCCAAAACTCGTAAATTCCTCAAAAAAATTATCAGATTCTAAACAAATTCTCATCTCTACCTCCCAAAATAGCGTAATTGCTCGATTCTTGCTCAAATTCAGGCAAATTTCTCACTGATTTTTTCCTCAATAAATTTAAAAATCCTCGAAATTTGATTTTTTATGCTTTGCTTTTTTAAATTTGAGATTTTTTAGCTTTTGCATCGCGTTTGCCTCTTTTAAAAGCTCGTTTTTTTCTGCGCCAGAAATCGCCAAATTTACGAAGTTTTCGAGCGCTTTTGTGTATGAATTATCCAGATAAACTGGCTCGCAATTTTCCAAGATTTTGATATTTTTTGCGATTAATTTGCCAAAAAGCTCCTCATCAAATTCCGGTTTTTTTAGCGCCGAAATCGCCGAATTTGCGAACTTTTCGAGCAATCTAATGTATTTTACGCGTTTTTCCTTTTCGTTTGCCACGATTTTCCTTGTAAATTTCAAATTTCGCAATTATATCAAAAATCGCGCGCAGGGGTATCAAAAAATATACTAAAGAAATATATATTAAAAATTAATCGCTATAAAATCGCTAAATATAGTGATTTCTAAAAAATATCATTTTACTTGACATTAAAAAATTTTTTGGCTATACTTTCGCCAAATTTTATTACAAAGGATGAAAAATGAAGTTAGAAACTTTGGCCACACACTACGGCTATGACCAAAAATCGGGCACTGGCGCGATGGCGGTTCCGATTTATCAAGCGACTGCGTTTGATTTTGGCGATGCGCAAACTGCGGCGGATAGGTTCGCTTTAAGGCAGCTTGGCCCCATCTATTCGCGGCTAACGAACCCAACGGTTGAAATTTTCGAAAACCGCATCGCAGCGATGGAGGGCGGCAGTGCGGCGATCGCGACTAGTAGCGGTCAGGCGGCGGTTTTTGCGACGGTTGCGAATTTGGCTGAAGCTGGCGATGAAGTGCTGCTCGCAAAGCAGGTTTATGGCGGCACAAACACGCTAATTACCTACACTTTGAAGCGTTTGGGCATAAATTCGAAGATTTTTGACGCGGAGGATGTCTCAAATTTGGAGAATTTGATTACTGATAAAACGAAAGTAATTTTATTTGAGACGCTTTCAAATCCGCAAATTTCGGTCGCCGACATCGATTCGATTACAAAAATCGCAAACAAACGCGGCATCGTTTCAGTTGCTGATAACACCGTTGCTACGCCGATTCTCTTTAGGCCATTTGAGCACGGAGCCGATGTGGTGGTGCATAGCGCGAGCAAATACATCAGCGGACAAGGTCTTAGCATGGCTGGCGTGACGATCGCTTCAAAAAGTCTTAATAAAAAGCTGGTCAAAAATCCTCGCTACGCCCATTTTAACGCACCTGATGAGAGTTATCACGGTTTGGTTTATGCGGATTTGGTGGAGAATTTTGACATCTTCACGCTTCGCATTAGATTGGGACTTTTGCGCGATGTTGGCTTTTGTTTGTCCCCATTTAACGCATTTCAGCTCATTCAAGGGCTAGAAACCCTCGCAATTCGCGTCAAAAAGCACTCGGAAAACAGCATAAAAATCGCCGAATTTTTGGAAAAGCACTCAAAAGTCAAAAGTGTGAGCTATCCGGCGCTAAAAAGCTCTAAATTTAACGATTTCGTGAGCAAAAATTTCGATGGCGGCCTTTCTAGCGGGCTTTTAAGCTTTGAAGTTGAGAGTTTCGAGGTCGCAAAAAAGGTGCTAAATTCGACCAAAATCTTCGCAATCGTCGTAAATATCGGCGACAGCAAGTCGATTATCACTCATCCTGCGAGCACCACGCATTCACAGCTAAGCAAAGCTGAACTCGATGATGCGGGCATTCCGGAAGGTTTGATTAGGCTTAGTGTAGGCTTGGAAGATGCTGACGATTTGATTGCTGATTTAGAGAATGCGCTCAAATAATGGCACTTTTATCGACCAAAGGAATTTACGGCCTTATGGCGATTTTCAAAATCGCCGAAGGGAACGAAATTTCGCCCATTTCGATCAAGGAAATTTCCGATAAAATCGGCGTTTCAAAGGGATATTTGGAGCAAATTTTAAACCTTTTGCGCGATGCAAAAATCATCGAGAGCGTAAAGGGCAAAAATGGCGGCTATTACCTGCTCAAACGCCCAGAAAATCTGACTTTCTACGAGATTTTTCGGGCGCTTGAAAGGGGTGTGAGCGTGGCAAATTTCGAGGTGAAAGATGCCGCATTTAGGCTGTTTTTCGAGGATTTGGACCGCCAGATATTCCAAATTTTGGACATTCCGATTACAGAATTTGCCAAATTTAAAAAAGAGAGCACGGAATACCTAAATTTCGTGATTTAAAAGGAAAATTTATGAAAATTGCAAACAATGTAACCGAGCTGATCGGCAATACACCGATGGTTCGGATTAATTCATTCGGTGCAAATGCCCAAATTTTGGCAAAAGCAGAGTATCTAAATCCGAGTCATTCGGTCAAAGATCGCATCGCTTTTGGCATGATTGAGGATGCATTTAAGCGCGGTAAAATCGATAATTCAAGCGTCATAATTGAACCAACAAGCGGGAATACGGGCGTTGGGCTTGCAATGATCGCCGCGTTTTACGGATTGAAGATGATTTTGACGATGCCAAGCTCGATGAGTGTCGAAAGACAGATGCTTTTGAAGGCTTTTGGCGCCAAAATCGTCCTAACCGACCCGGCTCTTGGCATGAAAGGGGCTGTCGATGAGGCGATTAAAATCGCGCAAAATACGCCAAATTCCTTTATTCCAAGCCAGTTTGAAAACCCCGCAAATCCGGCATTTCACAGCAAAACCACTGCGCTTGAAATTCTAAATGACACCGACGGAAATGTCGATATTTTCGTGGCTGCGTTTGGCACAGGTGGCACGCTTAGCGGTATTGGCGAGGTTTTGAAAAAGAAAAATCCAAACACCCAAATCATCGCGGTTGAGCCAGCTTCATCGCCTCTATTGTCCCAAGGCAAGGCAAATTCGCACAAGATTCAAGGAATCGGCGCAAATTTTATTCCAAAAACCCTAAATCAGGGCATAATCGATGAAATTTTCCCAGTTAGCGACGATGACGCCTATTTGACGGCGAAAAATCTCGCGCAAAAAGAGGGTTTGCTCGTTGGAATTTCCAGCGGTGCGAACGTTTTTGCCGCATCGCAAATCGCCAAGCGCGCCCAAAATAAGGGCAAAACAATCGTCACGATTTTATGCGATACAGGGGAGCGCTATCTATCCACTGAACTCTACAAATAAATTTCGGGCAAATTTTCAAATTTGCCCAAATTCAGCGCATTTTCGCGCCGAAATTTAAGTAATTTTTAATCTCAAATTCATTACTATTACAAAGTTTAAATTTTTGATACTTATTATCAGTTATTGACGGAGTTGATATGAGATTTTTGTTTTTTGTCTTGCTTTTTTTGGCCAATTTTTGCTTTGCGCGCGTGGATGATTACTTCGCCGAGACCGAAAAAATCAAGGTTTTGATAAATCAAAGCATCGCTGAATACGAAAAAGGCGACAATATCGCGGCTGAAAAGCTAGTCGGAACCGCATATTTTCAACATTACGAAAATATGGAAGGTCCTGCGGCGCGTACAGTTGGACGTCGCGCGTATCTAGTCGAGCGCAAATTTACCACACTTCGCAAACACTATAAGCAAAAGGCTGAAATTAGGCGCATCAAAGCGATGATTGATGGACTTTTCTTCGATCTTGACGAGATTACGCCGATTATTCAGGCTGCACCGCAGGTTAAGGCTGAGCGCAGTGTCACAGATTACGATGTAAAGGCGGCCGAAGAGGCATCAGTCAAAGCAAATGCCGCACGAGCGGCCGCTGCGGACGATATTTTTGCATCTCTCCTTGGAGATAAGCAAGAATCAAAAGAGGAGAATTTGAGCGAGAATTTGAGTGAAAAATCTACTGAACCTGCACAAATTCCGCAAGAATCAAACACTTCGGCACAAAATTTAGAAAATGAAAATGGTGTCGTGCCATCTGCTGATGCCGAAGTCGCAGCGCTTCAAGCGGCAAGTGCCTTAAATCCGAAACTTCAGACGCTTTTTGATAATTTTTCACTCAAGCTCGACGAGGCGGCGATGTATTTTAAAAGCGACAAAGAGGCGAGCAAAAAGCTCATAAATTCGGCACTTTTCGACGATTATCGAAATTCAAAAGTCGAAATCGGCATCAATCGCTACACTGAAAAAGGCCTAGATCAGAAGATTCAACAAGGTTTAAGACGCATAATTTCCCGAATTTCGGACGAAAACATCACTGAACACGACATGAGAATGGAATTTGAGGAGATTAAAGAGAAATTCTTTGGCGGACTGCTCAAAATTCCAGAGGATTTTATCCCGAAAGTCCGTGTGGCGGACTTTGTCGAGGAGAGCGAAGTTAGTGATTATACGAAAGTTGCCGATGAAATCGCGCTTGGATTGGAAAAACTCCTCTCAAGCTACGGCGACGTGAGCAAGAGTGCTAGCATCGATGAGCTGCAGTCCATTTATCTGGACACTTTTGAAGCCAGCGGAATGGAAAATAAAGTAGGCGCGGTCGATACGTCGCTAAAACTAAAGATCGAAAGCCTCTTTACAAAGGGCGTCGCGCTCATAAATTCGGGCGCTTCAAAAGACGAATTAAAAGAGTGCTTTGATGAGCTAAATGCCTTAGTTTCGAGTGCGGCGGAGAAAACCACGCAAACAACGCCGCTTTTGCTCTTTATTTCGGCGTTTGGAATTTTGCTTAGAGAGGGCCTAGAGGCGCTTATTATCGTCGTTGCGATCGTTTCGTTCCTAATTCAAAGCGGCAACCAAAAACGCCTAAATATCGTATATTCAGCGATTTTTGCTGGCGTATTTTTGAGTTTTGTGACTGCATTTGTGATCTACTATCTTTTCACCTCGTTTGCTGGGCAATTTAGGGAGCTCATGGAGGGCATTACCTTCTTGATTGCTGTGGCGCTACTTTTGTATGTGGCGTTTTGGATGTTGCATAAAGCAAGCGACATGGCGTGGGCAGGAAAACTAAAATCCCAAGCCGTAAATGCAATCAGCTCAGGCGAAACAAAAGCGCTTTGGATTAGCGTGTTTTTGGCGGTTTTTAGAGAGGGCGCTGAGACGGTTTTATTCTATCAAGCCATGCTTTTTGATGCGAAAACTTCGAGCGAATTTGGCGGAATTTTCGCAGGATTATTCGTGGGAATTATCGTCTTAATCGTGCTTTACTTCCTGCTAAAATCTGGCGCTGTGAAGATCCCGGTGAAGCAGTTTTTCAAATTTACATCATACATTATCTTTTTCCTTTGTTTGGTCTTTACCGGCAAGGGAATTGCTGAACTCATCGAAGGAAAGGTCATTGCGCCGACATTTTTGGCGACCAAATTTAAGGAAATTCCAGATTTGGGACTTTATCCGTATTATGAGACGATCGTGCCACAAATCGTGGTGCTAATTATCATTGTGATTGGAATTTTAATAACGAAAAAACTTCAATTAAAGGAGAAAAAATGAAGAAGTTAGTTTCAAGTTTTGCATTGGCTTCAATGCTTTTTGGTGCCGCTTTTGCTGGCGAGGTTGAGATTGGCGAAGCTCAAGAGATGAACGGAATGGAGATCGCTGCTGTTTATTTGCAACCAATCGAGATGGAGCCAGTTGGCATTGATTTAGCAGCTAGCTTAGCTGACATTCACCTAGAGGCTGACATTCACGCGCTTAAGGGTAACGAAAATGGCTTCCCAGAGGGATTTTGGATGCCATATTTGACAGTTGCATATCAACTTACAAATTTGGACACAAATAAAGTCCAAAAGGGTACTTTGATGCCAATGGTAGCAGACGATGGCCCACACTACGGCGCAAACATCAAAATGGAAAACGGCGTCGGAAATTATGAGCTAATTTTCGCGATCGAAAGCCCAGAGAAACAAGGCTTTGGCCGCCACGTCGATGAGGAGACTGGTGTTGGCAAATGGTTCGAGCCATTTACTGTAAAATACGAATTCCAATACAAGGGCACTCCAGAAAAATAAGCTCATATAACAATTTAAGGTCGGAATTGCTATAATTCCGACTTTAATAATAAGGATTTTGATGAGCATTTACTTTTTGCACTTTTTGAGCGCGTTTTTGCCGCTTGCGCTGTTTCTGTTCTTTTTTATGCGACGAGAAAACCTAATTCTGACCTTTTTCGCGCTCATCGTCGGCGTCACATTTGGCTTTTTCGCCCATTACATCGCATTTGGCATCAAAGGCGGCGTCAAAAATTTGCAACTTTTCGCCGATATTTCGCTCTTTTTTATCTTTCTTCTCGCGTGGATTTTTCCCCTCAAATTCGCCTTTTTGCGCGTGCTAAATTTAGTTATCGCCGCATTTTTGGCATTTTGCTTCGAGATTGAGTATTTAGTCATCTCAAACGGCTTTGAAATTTTCACGCAAAAGCTCCTAGATACGCTAAGTGTGGCGAATTTCGCATTCGTATTTTTTGCGCTTATAATTTGCGTAAGCGTTTTTTTCCTGCTCAAATTTAAGGCAAATTTGATAGAAAATCGCCTCTATTTTGGAATTTGCGCCGCAGTTTTTGTGATATTAAATTTGATCAAATTTTCTGGCCAAATTTTGCTTGCGTTTTTGCGCAAAGATTGGGTAAAAGACGAAAGCGGCCAAATTCTCTCATTCGTCGCAAAATCAGGGCATTACGCGCAGTTTTATCTCTATATTTATCTGGCGTTTTTGCTTTTTACGGCTATAATTTTGCTTTTAAAACGCCCAAAAAATCTGCAAAAAAAGCATATTTTAGACATCGAATTTCGCAAATTTGCGGCGAAAAATCAAGCGATTTGGCAGAGTTTCTTGGCGGCGATTTTTATCTGCGTTAGCTCGGTGGCGATTTTGCTGTATTACGATTTAAAGGCGTCTCGCCCGATGATGATCGATGAGCCGATTGTGGTTGAACCCGACGCAAACGGCGAATTCGTCTTTGACACCGCGATGCTAAGCGACAACAAACTCCACAGATACGTCTATGTCACGGACGAGGGCAAGGCGATTAGATTTTTTATGATTAGCAAATATGAAGATAGACTAGTACCCGTGGCGGTTTTCGATAGTTGCATGATTTGTGGAGATAAAGGCTACATCAAGCGCGGCAGCGAGCTAATTTGCATCAGCTGCAATGTGCGCGTCTTTTTGCCAAGCGTGGGCAAGCCAGGCGGCTGCAATCCGATCCCAATCGAGTACGAAGTCGTCGGTGATAAGCTAAAAATCACGCTTGAAAGCGTAATGCTGGGGACAAATTACTTCACAGAATTCCGCCCAAAAACGGTCATCGATCCCGTAAGCAAGGCAGAACTCATAAATTTGGAGGCGAAATTTAGCTATATTTACGGCGATAAGACATATTTCTTTGAAAGCGAAGCCAATAAAAAGGCGTTTGCCGAGGATCCGAGCAAATTTGGCGCCGAGCTAAAAAATGTCCGCTTCCGCACGCAAGGATACGACAATGCTGAGTAAAATCCTAAAATCCTCAATTAAAGGCAACAAAACGCAGAAATTCCTCGCGTTTTTGACCATTTTTTTGGCGACGCTACTCATCTCATCGATGCTAAATATCACGATCGGCATCGGAAATGAGATCTCAAAAGAGCTGCGAAGTTACGGCTCAAATATCGTCGTGCTTCCAAAGGGAAATTCCCTTTCTGTCGATATTGGCAGCGAACATTTCGAGCCGCTAAAAAATGAAAATTATCTCGAGGAGGATAAATTTCATCTCATAAAAGAGATTTTTTGGCGCAATAATATCATTGGATTTGCCCCATTTTTGGAGACTAAAGTCAAATTTGGCGACGCAAATGCCTCAATAATCGGCACTTACTTTGATAAAAATCTCCCAATCGCCGATGAAGAGGACTTTAGCACTGGCGTTAAGACGATTTTTGACTACTGGAAAATTGACGGCAAATTCCCGATTGATGATAGTTTAGACGAGGTTTTGGTTGGGCGAGAATTTGCGCAAAATCACAGTCTAAATTTGGGCGATGAGCTAAATTTGGGCGAATTTAAGGTAAAAATCGTCGGAATCATCGATTTTGCTGGTAATTATGATAATAAAATCATCTCCTCGCTTAAACTCGTGCAAGAAATCACAAATTTGGAAGGAAAAGCCGAGAAAATCGAGGTTTCAGCGCTTACCATTCCAGAGGACGATCTTAGCTTAAAAGCGCGCAAAGATGTGGGCGAATTAAATCAGCTCGAATACGATCAGTGGTACTGCACGGCGTACGTGAGCTCGATTGCGTTTCAGATTGGCGAGGATTATAAATCCGCAGTCGCCAAGCCGCAGCTGCAAATCTCCGATGC
>Ga0065711_1011617_pt1 | contig 12311 bp, 6 predicted proteins | sample Hoacrofraction12_FD_59098 | JGI IMG/M metagenome (GOLD analysis project Ga0065711, IMG submission 59098) | Hoatzin crop microbial communities from Cojedes, Venezuela - Epithelial fraction 12 v2 (version 2) | ecosystem: Host-associated > Birds > Digestive system > Esophagus > Crop | place... | reverse complement strand
AGAATGGTAAGGGTTGGAAGGGACCTCTGTGGGTCATCTAGTCCAACCCTCCTGCCGAAGCAGGGTCACCTACAGTAGGCTGTAGAGGAAGCAGTGACTTGTAAGCTGAAGCCTCACTTTAGACACAGAGTTTAAAATGTTGTAGATGATTGATAACTTCACTTACGAAAGAATATTTTTCCAGCTGAAAATCTGTTACTAGTTGTTTTAATCAAATTCTTTTTCAAGTGGTAATAATGAATTGGAGTGTTAGGGTGCTTATTGTGAGCCCTCAATTGCTCTATTTAAAAAACAAATCCACTCACATGTGAAAATTATAAATAATAATAAATAAAAATAATAATAAAAATAATAATAAAAATTAGGGATGACTTTTCTCTCTATAATTCATAAGTAATGCAAGTTATAGGCTTGTTTGGGAAATACAAAGGAAAATCTAATCTAAAACTGCTTTCCTGATTTTTCTTGCTTGTATTGCAGAGTTTTTTACAGGCCAGATAAGGGTGTGCTTGAGGCCTCATTTTAAAACACTGGCAGACTGAAATGGGCGCAAACTATGCGCATGAATAATGCAAGTACATAGAGTTTACATTTTTGCAGTGTGTAAGTGGGTGCAGAGCACTGACAGCGGTAGGCTTCTGCTTCTGAGGGATATGCTTGCCATCAGAATTATTTTCTTGCTTGGTTATTAGTATCACTATGAACATTTTTCTGTGGCTGTTCTAAATCTAGCCGTATGGCCAAAGCAACATCAATCTAATTTAGGTGCTTTTTCTACCAGTTCAGAAACTGTATGGGAAAAAGAATTTCTTTCTGAACCTATAAAAGAAGCCATTAAAAGCAATGAGATAATAGTTGGAAATGAAAAAAAAGAAAACTAGGTTGTATAATGAATTCCTTTTGTGTAAAATGTACTGTGAAAGTTGCACATCAAATTATCAATCTTCTGCACACTGCTTCTCTCAGGGTATTGTAACTAGGTTTGAGTTTGTTCAGCACATTCAGTAAATAATAAACTCCTTAGTGATAGTTTTTTCTTCGTTTGGGTTGATGTTTTTAAGTACTGTTGTCTTGCTAAAACTTTAAAAAGTTAGTTCCTAAGATATCTCTGTTTGCCAGTGCCAAAGTGTTATGCAATAGAAACTGTCACTTTTTTCATTTCCTGAGTGGATCTGTCAAGGACGTACTACATCAAAGTATGAGTTTCCTTTGAGTAGTTCGCCTTCAGAGCTGTGCTTCCATGTGCCATGGGAAATGTTGGCATGGGATGGCTCTTTTGTCTCTTGCTCCCTTGCATGTGCAGCTGAAAGTTTCCGTTCCTTTTATATCTGTGCTGTTTACTTTTCATCTGTTTTGGTGGTTTGGCAATACATTAATCCCTGGTCTTTTTTGCATTTGATTATATGAGGGCAATCTGATTTTCATTTTGTTGTTTGTGTATAATGACACTGCTCAAGTTTGTATCACAGTAAGACTGGGATGCTGCTGCTGTGTATAAATCCAGCCTCCAAAGATCAGCGCATCCCTGGGCATGCTGCTTCACATGGTGTCTTTTTTTGCTATTTGTATTGCTGTGTTGCTTAAAACGGCCTGGGTTAGCTGTACACACAGCCTGCGTGTGGGTGAGCAGTTGGAGACAGGTAGCACCCTCAGTTTTTATAGTTGGCTGAACAGTAAACCAGAGTAGGCCACTAAGGAACCTCTGATGAGAGAAGAGACATTTTAAATCTGTTTTAGGCTTGGATACAGTTTGTCAGGCATGCCTTTAATGTCTTCTCTTTGAGCTGCACGTTTAAGGCAGAGAAGGAAGTTGCGACAACTGCATGACTGAAGTGAGAAGGAAGCAGGGATGTTCAGGAAAAGAACTTAAAAGAGAGAACAATGAAATATGAGAGAAGCAGAAAGGAAAGGCAGCAGGAAAAGGTATTGCGAGCAACAGCCCCCAAAGGAACGGTGTTCTTCCATTCACCAAAAGTGTTGTCAAAGTAGTAGTATGTAATACGTATTCTTATCATGACAGCGTTGCAGAAAGCCTGCATTTTTAAATGGATCATTAAAGATACTGATTGATTAGACCTTTTTTTAAAGGTCTAACTGTGACTCAAAAGCATCAGCCACCTGCACCTATTACTGTCATTAGAAAGCTTTAATAGGCTCCTGAGAATACCCCAAGATAGACGTTGGAACTGTTTGCATATTTCAGAAAACAATTTTGGAATGTGCTTAGGCATATCCCTTGATTCGTGTTTCCATTAAGACTGCCAAGTGGGAAAACGCACATGTTTTTTCTTCACCTATCTTCTGTTCTTTCAATTTGGTACTATTCTGTATTCAGTTCAGTGAGCACTTCTTCATCGGGGTTTAAATTTGTTGTGTTTATGATGTTAAAAAAAATAAATTTGAAATTGTCTATGTTAGATCTGACATTACTGAAAAAGTACTAAATGAACCAAAGATTTAGCAGTTAGTTAACGAAGCTGCTAATGCTTGTACACTATTTTATGAATTGGTAAATCAATATATCCTCAGTAGTCCCAAATCTCAGGCAGCTTGTCTTCAGTGGTTTTGTAGCTAACTGCATAATTTCCAATTGAAGGTCCCTCACAGTTCCCTATAACATGCACTGCAGTTATCCACTGTGGCTGTTCTGTAGGTTCTGAATGTTCTAAGGGAGAAAAACATTTCCTAATTCATTAATACACTTACGTGATTCCTATGAGGGTATGACACAGAGATTGCAATCAATGCCTTGAGACACCTAGTAAAAACAAACAATTTTGAAATGATTGCTTGATTAACAAAAACTCAATCATGCCTAATTTTCTAGTATGGTGCAGCCAAACAGTGCATCTTCAGCATCATGCAAAGTAGAATGAGTCACAAATAAATCCTTGGAGAGGCACATGATATCATCATAATCATATCACATAATCACATAATATATCACATAATCAGAACAGAGACCAAGTCCACTGAACTAGTATGTTAATTTCATTAAGAATGATTTCGGGTTGTTTTCATGTGTTGGTGAAATGGGGCCCAAATTGGAAAGTGGTACATCAGCCTGACCAGTGATATATGTTCAGTGTTCCACAGTGGAAAGCTCAGACGAAATACAATTGCCATATAAAATGGCAATTAAAAATATTTTTATTCTATTTTCTTCCTTTACAAGGTGATGCAGAAGTATTAAGTTTCAGTAGTAATACCCTGTTTAGGTTTTATTCTTTAGAGTAAGGATCTGTTCCCTTCTCCTCCTGCATCTTCTGAATGTGGTGATATTTCCTACATTTTAAAAGCCTGCTATGCAGTTCTTCTCTTTGTGACCTTCCATATTACTTTCGAGTATTGAGTACACTTCCCTGCCCTACCTCTCCTCTCCTTGGGCTGCTGGAATACGTAGGGCTGGAAGCAGAGAGCCGCTGTCGGCATCGCAGCTCTCTGGGTCTGGAGAAAATTCAATATTGGCAAGACACATTCCCAAAACTGTCTCATGAAGCCCGACACCCAGTATAGTGTGAAACGTCCGAAGGTTATCGCTGGTCAGATAAATAGGGGGAAGCATGTCTGCTCAATGTGCAGGGCTCGAATGGTACAAATAGGGTATATTCTGCTGTTGTGTTGAAACCTTTCATTGCCTGGATTTGCTATGTGTTCGTCATCCTTATCGTTTTGCTGCTTTGCATCCTGATATGCATTTTACTTTTTTCTGTATGATTTTTTTGTATGATATACATGCTTTTTTTTGGAAGCTACTCATCCTTTACTGTTTTGCATTTCAGGGAATGATTTTGCTTCCCTAGTTCGACTGTTTGCATTTAGTATCTTCTAGTGTTTATTATTATGAGATCTATTTTTTCCATATATATAGGTATAGCAGCAAGTATTATACAGTAGTGGCAGAGCAAAGCATTGCAAATCTTCTGCTTGTAGCCTAGTGATACTCCTGAAATAATAATCAAAATTATGTGTCTTATTTCTTGTAGGTTTTTTTGCTTTATTTTTTATTGATTACCGTTCCAAACTCTCAATTTCACAACTCCAGCTTGGCAACAGATGAGGTCTTTGCAATTGCAATAAAAAAATATTTTTTTTTCTTAAGAATTGCAAATTTTGATGACAGTTTTGTGGTGTTTGTTGGTATTCTCTTAAGTATGGCATTATTACTAAGTTTAGATATCTGTACCCTTAACCTGGCTTATCTGTAAAGAAAGTGAAGAAAGGAACTAAGACTCAATTTAAAAGGATTTGAAATGTTTTATTTTCTACAGAACTATGAAAAAATGGTTTAAAATCATTGTTTAAATCCTGCTTTACTGGAGTTATGCAAACTTCTAGTGAAATAATCATCTCATATCGGTTGTGTAACACTCTGTGAAGAGAGTAAAAGCAGACCTCAACATTTTTGCTGCACACACCTACCACTGCTTCAGCCTGGGCAAGTCAGAGGGGTTTTGAGGCTAGGTGCCTACAGCACAGGTCCGATTCCTGCCTTCTCGGTGTACGAACTCTTGCTCTAGCCAAGAACTATCTGTACAAAGGTTCAGTCCCTCCTGTTAAGACTCAGAGATGAATCTGTCCTTCTCTAAAACCTTAACTGTCCGAAGCTGTTTTCCACAGATTTTGAGGTAGGAATTATAACTTGGCCCCAACAGAAAGAGTGATTGGGCGTGTTTTTTAAATCAAATAGTTCAAGACATTTACTTTTTGCTTTTCTTTTCAGGATCAGTCCCAAAGGCTCTTTGTTTCTAATTTCACCTAGACAAGATCCATTTCTTTTGAAACCTTTCAGGATTGCAGATATTTCCCATTTGGGCAAAAAAATCAAGGGTGTTTTTTTGTTTTTATCAAAGTGGAGAAAGTCCTCAGCTTCGCTCTTGATACACAGTCAATCTTGCTGGAATACACAGTTAAATACTCCCCAGTCATCCGAGGCACTGCTAGCTTCAGGTTCCCACCAGAACCATGCAGTTACCACTTGGTCATCTTACGTGAACGCTCTTACCATCTGTATTCTGGTGTGGATGTTGCTCATTTGCCTCTGTTCGAAGCTGTTCTGTGGGTTTGTTGAGAAATTCAGAGAATCGTACAATCCTCCACGTTTTTATTTCCCTAGCAGCAAAGTTTAATTCCATCCTGCATCCTGTGCTGCTGTTGTAGAGACATGGGGATTCCTTTGCTTTGCAACGATGAGTCTCAGCTTTTGAGATACCTACTGAAAATACCAAGTTCAGTTAGTTATTCATCCGCACGGTTAAGATGGCAGAAGGGTATTATTGTCCTTAAATGTTTAAGTTCTCAAATTCTGTAGACAGGGAAATGAAACAAAGTCTAGTATTAATGTAAACATTGAAATTTGTGCACTGTGAGCTTCTACTGTAAGAAGTTTTTAGTAAAAAAATTAAACTTTCTTTAAATATTGGTGGAATATAAGTGGTAAGTGTTTTCTGGTTCAGAGAAAGAAAATTCTGACCCGTGCTTTAACCAGCAGAGTAGCTCTGCTCCCCAGATACACGCTTACCTGCCAGTTTACATGTGCAGAGATGAGATATTGCTGATGTGTTGGTGGATTGAGACATTTGTCAGTGCAGCTGACACACCCATTTTTGGAAAGATGCTCGTCTTCATTTTGTTTAGTGTAATTACCAAGGAGCAAGTCGTCTTCATTTGAGTTAATACTGGGCTACTTCTTAGTATGGCGTATTTTTAGATTTTGTTCTAGAAGATTTTCGAGTTCTGTATCTTGTAACTGTAGCACTGAAGAGCAAATTGCTGACAAACTGTTTTGAAGTGTGAAATGTGGGTTGGTTTGGTTTTTTTTTAATTTCCCTGTCGTTATTATGTTCTGTTCCTCAGAATGTTTTCTCTTTCTGTGATTCCTTTTCAGCTGCTGCACATAAAGTGTGATAATGATGAACATATGTTTCAAAGACCCTCTACTTTTTTCTGGTGTAACAGTGAGGATTCACCTCCTTGTTTAGATATCTCTTCCATTACGCTTACTCCTAGGAGTTCTCCTGACTCCAGACTACCATCTGGATTGTTAATACCACCACCTTCAAAAAGTGGTCTTCCAAAGCCAACCAGTGAATACAGCTGCCCAAGACCTCGTGTAATCCTGCTGTGCAAAAGCTTTTTCAGTTGTTTTTTTTTTCCACTTTCCTTTGTCGTATATTAACTTGTTTTAAAAAAATGTGCATTTTGTACAGTGGTTAAAGGACAGAGCAGATGTATCTTACATTCTCTAGGGATACTCTAAAATATGGAATTTGTGAAGATTTATTTCTACATATTTTTTTCTCTCCCACCCTCAGAACATAAATTCTTATTTTCCCAACATGTTTCAATTAGTCAATTAATTACTTCTGTGTTATCTGTTACTCTTTTGTTAAAATTATTTATATTAAATATAGTTATTGAAACCAAACAATTCTAAAGGTCCAACCTCAAGGGCTTCCCCCTGCACACAAGTTAATAGAAAAGCAATCAGTCGTTAAATACCTTTTAGCATACTTTATAAAAACTCTGTGCAAAATGAAGGTTGAAGATTATTCTTAAAATGGGCATATTGCCTGCTTTTAGTAGCAATATGCTTACGCTCTCAATGTTTCTTCCATTTGCAAGTAACACTTGGCTGTATGTGGCAAACACCATGGCTTTCTGCATGTGTTCACTGAAGTGCTTCTAGTGCTCATGTGTATTCAAAATATATATTTCTTAAAATAACGAAATTGTAGTTTTACTTGAACTAGCTGTATCAGTAGTGTTAAAGTGGCCAGTAACTTCAACAAAATTGCATATAGGCAGGAAATGACAGCGTAAAGTTTGTGTTTGCATTTCTTGCCTGAAAGACTTATTTAAAACTAAAGATGAATACGGTTTGTTTAATTATCTAGCTTCTAGGTAGCCATAAACACTGAGCAAGTAAGGAGAATCTACATTAGCATGTACTATCTCCAAGACATTCTAGGATTCTCCATCGATGTTGATGGGAGATGTAGGTTATTATGTGGCCTGTACCTGTGCATTAAACCTGATCCGACCTTCCTGATGCCAACAAAGCCTGTCTGTACGAGAGCTTTGTTTGTGCAGAGAATGGACCAGCAGATTCACTGGGTGTTTACTTTGGGTCAAGCACATCCATTGCCCTGCTTTGAGTGGGAGCAGATGACATCCAGCCGTCTCCCTGGCTGAAATTATCCTGGTTCTCTGGCTGTGTGCAAAGGTTCCAGGAGGTTAATGCAAGGTCCATGCGCAGAGTAATGAGAACCTGTTGTGTCTAAACAGTGTGCACTGAAATCTTTCTACGACAGACTGTCTTTGAAATCGCTATACTAACTCATGTTGAGGTCAGTAAGAGTAAAAATCTTAGAAATTAGTTATTTTATGAAGTTAATTCAGCTCCGGTCTTGCCAGGGAATAACAAGAGATATCAAACAGTTCTAGATCTTTGCTAATCCAAATTTGAAGTATGAATTCAAAACTCCTAAGAAATAGGAAATGTAGGACTTCAGAGTCTAGTTTTTTCTTTAAGCAGTGTGTTCCATGGATCAATGTCCTTTCCTTCTCAGCAGCCACTGCAGCCTCCAGAGAGAAGCAGAGGTAGTTAGGACTGCCTATTCTCAATAAAAGGATCCATGTGACTCGTTTAACTTGTGCTTAAAAATTTTCAGGTGAATATTTTGGTCAAGTTGAATCTTATTTAAGAGTAGCAGGCTTTCCCTGTGCCTAGCTCTATAGTCTTTCTAACAGAGGGAACACCGGGTTTTTTGTATTGTCTAAGTAATAACATTAACATGCAAACTAGTTTTGCATACATATTTTGGCTTCAGCTTGTCAGTCTCAGTTTTAACCTATTTCATCATCTGTCTTTAGTGTTCAGTTTATTCTGACTTGACTGTGCCTCATGTGCATCCTGAAGTAATGGGCTGATGGCAGGAAGAGTTAATCATTAAAAAATAATTATGGCTATAGAACAATAGTAAAATTCCTGGGCCTTGCTAAAGAGATCTCTTATGTTCCACATTCAAGGATGAGTTTTGTTTTGGATATTAATATTCAGTGTATTGCATGTTTAGGTTGTTATTTACCAAAAAATACATTGGAAGCTTTGATTGCACCAAGTTTTTTAGGTTGTCAAGTAAGTTGTAATGGAAGGAAATATTAGTGAAGAAGAAATATTGGGATTGCATCTTTTCATTTTAGCTGCTTGTTCTGTGCACTCCGGAGCGTAGCGTATTGTTGTTGCAGCGTTACCGTAAGTGGGTCTTGTGAACATGTCTGTATTCATCCATCTGCAATACAGAACTGCTTGTCACCAGCTTTTCCAGGTTTAACTGTGATACATTTCTGGCTGTACCAGATGGACTGGAAATGGAGAAATTACAATGCTGCCTGTGTATTGGAGAGTTTTAGCATGTCTCAGACTCTGAACTGCAAATGCCATTTGCTTGGTGTCAAGAGCTGGTTTTTGCATGCTGATGGTTACTTTTAACTTTTTTTAAAATGTGGCTCTTACCTGCATGCTGAAGAATTCAGTGTTGTGATCTTTTTCATGTGAAATATTGCCCTAATATTTATTGTCCTTATTGTAGGCAGGCAGTGTGACACCTAAATCACCCTCCACTGACATCTTTGATATGGTTCCCTTTTCTCCCATATCCCCTCAGTCATCAACACCTACCCGCAATGGTACACAGCCTCCTCCAGTACCCAGTAGATCTACAGAGATCAGTAAGTTTTGTAACAACTGACCTAATTTTTGCTTACGTGCTATTTTTTTTTAAGAAAGCATCTTTAAAGATTTACATACATTTTGCATGAAAAGCCAAATACAGTTTTTGTAAATCACATTCGATAATGACATTCCATTTTTATACCATCTTCCCAGTCATTGATGTTGCTGCCAAGTTATATTATAAATAAATTTACTTACTTGCTGAAGCTATTATATAAACGGTTTGAAGGAGTTTGGTTGGGGATTTTAACTTGGCTTTTCTTTTACAGTATCTTTTTGTACTTGCTTCAAGAAATACTTTTACTTCGTGTTCTTTCCTTGTCAATCCGCAGTTGTAGCATCTAAAGCCTGCTATTCGGGGGAAGACAGCAGGTGGAGTAAGTATGGTGGTGATGATGCAGAAGGCAGAGCTGAAGAAATCCCTCAAGATACAGACTGTCTTGGAATGCTATTTTTAGTACTACTTTTTGTATCATCTACTGCTTTTTTTCAGTTATAGTTGATTAACCTCTCCAGATCTGTGAACCAGTCCTAAAAGATCTTCAAAAGATGATTAACAATAGCAATTTTACTTTCCAGAGGCTTGAAAGCAGCTAGGGTAAGGTTTTGGCTTCACTGGAAATCTTTTAGGAGTCCACAAAGTATTTTTTTAAAGGTTTGGAAATGCCTTGGGGGAGAGGAGAGCAGAGAATACACAAGCACTGTTAGAGGTTGTAGAAATATCAGTCTGTGTATAATATTTTCTATTTCTGATGCCTCTTTTAGTATGGATAAGGAACACTAACGTTACTGCCTGCCACCATATAAAACCACATTTGAAGAGTTTCTGCCTGTTTGGGGGAATGCTGCTTGTAGGTAGAGTTTTCAGATATGAGCGAGCTGTGCACAATTATGAAACTGCATTGTAAAACTTAAGTCATAGAATCGTAGAATGGTTTGGGTTGGAAGGGACCATAAAGATCAGCTGGTTCCAACCCCCCTGCCATCAGCAGGGACATCTTCCACCAGCCCAGGGTGCTCAGAGCTCCATCCAACCTGGCCTTGAACATTTCCAGGGAGGGGGCAGCCACAGCTTCTCTGGGCAGCCTGGGCCAGTGTTTCCCCACCCTCACAGGGAAGAACTTTTTCCTTAGCTCTAATCTCAATCTCCCCTCTTTCAGTTTGAAGCCACTGGACGTCTTCCCCAATACCGTATCCTACGCATCTTTTGGTTCCATTGCTTAGAACGACTGTCACCCTCTAGAGAGAAAGTGGACATAGAGGCTATTGATTCAATTAAAAAAAAAAATCTGTTCTTTTTTTAAGAAAAGGTTTTAAATTATTTTAAATTAATTTCTGTGGGTTTTTCAAAGGGTATATTAACAGAATTTTAAACTATTCTATTAAGAAGAGTTTATATTAACTATTCTTAAATAACTTAAAAGAATATTAGAATATTGTAATGTAATGTTAGAATAAAACTGTTCTATTAAGAGAATTTTTATGGCTTTGTAAAGAACAACAAAAAAATAATTCAAACACCTCCTCCAAGAACTCCTTTTGTGTTTTCAAATTTGCTCCCCTGAAACCACAGACATTGCCATAAAATCGATCTCAGTGTGCATATCTAACTTCAAAAATTATAACTTGCATTGAATTACAGGATGAGATTTTTTTTAACTCTTGTCCTACCTCTGTTCCATTGAAAATGCGGCTAGAAATTTTGTGGGAGTCAGTGCTCAATGCTGAGGGGTCTCGAGAATTCCAGCCATATAGGTTTTGTAATTGTTTAATCAGTGGGTTTTGTAATATAGAAAAGACTATAAATACGTTGTTTATTCAGTGATAGGTACTGTTTAAAATAGTTGTTTCTTCTGCACTTCATTCATTTGTATTAAATTAGGATGATGTAGTTGAGAGACGTGGCAGTCAGCGTCTGTTAATTCTCTGTGCTCCTCACTGTGCCATGCTTGAGAGATTACAGAAGTACATCATAGTCTTCGTACTTTTGATCTCTGCTCTGTCGGTCTACGTCATGGTACTTTGTATGTTGAAAATTGTTGCATTCATCAGTTATTAACACACTTAGGCGTATTTTAAAAGTGTATTTTGAAACAGGACTTCTGCTGTCTTAGATGAGAAAGTTCAGATCCCAGAAGCACCTCATTCAAGCTGTGTAATGTTATGTTACCGTAATGACGTACAATAATGCGTTGGTTTATATGGTGTCATTGCTGCCAGCACAAGCAAGCTGGCATTTCTTTCTCTAATACAAGTCAGATAGGTGGCAACCAGGAGGAGCCAATGTTTGGAGCCTCCCATTTTCTGAGGTCATCTTTTCATGTTCTTATCCCTTACTTTTCTTGTCACTGCACTTGAGCAGGTTTTTTTCTTCCATCACTTTTGATCAAACTGCAGGGTGGTTTTGTTGGACCTTGTAATTTTTATAACTTTCACCTTTATCGCATTCAGTAGTAAGCAACGAGAAAAATAAGGATGCACCATTGGTTTGCTAGTGTCAACCTCAGTTGCTCCATTTGTCTAAGTGAGGTTTGTCTGCCCGTTACCTAGGGAGGGCACTTGTGCTGCTCAAGCAAAATGGGCATTTAAAAGCTATAGTTCATCTTACTCAGCAACTGGCCAGTTTGACAAATCACTCAAGAATAACGCTGCACAGGGAAGACAGGTCCCATTTGCAGGAAACCGGTTAACAATACCAAGGCCTTTGGATTCCTCCAAGACCAAGAGCTTCATAGGTGATAATTGGTACCAGGGTGACCTTATCATGAAGAGAAGTGCCTAGAGTTAGCACCTGGCTTGCCAGCTCTCCTTTGGGTAGTTTCCCCAGCGAAAATTCAGGGGTTGTAAGTGGTATCTTTTGCTTTGACTAGCTCAGAGTATGTGGTTCAAGAAGCCCAGCATTCTAGTACTGGAAGAGTGCAACACTGACCTTTTCTTGGAAAAGTGGTTCTATCTCCAAAGCAGTTAAGCTTTATATAAGGGAGAAGATTCTTAAAAATTTTGAGTTCTTATTCAGCAATATACCTATATGGCTTCTCAGTAAATGTCTGCTCACTACTGGGTATATCAGTGATAGCAAATAGATTGTTTTTACTTATTTTAAAGGAGAAAATTGCATGGTTTTTGGACAGGAAGTTGCAGATTGGACAAATACATTGTGTCTCTTTAGGTAATAATTGGAAAAAGTGATTCTTTCAAGAAGAAAAGCCCTTTCCAGAATTGTATTTCTACTCAAAATGTTGCTGAGAAATAGTTCTTCTAACACTAAGTTTGCAGTAACCAGCTTGCAGGCTAAGGATAAACATTGCAGCCCAGTACAGTAATGGCTTAATTCACCAGTTGAACCATGCATAGTTAGTGCAACCAGAAATCTGTGTTAAAGACTGTGCTGTTGCTTCCTCATAGTGTGAAGGATTGCAAACCTTCTTTTGTAAGTTAAGGGACAGAATTTGTTTATTAATTTTAATTAATTAAAGGAGGAATAAACTTCTGTGTTTCTTGTTGGCACAGCATTATTGTCATCTCAGAAAAAGAACTGGAGAGGAACATTCTCTGTTGAACTGTTCAACATTTA
>Ga0065711_1011102_pt1 | contig 12311 bp, 15 predicted proteins | sample Hoacrofraction12_FD_59098 | JGI IMG/M metagenome (GOLD analysis project Ga0065711, IMG submission 59098) | Hoatzin crop microbial communities from Cojedes, Venezuela - Epithelial fraction 12 v2 (version 2) | ecosystem: Host-associated > Birds > Digestive system > Esophagus > Crop | place... | reverse complement strand
TCAGCGCAGCATCTCCCTGCTCAGCGCAGCACCGTCCCGCTCAGCGCAGCATCTCCCTGCTCAGCGCAGCACCGTCCCGCTCAGCGCAGCATCTCCCTGCTCAGCGCAGCACCGTCCCGCTCAGCGCAGCACCGTCCCGCTCAGCGCAGCACCGTCCCGCTCAGCGCAGCACCGTCCCGCTCAGCCGGCAGCGGCTGCAGGCCCCCAGCCCAGAGGCAGAGCTGCCATCAAGCCCCCCGTGCCCCCTCGGGATGGCCGGAGGTGGCAGGGCCACACGCACCCACCCACCCACCCCGTGGCTGTGTGCTGGGGTAAATGCACCCTCGAGCTGTCACCCCGTCACCCCCGGAGAGGCAGACGTGCTCCTCGCCCCACGCCGGCCGGCTCTGTGCCGGGGGGGCTGCAGCCTGCAGCAGCTCTGAACCCTGTAAAAGCGGAGTGGAAGTGGCTGAGAGAGGTGACCACCTGATTACGTGCTGGATCCACTCCTGTGGCAGCACCTGGAAGGCCCAGAGCAAGTCCTTTGTGCAAGATTAATATAGATATATATTTCATCTGGATTCTATTATCTTTTACTTTCTTCAGGTCAAAAAGCAGGAGACAACATCTTTTAAGATGAAAACATAATCTTTTGGAAAATTGAAAATATAGATCATTGTTTGGGTAAAGTACGTGCGTGTGCTCACTGCCGGTGCCTCCAGCCCAGTGCGCCGCGGTCGCAGAGACGCGCGGCCACGTGCGGGGACGGCTGCACGTGGGTCCCTGGAGCAAGGGAGCGCCTCGTGCCGACAGAGGGGAGCTGGGAAAGCTCCCGGAAAGCTTCGTGTGCAAGCACCACGTGTGCACGGCCGGCACCGGGCAGCCTCGGCAGAGACCCGCGGGGAGCCCTGACTGCCCGTCCTGGCACCCACCGCGGCGAGCGCCGAATGCGGCCGCGAGAAGGAAAACCCCACCACCAAGGGAGCAGGTCCTCCCGCGAAGGTTCTTCCTTGGAGCGGAGCTCCAAAGCCACCTGGTGCTTAAAAACAGGTCTCCAGGTAGCAGAACTTGCCTCATTACTTCTTAAATTAAATGCCTGTTTTCTCATAACTTTATGTAATATGTATGTGTATGTTTAATACATAATTAATCCATGCTCTGCGCTACTCTATTGCAGAACACCCATTACCTCCTCCGAACAGACTGCATTTCGTAGCCCAATTTTAAGTGAGTTATTAAAGAACATAGGTGCATCTCTTAATTATTTCATAAATATTAAGAAGCCCTTAATGGCTGGAATCCTGGAGTAACATGTTCCCAGGGAGTTAATCTTTGAAAAGCTCGTTAACCACACTGACCGCCGGGCTGGTGGGAGCCGCACGCTGCGGCGGGGGCTGGTGGCAATCAGGAGCAACGCCAGCGCTTGCCGGGGAGCACGTGCCAAGCCAGGCCAGTGCCCACTGCTGCACGTGGGTCCCTCAGCAAAACCCCCACCTGCACAGAAACCGCGCGATGCCTGGCAGCCGCTCTGCGATGTGAGCGGGGCAGGACGGGGGCGAGGGCGCCCGCGGCTGCTGCCGGGACCGTGCCTTTGCCGGATGAGCTGCTCTCAAACTGAGCGGCCATCTTGGCATTGCCAGGGCGAATCCTGCTGCCAACACCGCTGTGCTGCCGAGGGGAGCGGGCGGCGGGGAGTGCAGAGCAGAATCAACACCCACAGCCCAGCTCACGGGGAGGGTCCCCGCTGGGCGCTGCATGCGCATGGAGAGCACCCTGCTGCATCGTGCGTGCGTCAGCAGCCAAAAGAAATCACCAGCACAGGGCACTGACCTGGAGGGAGTCTGGCACGGAGGGAGCGATGCACAGGGAAAACCCTGAGACAAAACGTTGCTTTGTCCTCTTGCCACTCAGACCTAAACCAAGGATGGCGCTGGGACGTCCTGGGACACGAGCGCTGCCTCGGGTGGGCTGCACCTCCTGTGAGCACGACATGGGATGCGGCTTCCTCCCCCAGGCAGGTCAGCACCTTTCACGCTGCCCAGCCCAGCAAGGGCAGCCCCGTCACGGCTCCTTAAATCACCCTGGGCCCCTTCTCGCTCGTTAACCAACCCGGCTGCAGCAGGAGCAGAGTTATGGAATAATTACCTGGCATTAGCAGCGCTCCCGGCAGCTGGCGGTGCCGGCAGTATATCTGCCGTCTCCCCGGGGCGCGTTTAGCCTGCGCTTTCCGTTCATGGAGATATACGGAGATGCTGCTGTGAAGTCCAGGAGAAGTCACGGCCTTGAGCCAGGCACAGCTGAACAGAGAGCAGCAGGGGCAAACGGCTCTGCTCCGCGAGGGGCGAGGGGCTGCGCCCGCAGGGCCCGGCGGGGGATCGGGAGCCGCGGGTTTATGGACCCCTTCCGAGCTGCGGAGCCCGGCCCGTGCAGCAAGGACGGGAGCAGGGGTCCCACTGCGGGGGTGCAGGGTGGGGGCACAGGCTGGGACCCCGGGGCAGCGAGGTGTCACCCCACCGTCACCGAGGGGCAGGTGTTCTGGGGCAGAGAAGCAGGGATGTCTTTGGGAAGCCGGGATGACGCTGATTCACTGGGGCAATTAAAGCTCTTTCCAGCCTTTCCACAGCGGCATTTTGGCATTTGACTCTTCATGAGTTACAGCACCTTCTTCCCTGGGAGAAATTTATAACTATGAATTTTGCAAATCCCAGCAGAGCGTAATTATCTTCCCGCTTAAAGCAGGAGCCCTGAATCGCAGCTCTGCAGGGGACGCGCGTGGCGGCTCCAGCTCCAGGCAGGGGGGTTTCCAGCCTGGGAGCCCTGGTGAATTCCCCCGGCTGGGGCTTTCGGAAGCGAGAAATGCAGAGCCAAACCTACGGGGTCTGGCAGGTCTCCATTCCACCCTGCAAACAGTCTTTTGCTGCGGGAAGACCCCGTGGGCAGAGCAGGAGTGCCCTGCGGAGCATCGCCCCGGGCAGCCCTGGGGTGCGGGTCTGGCAGCGTCCCTGCCCCGCCGCGAGCCCCGAGGCTGGACCGAAGGACGCTCCCGCACCGTGCGAGCGCAGCCGCTCCCGGATCCCGCAGCTGAGGCTGCTGCACCTCCGACCGGCGTTTCATCGCTGCCACCGGGCAGTCGCAGCCTTGGCCTGGCAGCACGGCCCAGGAGCGGCTCCGCTGTCAATATTGACGGGGCAGCTGGGCGCGGGGGGAAGACACACGAGAATTTAATCAGGGTGACAGGAGAGGGGCTCCCCCGAGGCACCGCGCTGCCGTTTCCTGACGTTAATGTTACTCTGTGTCACAAGGCAGTTTTTAATGTAGCTTGCCAGTAAAATAATCAGCCTTCTCTGGGGGTAAAGAGGAATTTGTTTCTCATCTATTATGATACAGATGTCGCTTCTCAGCTGTCATTAGCGCACAAGAGGCAAGCCGGGGCAACACATCTGGTATTTCCACAAGTATGACATGGATAAGAAACATATTCTTGCCTTTCAAAGGCAATAAAACACCTCTGTCGTGCAATGTCCCTCGGGGGACATGGAGGTGATGGGTGCTGTGGAGCCTGCTCAGCTCCACGGCGCACGCTGGGATCCGTCTCTGGCTCTTCCCGGGGTGAGCTGGGGCTGATGCCTGGCCGAACAGCCCCGTGCTGGGAGAGGAGGGGTATCTGGGGAGGCCGGGGGGTCCTGGGGCCCGGGCAAAGGCAGGAGCGTCGCTGCCCCGGGGATGCCCCTGCCCCAGAGGTGTTGCTCCGAGCACCGGGAGCTTGGTCCTCGTCCCAGCCCAGGAGAAGGTGCTGGGGGGACAAGATGGGGCACGACGAAACTTTGAGTCCCTCACCCTGAGGACCGCCGCTGTCATCCTCGCCTGCACGGGGTCTGGGGGAGTGGGTCAGTGCTCGGGGCAGGGGCTGGCAGGCAGCAGTGCCCGCCGGCAGGGTGGGTGCCAGCAGCTCGGGGGGAGCGTGCGCTCGAGGCACCCAAAGGACCATGCCCCTATAAAGGACGAGGGGTCGCAGTTTAGCCCCATCCCCTGCCCAATGTGCTGAGAGCGGGTCCTGGGCTCGTCCCCCAGGAACGGTGTGCTGCGGGTGTTGGGGCACGGGGACTGCGCAGGGACGAGCAGCTCCTCGCTCAGCACTGCTGAGTGACACTCCAGCAGATAAACGCGACCATGAAACGGAGCCTGAGCTGCTGCGGCTGCTCCAGCGAGCAGGGGTGGCACTGGGGACGGACACCCAGCCACGCAGGGCGAGCCCCCACCACCCCTCAGCCAGGGCACGGGGACAAGGCTCCAGGTCTGGAGGTCCCGGTGCTCAGGACCTCTGTTTCTCACCCCCATTTCAGTCCCCAAGGAGCTGGGTAGCCTGTGGGGGGGCAGGATGGGACCCTGGCAGGGACATCTCGGACCAGAGTGGAGCCAGCTCCCAGCAGCATCTCAGGGTACCGGGACCCTTCTGCCAGTCCCAGGGGCACCGGGCTGGGGGGCAGTTCAAAGGTTTAGCAAGTTTTGAAGCTGCCTGCCTGCTCTGCTCCTGACTGGAGATCTGAGGCACTTTATCAATTTATTTGGTGAGCTTTGCAGCTCACCTTCAAAGCCTCTTGACTCCGCAGTGAGCAGCCCCGCTCAATTCTGCTCATGCATCTTTAATCTCAAGTGAAAAGTAAGGTGGTTTTTTTTCTTTCCTTTTCACTGTTTGGTTTCAGAGACCGAGATAACAAAATTGGATCTACTCAAGCAGAGCAGAGGGGCAGCTGCAGCTCGTCTCCCCAAAAGCAGCCGTGTTGCCCGCCGGGCCCCGCGGCACCACCGCGCCGTGCCCAACCGGCACGAGGAGGGTGCAGAGCGATGGGAGCCGGGGGAGCAGGAGCCAGCCTGTGCCCTGTGCGGGGTGGTGATCCTCCCCACCACGGTCACCTGGGCATCGAGCGCTAAGAGGAGCCAGGCAAGCACTTGGAGAGCGTTAAATCCACTGACCGGTCAAAACCCAACTTCATCTTCTGCGCTAACGGGGTTTGTGTGAGGAACCGGGGGACAGCAGGGAAAGCACCAGCGCTTGGCTGGGAGCACAAGGATGTGCTGTTTTGTTTTGGTCTTGTTTTATTATCATTTTTTTCCAAGAGGGAAAAATTGCTATGGCAACTTCTGCAACAGCCAAGCTCCTGGGAGACTGGCTGCAAGTGAAACTTGCCACTCATCATCTGACAATGTTAATCTGCTGGATTTACATAGTAATTAATGTCAAGAGGCAATCTACAATTTGAGCAATCAGAGTTTCTGTGCATAAAGTCAGACTCCACAGACAGCAATTCATAACTGTGCACAAGAAAGGCGTTTAACCCCTTGCGAGTTTTCCCCGGGGAGCCGCAGGGCCCAGCGCTCGCACTCCCCGATGCCGACGCGGTGCACGGAAAGTTCTCGACATCCCCAAGCCCCGGCACCACTGCTGCGGCCCCAGGCCCAGCACCCCGGCTGAACGCGGGGCTCCCACCACCCGTGGCTTCGGCTCCTGCGCATTCCTCTTCGCCCCCCAGCTTCCTCAGCTGCTCCCCAAGCAGAAGACCCCCGCTCGGGTCTGGCCTTTGCTGCCTACCAGACACTATGTGTTTTTTTCTGGTGTAATCATCAGCCCAGCAAATTGCTGGATCCATTTAACGAGGCTGCCATTAGCCCCCCGCTGCCACCGCGGGGTTCACGCTGCCCTCCCCGAAGCACCAGAGTCCCCCCCAGATTCCCAGCTGAGAAGGAGCTGCTCCAGCCCCGGGGCAGCCTCTGCTCTTGCTGCCCCCCCCGCCATTCCTGACCCCACTTCCAGGCTCGCTGGGAAAGGCACAGTCGGAGCCAGGCGGATCAGGGGAGGTGGTTTGGGGAAGGGGCTGTGGGAGCCGCAGGAGAGCTGGAATCTGGCCCTGGAGGAGAGAACGGGGGGATGGAGGGGGCCGGGGCAGGTCTCCACCCCCCCCCAGCCGGGCGTCGAGGGGCTGCTCCCCGGGACAGGGTTCAGTCTGCCGCCCAGGAAAGACTGCAAGCTGCTGCATTAGGCTGCTCCTGCAGTCTCCTCGGCGAGGAATAAAGCTCAGCCGAGTCTCAGCATCCTTTCTCCTTGCATCCTTTCAGCTGGAGCCAAAAACTTCAGAGGAAGGGAAAAAAATCTAAGTGATTTCTTCCGTATTAACAAGTCAATCACAAGGGTGGGTTTTTTTAATGACTCATAAGCAAGCTTGACATGTCTGTTAATTAAATAGCCATCCTAGCTCTAATCCGCTGAAAGTTAATCATTTGGGGAATTAAAAGGTGTCAGCACTGAATACCTCGTTATTGTAAACGCCTGCCTGCCCTCGCTAGCAGGAGCCAGGCACTGCTGGGAGCCAAGCGTGGGGCGAGCTCTCAGCAGGTCCGAGCCCCCAGCCCCCCTGCCCCGGCCCACCCACCCGGCGTTCCCGCAGCCGAGCCAGCCCAGCTCCTCCGGCAGCGACACCGCCGCGGCTGCTGCAGCCTCGCTGGGGACAGCGGGAGACGGAATGGGACAAGCTCAGGGGTAACAAACTGGTCTGGTTTTTCTGAGAGCGACCTCGGTGCCTCCGCTCAGGCTCTTTCCAGCATCGTCTGACTTCACACTGATGAAGCCACTACAGTTTAATTTATTGGCTCAGCGCACACACCCCGTGACAAGCCGTGTGCGGGAGCCGATGGCCGGGCGATGGGACATGGCGGCCGTCTCAGCCACGCATCCCCACCCAGTGCCGCCACGGACAGAGCACTAATCCTGCGTTATCATCCACGCCGCACAATTAGCACAGCTTTATTAGGGCACTGATGGTGTCAGGGCGCGTGGGTGCTCACCGAGCAGCTGCTGTCACGCAGCGAGTCCTGCCCACGTCCCTTCACCGAGCCACGCCAGCAGCAGGTCGCACCGGCATCTGGGCTCAGCAGCCCCTTTCTCCCTCGGATCCGCTTTCTGGGGTCAGTGGGGACCTACCCCGGGAGGAAGCCTTCTCCCCTGGTCTGAGAGCTGCAGGGCACCCTTGGAGAGGGCCGGGTGCGGGGCTGGCACAGCTGCTCCATCACCGCCCTCAGCCCTGGGGCACCAGTGCAGACCAACCCTGCGGCCGGGTCCTTCCCAGCTGCATTGGAGAAGCTACAGGAAGAAAACTGAAAAGCAAACAAAGAAAAATCCCTCTGTCTTCTGGATATTGTCTTGTCTTGGGTGAAGACCTTTAGGTTTACAAAACCCTTCCGCAGGGGGCCAGCAGGCCACAGACTGTGCTGGCCATGAAGGAAGAGGGTCAGAGGAATTCACAAGCCAATTAGAGTCTCCTGGGTATTAAATATGTATTATATATTCCTCAAAGACAATTCTCCGGCCCCCAAAATGTCCTGACCCAGCCCTATTGCTCCTTTCCCTTCCCAGCTGCTAGCCCAACAGCAGACACTGATTTCTTGCTTTTCTCACCATTTTATTAACCTAAGCAGCGAGAGAGCAGATAGGGCAATTCTGGTGGGGAATGAGGGATGCAGCTTTGTGCTGCTGTGTGCATTGTATTAATCATTTAGTGACACGCTGGCTACTGGCCTGATGTGAGATAACGAGAGGTAATTAGTTACAAAAACTAGGAGGTGGGCAGATTGCCATTTGTTTACAGGCTCCATGGCAATGGGGACAACCAGGAGAATTGCCTTTTCCAAGGGATCAAAGCTTGTTTTAAAACATCTGATTCAGTTAGGGACCAAAGACCGAGCTCCGGGTGGCAGCAGACTGACCGACTGTCCCCGGGGTCCCTGCCCCAGCTGGAGCACGGATGGGACCTGTCCCCTCCAGGGACCAGGGCAACGTGCCCTGACCCCACCCAGCTCCAGAGCTGCTGCTGGGTGCCCGGCCGGTCCAGAGCATCCCCAGACACACCAGTGAGGGTCACCCACACACAGCGTTCCCACTCCCTGCGACTGCTCCTCCAGCCGAGTTTCCAGGCAGACGTTTCTGTCTGGGCTGCCCATGGCTCCTGCTCCAGGCCAGATGAGCTCAGGGACAGCTCCTTCCAAGCCCCCTCCCATCTCCATAACCTGGTCCGGTCCCAGCTGCAGAGCTGGGGGATGCAGGAGGGAGGAGGCTCTGGCACAGCCACGCTGCGGGCACCGCTCTCCCTGCCTGCCCCGTCCCCGGCAGAGCCTCCAGCCTCAGCAGCGATCCCTCCCCACACCTCCACGCCCAGCACACCGCACTCACCCGGCTCCGCAGCCTCCCCACAGCCGGGGCAGGAGGAAGAGGAGGCAGCAACGAGCAGCTTAGGGAAGCCTGGTGCTCCTCAGTGGCAGAATTTAAAGGTTTTTCCTCCCACCCACTCGGGCGTTTCACTGGCGACAGCTGCTGCACCGCGCACATGTGGAAAGCGTTGGTCAGTGAGTGGTGGCCAGGAGTGAGCTCCCTGCTGCGGGGTGCTCCCCGCCCGGGCTCCCCAGTACAGTCCAGTTCCTCGCCACACTGGCATGTATGTGGCAGGTTGCACTGGGCAACAGTCTGCAAACCGGTGGGCAGAGGGCCAGGAAAGCTGCAAACCACGGGGAGCGTGGTTTCGCTCCTCCGAGGCACAGTCGTGGGAGCACGGAGCCCACCTGGCTCCCCGCGCTGCGGCCGGCGGAGCAAAGCCCGATCGATGACGGCAGCGGCCGCGCCGGGAGCGCTGAGCTTTGGCTGAACGTGCCCGGCCGTGTGCACGCGGGGACACGTGGCACGCGTGGCATCGCCCCGCCGGCAGGAAACCTCCCCTCCCCGCAGAGCGCTCCGGAACAGCAGCCGCAGGGAGCACTCGGTGTTTTTCCCTCACAGATACAGCTGGTGTGGGCAGAAAACCCCAGCTGCCTCTTGGAGAGGGGGCAGAGGCCAACGCCATGAAAGCTGCTGGAATTGGTACATTTGACACAACACTGGCTATAACTTAAAGCCGGAGTATGAATAATAGAGCTCTGCACTCAGCCCCGCAAGTGCGATATATCTGATTGCTGCATCGCCTTCTGCACAGCAGCACAATCCGAAATCAATTCCCTGCGAGCGGGCAGGCGCCCGGCCAGGCTGCGGCCGCTGCTCCCCTCCCCTGCTCAAGCAGCCCGGCCGGGCAGCTCCCAGCCTGGGCCAGCAGCCTCCGGGTCCCGTCACCGAGGCGTTGAGCCTCCGACTGACTGCTGCGCCCTGAGCCAATTTGCACATCATTAAAAATAATAGATGTGCTGGGCGCGCGCAGCTGGAGGCAGAGCTGAGGTGGGCAGTGGGATGCTGTCCTGCTGCGGAGGGGACGCGTGGGCTGCACCGCCCGGGGGGAGAGAGGGGCCGACAGCAGCTGGACCATTTCTGGGTGCCCTGGGCAGTGGCTGGGGACGGCGCTGGAGACGTGTCTGGTGCTGGAGATGTGTCCCAGGGACGCTCGTCCCAGGGACACCCCACTGGGGACCGGGGGCCTTCACCTGAGGGCTGATAGCTCACAGCAGGAAGGGACAGTCTGGGGACAGTCGGTGGCTTTGGTCTTTGAGAGCCTCCAGGTGTCTGCAGACGCCCCGCAGACGTGCCAAGCCCACGGATGCTCCCGCGCCGCAGCCCCGGCCCGGCACCACCCCGCAGGGCTTGGCGAGAGGCTGGCAAACGTGGGGCTGCTCATGAGCAGCGGCTCAGGCGCGGCAGGTCCTGGGGCCGGAGCGCGGTGGGGACCGGAGGGACGTCTTCGCATGGAGAGGATGAGGAGCAAAGCCCCTCGGTGGGGAGGAGAGGGCAGGGAGATGCGGCAGGGCACCAGAATTTGTGCAGGCAGCACGGGATTTTCCAGGCTTAGCCACCGCGCCGGGCGAGCAGAGGAGCCCCGGCTAATCCTCTCATTACCGAGGTGCTTACGGAGGGATTACAGGGTTGGGTTGGTCGATGGGTGCCTGACACCGTGGCAGCGGCCAGGCAGCCCGCTCTGCCGGTGAGGAGGGTCCCGGTGCTGCCGGCTCGGGGTCCGGTCACCAGCACCTGGTGCCACCCTGGCTCCTTTTCACTGCGCTGCGGGTTTTTAGAGCGGGAGACAGGACTTATCCATCTTGCAAAATGCCTTTGTCAGAGGAGCCGGGGAGAGTATGAGGAGGTGTGAGGGGTGGAATTGGAAAGGACCAGGCGAAGGGGAAAAGCACACGACATTTATTGACTATAGTGAGAAGTTAAAGCTTGACACCCATCCCCTGCACTTAGGCTTGGGCGCGGGGAGTCCCGGGGGAGCCGGCAGCGAAGCACAGGGAGCACGAACATTTCCATCGCCTCCAAGCCGGCTCCTGCTTGTGGCTCTCCTGAAGGCAGAGGAATAAACCCCGGTTGATCTGAAATTAATATTGCTTGAAAAATGGATTTCATACCACTCCCAAACACCAGATTTGATGGCTAGCAGCTGAACTGATCAAATCCATGACGTCTCCCTGTGCCTTGCCTTGGGGGCTGGGGTCCTGCCCCTTCCCCAGCAGCCAGCAGGGCTGGAAACCCTCTTTAAAGGAAATTCACAGTTTATTTGCTCATTCCATTGTTTGTTTACGGTGGTTTAGTTTGTTTGCTTACATTGTACAATTTGTTTATTTACATTTATCTGTTTATTTTATTTCATCTGTTTATTGATTTAGCTGCCTTTGCTGAAACCACAGGTTACTGCCTGCTGCCCTCCCCGCTGCCGCAGCAGGAGCCGCAGCCCAGTCCTGCAGGATCTGCTGGCAAAGCTGCTCTGCGCGCTGGCAGCCCGGGGCAGCTGCGGTCCCGTGTCCCCTCCTCGCCCCGAGCTGCCCCCTCTCCCAGGGACCCCACGGGGCTGCGCGGCTTCGAAGCAAAGCTGTGCCTCCCTCCTGTGCACGGCTTTGACAAGCGCGATGCTCAAAGTCATCGCCTTCCTGCTTGGCTTTGGGAGAAGCCACGTCTGTGGACCTGGCCGGCGAGACGCGGCACGGCGCGCGCCGGCGGAGGGGACAGCGCAGCCCGTGCCACTGGAACGGCCGCACGCTGCTGTTGGAAATAGAGGGGGCACGGTCGGGGTCCCCAGCGACGCCGCGGTGCTGGGGCCATGGCAGCATGTGACGAGGGCTGGGACAGCCGGACGGTGACAGCCAAGCCTCGAGCATCGCCTCCAGGCAGAGGGGTCGGCACGCCTCTGCCCACCCACCCTGCCTTTAGCTCTCGCTGCCGTGCACCGCGCGGGGCCCGGGCCCACCCGGGGCGTGTGGGACCCCTCTGACCGCAGCCTGGGGGATCGGAGCTGGCACCCCAGCTGGGGAGCTCGGTGTGAGCCCTCCCTCCATCCCCCTGCCTGGGGATGCTGACCCGGAGCTCTCCCTGCGCTGCTCCCCCCGTCTCCGGATCCTGGACTGCTCCGCTCTGTGCAAAGACGAAATCGGGAGCGGAGCAGCTCGGGCAGCAAACCCGGCCCCTTGCAGCTCACCCTCCGGCGGCTGAGGGGCTGGACAACCCCCCGGGGTCTCACAGCCGCCCGGCTCGGTGCTGCGGCCACGACTGCTACGTGCCACTGCTCGTTAGCAGTGCACAAGCTCTATTAGCGATGGAGCAAACGAGATCAGCCCAATGCAGTTCATCCTTAAGTAACCCAGCCACAGAGCCCCCCCCTCCCGGGCCTGGTCTGCATGTGCTGGTCCCCCGCAGCGGCCCCAAAGGGGGGAGCAAGGGCCAGGGTTAAACCGACATTAAACGAGGCACCTCAGCTCCCGGCGTGTCCCATCCCCTGCCCCCCCCAGCCCCTTCCAGGGAAGTGCTTCAGGAGTGATTGCAAGGTCCCCGGAGCATCAGATGCGGGATGCGATGTTATTAACTCGCCAGCCGAGCGCTGGCAGAAAAGCAATTGCGGCTGCTTCCCCAGATCGTGTCCGGGAGAATTGAGCGGAGTGGGGAGGAACTGCTGCGCTTTGTCCTCGCTTAGGAGATGATCTTCAGTCCTTCTGTGCTGAGCTCATTTCGGGTTACTCAAACAGGCTTTTGAATTAAGAGATAAAGTTGTTTAAAAAGACTCCAAAGCTCTTAGAAAAACTTCAAAAATCCTTCTGTTCAAACATAATTCTTCTCCTGGTGGCAGTGCTTAAGCTCTGCGCCACATGTCTTATGAACGCCTCGAGCGGAGAGACGCCCAAGGAGCCAGACTGGAGCTCACCCCAGACACCCCAACATCCCAGCGCTGGCTGCGGTCCCCGCCGGAGCATGAGCCCTCCCCGGCAGCTCTCGGCACGGTGAAGGTGGCGGAAGGTGCTGCAGCAGCCAGCCCGGGTGGTCTTGCCCTGAGCATGGGGGGCAGGTGAGGGGCAGCCCCGGTCTGCCTGTCCCATCCCAT
>Ga0065711_1008713_pt1 | contig 12311 bp, 5 predicted proteins | sample Hoacrofraction12_FD_59098 | JGI IMG/M metagenome (GOLD analysis project Ga0065711, IMG submission 59098) | Hoatzin crop microbial communities from Cojedes, Venezuela - Epithelial fraction 12 v2 (version 2) | ecosystem: Host-associated > Birds > Digestive system > Esophagus > Crop | place... | reverse complement strand
GAATTCTCCCTCGCTGGTTTCAGGCCTTGCTTGGTTTCAGGGTCGTCTCGGCTTCTTTTGTGAATTCTGTTTGATACAATCCATACAATTGATTTCTATCCCAATTGCAAGATACCGATTGTATGGTTTCTTAACACAGCTGTGTTTACACAGCTGAATCTACGTTCTAGTTCTATGATTTTATTCTATTTTATAATCAATCTTTATAATCAATTTCTAACAGCTGACGTGCAAGGAAGGTAACATGACAGTTAGGTGTATAATGACAAAGACATGAATGACAAATTATCATCAGGACATCAGTGTTCTGACTGTGTCAGACTCTGGGATTTCAGTTCTCCAGAGCTCTGATCAGGCATTTTGCATGTGTGGTTTCAGTTCATGGGAATTTGCACCGCCTAAATTTTAGTTTGAAGTTCAGATGTGGATAAACATCAAAGCTCAGAGGGAAAGACAGCTGTAGCTACTCTTAAAAGTTTCTTATGTATATTTCAAGAAATGCCAATCAGTGCTACTGTCAGCAGAATAGCCTATTAGCTCTTACAGTGTTTGAAATCAACAATGTTTAAGCTACCTTTGCAATTGTCTTATCACAAACATTTACAACTAGCACAGATTTGTAATAGTGTTACATGGGGCTGATTGCAGTGAGAAAGCACAGTGTATGGTCCTAAATGGTCTGAAGCCAAGGAAGAGGTTTTATTGACTCCCTTGGTCATGGAATCACGCCTGTGTTATACTCGTTTCTGAACTAATTTGTAGCTAAAAAGCAAGACAAGCTTTTTGGAGGAAAGAGGGAATTTGTTGTAAATTGCAATGAATACTCCTGTGAAGTCTTTGCAAATTGAAAATGTCCCCATAAAACAAAATAAAACACTAATCTTAAATTTTCACTTTTCTCTCCTTTTCCCAAAAGGCGGTATTTTTGAGTTTTGCCCAGAAGTAGAAGTGGTGAAGAAAAGAAAGATATCGAGCATTTTTTTTAATAGAACATAGTCAACCTTTAAAAAAAATCTGGTAAAATTATTACTTTATTGTTAAAATCCAGTGAAAATCTCAGTACTTTAAACTTTCTCTTACATAGAATCAGAATCATAGAATGCTTTGTGTTGGAAGGGACCTTTAGAGGTCATATAGCCCAACCCCTCTGCAGTGAGCAGGGACACCTGCGACTAGACCAGGTTGCCTGGCCTTGAATGTTTGCAGAGATGGGGCCTCCACTGCCTCTCTGGGCAATCTGTTCCAGTGTTTCATCACCCTCATGGTAAAAAATATCTTCCTTATATCGAGTCTAAATCTACCCTCTCTTAGTTTAAAGCCATTATTCCTTGTCCTGTCACAACAGCCCTTGCTAAAAAGATTTTCTCCATCTTCCCTGTAGGTCGCCTTTAAGTACTGAAAGGCTGCAATAAGGTCTCCCTGGAGCCTTCTCTATTCCAGGCTAAACAGCCCCAACTCTCTCAGCGCTTCCTCACAGGAGAGGTGTTCCAGCCCTTGGATCATTTTTGTGGCCTCCTTCTGCACCTGCTCCAGCAGGTCCATGTCTCTCCTGTGCTGAGGGCTCCAGAGCTGGATGCAGGACTCCAGGTGGGCTCTCACCAGAGCGAAGCAGAGTGGCAGAATCCCCTCCCTCGACCTGCTGGCCACACTTCTCTTGATGCAGCCCAGGATGCTGTTGGCTTTCTGGGCTGCGAGAGTACGTTGTTGGCTTATGTCCAGCTTTTCATCCACCAGTATCCCCAAGTCCTTCTCAGCAGGACTGCTCTCCATCCCTTCATCCCCCAGCCTGTATTGATACTGGGGGTTGTCCTGACCCAGATAGTGGACCTTGCTCTTGGCCTTGTTGAACCTCATGAGGTTCACACAGGCCCACCTCTCCAGCTTGTCCAGGTCCTTCTGGATGGCATCCTGTCCTTCTGCACGTCAACTTCACCACTCAGCTTGGTGTCATCTGCAAACTTGCTGAGGGTGCACTCGATCTCGCTGTTTGTGTCATTGATGAAAATATTAAACAGCACTGGTCCCAGTACGGACCCCTGAGGGACACCACTTGTCACCGGCGTCCATTTGGACATTGAGTCATTGACCACTACCCTCTGGCTGTGACCTTCCAACCAATTCCTTATCCACCAAACAGTCCACCCATCAAATCTGTACCTTCCCAATTTAGAGAGAAGGATGTTGTGGGGGACCGTGTCGAAAGCCTTACAGAAGTCCAGATAGGCGACATCTGTTGCTTTTCCCTTGTCCACTGATGCAGACACTCCATCACAGAAATCCACTAGGTTGGTCAGGCAGGACTTGCCCTTGGTGAAGCCATGCTGGCTGTCTTGAATCACCTCCCTGTCCTCCATGGGCCTTAGCGTAGCTTCTAGGAGGATCTGTTCCATCATCTTCCCAGGCACAGAGGTGAGGCTGACAGGTCAGTAGATCTTAGGGTCCTCCTTTCTACCCTTTTGAAAAATGGGCACAATATTTCCCTTCTTCCAGCCACCAGGGACTTTGCCTGACTGCCATGACTTTTCAAATATTATAGAGAGTGTCTTGGTGACTACATCAGCCAATTCCTTCAGGACTCTGGGATGCATCTCATCAGGTCTCATAGACTTATGCATGTTCAAGTTGCTTAGGTGATCACGAACCTCATCTCCACTTACAGTGGGAGAAGCTTTACTCCCCTGGTCCCCATCTTGCAGGCCATTGACTTGGGAGGCGTGAGGAGAGAGCTTGCCAGTAAAGACTGAGGCAAAAATTGTTGTTGAGTGCCTCAGCCTTCTCCTCATTTCTTGACTCTAGATCACCATTCTTGTTTGTCGGGGGGGCACGCTTTCTTTAACCTTCCTTTTCTGGCTGACATACCTGCAGAAGCCCTTCTTGTTATATTTTGCATCCCTTGCCAAGTTCAGCTCCAGCTGTGCCTTGGCCTTCCTGACCCCATCCCTACACAACTGGGCAGCATCCCTATACTCTTCCCAAGATATCTGTCCCTGCTTCCACTGCCTGTGCAGTTCCCTATTGCTCTTTAATTTGACCAGCATGTCTCGACTCGGCCGTGCCAGCCTCTTCCCTTCCTTGACTGACTGATAAGTGAAAGTAACCATTGTGCTGATGGTGATGAATTTGGCAGGCAGTCCACAACAGAAGGGGCTAAATCCTTTCATTTGTTCATGTAAGCAATGTATCCATCATGACAGTTCTGCAGTAATTGTTAGTGTTTATTTTCTTTTCTACCTCCCCCTTTCCCCTTCCTTCAGAGTCCTAATACCTGATGTGCAGGAACTTGTGGATCAGAGCATGCCAAGGGAGACGAGCAGCCACAGACAGGTCCCAGAAGGTTATGTCTACACCCAATATCATCCAATGGAAGAGGTAAAGAGGAACTCAAGTGTGCTTTCTGTATTTGTTGCTTCTATTTTGTAAATGCCACAGCAAGTAACTCCGTGCTTGTAGAAAGCTCAGCTGCAGCCACTGGAGCTCTTTCCAGCTTTCTTCTTTGCAGAATCTGTCCTTACTCTTTGACTAGAATCTTGACCTGGTTGAATTGAACATTAATTTGCCATTGATTTTGATTAAATCCTCACTTCCTCCCTGACCAAAACCTAACTGCTCTGTGTGAAGCAGCCATATTGTTTTGCAAATAATATTCTGTGATTCAGTTGATTGGTTTGTTACCTTTCTACTATAATATGTTTTATCATGACATCTAGTGTTTATTTATTTAAGCCCCAGTGTGTTTGATGCTGAGCCAAATGTGAAGTGCAGTGAGTATTGCAGTCTCTGGAATCCTGGTGAGGAAAAAGAGGTGAACAGTGGGAGACCTGCAGAAAGAAGCAATTTAAGGACAGGTTTTTGACACTTCCTGAGAGAATAATGTCGTGAGAGTAGGTAGTGAAGACTTCTTGGTGCTGTGTTTCACAGCCTGGACAAAGGCAGAACATGGTGGTATTCTTGCTCCTAGCCACATAATAAGAGTGAGAGAGCAGAGTCAATCCTCATGTATATTTTGTTTGAGCTGCCCATTGGGGATGACTGATGCTGAACTCAGATGTGGAAAATCAGTGCTGATAGGGAAGATACTCTAATACTGCTTTGAAGATTTGATGGTGTGGCTCCATGTCTGGTGAAGCCTGGAACAGAATGGGCATGTTGAATAAGATCCAGAACAGAGTATCAGTGTTGTATTGCAGTGATGTTATCTTTTAACATCCAGTGAGATATGACCATGCCTTTGCTCAGAAGCAAGTGAAAGGCCTTCCATGAGTGTTAAGTGGTATCACAGATTGAAATAAGCTCTGAGGAAAATGTTGCTTGTCTAAGCAAAAGAAAATGCTTTAATCTGGAAATGGAGGTGGGAAAGAGCAGGAAACTCCCACTTTGAGCCAAGAATTCTCTGTGACTATTTCAGATTTATCAGTGGATGACTCAGATCCAGAAGAACAACAATGAGCTGGTGACTCAGCACTACCTGGGGAAGACAATCGAGAATCGAACAATATATTATCTGCAGGTAAGGAAGGAATTTTCTTAAAATGAATGAAAGTTATGTTCACAAAAAAGTACACAAAAAAGGAGAAGGCAGGATTCAGACCTGTTTTGAGACCGTGCTCATCACAACTTACTGAAATAGTAAGAGATGGTTTTACTCCTCCACAGTACAGTAAGATTTCCCAACTTTCATATACACTATGACCATAAATTTGCTATTGCTATTATGCAGTGAAAACAACCAATTTAACTGAAGTCTTATTTAGAAATACAAATCAAGCTAAAGCTAGCTTGGCAACAGCTGTGTGTGAGGATAAAGAGTTTTGTTTTGTTGTTCTTATTACTTTTTACAGCATATAGCCTTTCTGCTAGAAGTATTCCATGACATCTTTTATCACATGCTCTAGTAAAAACCATAGCCTTAATAATTGTGTTAGTTATTGTCTAATCTGTTCCTATCCCTGAGTAAAATTAGATTCCCTGGCTTTTTGTACATTCCCTTCTAAAAAAAAAGAATCTCTAAGTAAGAACAAGTCCTGTGAATGACTAATATAAATGAAAAAGAAACTGTTTTATCGACACTCCTGCTCAACAGACACTTCAAGACTCTTGCCCTGCGATACTACAGACATGGGGTTACTAGGAAAGAGAGCTCGTCATAATGATGTCTGCAATAATAATAATCTCAGATGGCTCAACAGCGTATCGAGGCACATCCTTTTCTTTCTGTATTACGCTAGGCTATTTTATTGTAATGTAAGTTTTCCAAATGATCATTTTTACACTCTCTCAGATCAGTCAACCATCAGATAAAACCAAGAAGATCATTTGGATGGACTGTGGGATTCATGCCAGAGAATGGATCTCTCCAGCCTTCTGCCAGTGGTTTGTGAAAGAAGTAAGTCCTCACCTTTCCACTTAGATAATGCAAAAAACACGTCACTTTGGAGACTTCAGTTCTCTTCTCTATCACGGTACCAAGAATTATGCTTTTTCTGTTAAAATATGATTTTCAAAATTAGTACATAGTAAAGATACCTCTGGAGACCTAAATCCAAATTACAGTTTGAGGTGAGATATGGGACAATATTTGTTAGCACATTGTTTCTTCCACCTAAACTGATTCCAAAGCCACTGAACTTTACAGCAATCTCTCCATTTCCCACAGTGGCTTTTGGATCAAGCCTCTCTGCATCACAAAGCCACAGAGCCCCTGGAAAAAAGCAACCCTAAGACATGGTATAGCCATGTTCCACGTGTACTGAAAGAACCTGGCACACAGGTACACTATCATGCAGCTTTCATACCTGCAAGACTGTATCCATATGTACACTATAACTGGATACACTGTTGCTTTGTTAATGGCAAAAGCTAGATATCTGAAAATATCTGGTGATCAAGGAGATCTTGGATACCATGGTGACAGCCAGGTGTGAGCGATTCCCTGATGACAGTTCTAAACTAGCTTGTTCCGGTGATCACCTCTAGATTCTCTCCTCAGTCCTCTGTATTTTTTCTTTTGAGATCCTTCAAAATTACAAATCTGACCCAAAGATAAGCAGGTTTCTGCAGAATTTGGACCTCTACGTCCTGCCAGTCCTCAATATTGATGGGTACATCTATTCCTGGGAAAAGGTAAGTAGTGAAAATCCAGGAACTGGATTGAAAGTTAGATGAGCACAGCATGTGTTGTTAATTTTAGATACAATCATAGCAACTACATTTAAGCAGAAAGCAGTGACAGAATCATTATCCACACAAACCCTGTCATGGCAGAGAGATTTTGTTTCTTCTGGTAAATCAGCAGTCACTTGAGATACAGGGCCAAAAATTCCTAGCAAATGTCATGAGCGTTGGGAATAGAGAAGGACAAAAACCACAGGATCAATTGCTTTTGGTTTTCTGGGGATGGACTTACTTCCCTGTTAACAGCTCAAGCCTTGGTTGACAAAGATAGGCATGTCTAGAGGTGTCAGTCATTCTTCGCAAGAGACCTCAACTAGCAGATGGGTCTAAGCGCTTATGCAGTGTGGGACAGGAGGAGAATTGGTCAAATATTGGGCTATTTGGTCTTGAAATAGACATGCTCTCCCACATAATCTTCCTTTTTTGATATGGAGGATAATGCAAAATGTTGGTCTTCAGCAACTCTCATCATGCTTCCAGGCTCCAGAGCCCCATCAAAATACCTTTCAATGCAGGACCTCAAGCATGGCCCAGCAGGCTTAGCCTAACCCCACGTGGATCCTGCTGTCTCCAAGCTTGATGCCCAGCAGGTTTGGGGAATACCACACCTTGCACTTGGATGCACAGGTAATTCAGCCAGGAAGATCATACAGGCAGTGCAGTGAGGTGTGCAGAGAAGCAAGAATAGAAGCGAGTATAGCAGGGAACCAAGAAGAAGCAGCAAGACTAGTTGACAAAAAAAGTATTCTTCTTCTTGAATCTGAAACAAACAGAAGTTCAGCTATCATCTCTTGGATACAGAGGTATCCCTCACAATGCCAAGTCTTTCTCAAGAGTGCGACACTGTATGGAAGAAGTGGAGTACTACAGAAAAATCTTTTTTTTTTTTTTTAAAGCTCAGGAGGCTCATTTCAAGGTGCATGCAGGCTTGTGGAAGATGACAGCCTGGCTGTAGTAGATAAAATGTTCTATCATTAAGCTTTATCACCGTTGCACACAGAGTCACACTGTTACAATACAGGAGTTCCTCAGAATGCAGAGGTCTAAAATAAAGGAGTCTTTACACCTACGGATCATTGAGTTGTCATTATAATGTAACTGAAGTTACTTTTATTTAGGAACGCTTGTGGAGGAAAAACCGTTCTCCGCATATGAATGGCACCTGCTATGGGACAGATCTGAACCGAAACTTCAATTCCTCCTGGGACAGTAAGTTCCAAGTATTTAAGATCAGCAACACAAACGTAGAGCAAGAGTAATAAATAGTCTCTGAAATAAGATGAAGTCCTATAAGAAAGGAATATTCATCTCATCATCAAGACATATGTAAAAATAAAAACCTGGTTTGTAAAAATTGTAAGTCATTTCAACTGGCATTTATTTTTGTGAGCAGAAAATTGCTGCTTTTATAACTATACGTCTAATTCACTGCAGGAGCAAGCATCAGCTCTAGGCAGCAATGTTAGGAGTTGGTCATTTAACAGCCAGTATTTGTGTTTGCCATGAACTTCCAGGAGCCCTGAAAGATTCCCTGGAAGGTGGTATACTGTGGTGGTGTTAGAGTGTTCTCGTTGCAGCCAGCCTGTGAATGCGCATTAAACATTTCAGTCTTGTAGTAAATTTTAGTTACTACCAACAGAGTAAAATGTTAAAGTCCCACTGAGCTGTCTAGTCTCCCTGCTCACATTTACACACACCTTAAGACTTCAAGATAANCTTACCCATTTCTTCTGAACTGGTGTTTGTATGTCTCTCCTTAGATTCACTTTTTGTATTCCTTTCCAGGTATTGGTGTTTCTTATAACTGCAGCAGTGAAACCTTCTGTGGATCTGGACCAGAATCAGAGCCTGAGACAAGAGCTGTGGCTCAGTTTATTGACAAGAAGAAGAGTGACATTTTGTGCTATTTAACAATTCACTCCTATGGACAGTACATCCTCACACCGTATGGTTCCACAACCAAACCTCCAAGTAACAGTGAACAACTGGTATGGCAAAATATTCATCTTTTATACTTTTAGAGACAAAGTATAGGCAGTAGCATGTGGCACAACTCTATTTGCCCTCTTGCCTTTCCTTTGGAGGAGCTGGGCTTATTCAGGGGCTTGGGTCCCAGATTTATTTCTGCTCCTCACATTGCCCACATAGCAAGGACAGGTTATTGGCTGACATTGGCTCCCCTCCCCCACTCAGCCAAGAAAACTGGAACCATCCTGCAGGCAGTTTAACATCTGCATTAGCTCTATGTATTTAAAACATCTCTGAGTTTACAACTCCTCTCATATCTGTCTGATAGCGCTTGGCTTCTACTTACCACTGCTTTTCCATCTTCTACACAGAACCTCTTGTGATAGAGATTTAGTGTTTCTATGGAGGAAAGATGAAGCAACAAGGAGAAGAAGTAGCAAGTAACTTTTCTTTAAAGAAAGCTTCCTCTGAGGCAGGTCTCCAGGGGTTTAGCTGCTCATTTCCCTAATGTAGGGCTGTGGTCTCTTGATCTTTCTTGGTTGCCTGCTGTGTGTGCAGTATAAGCAAAGTTTATTTGCCTCATAATTAATCCTAATCCTTCATCTTAAATCAGGACAACTGAAGATTTACTGTTAGGGTTACTGCAATGTGAGTAGGTGGAAGAGAGCACCAAGATCTTGCTGGATACAAGAACGTGTTTGCACTTTCGGACACCAGCACATTATACGCATATTATTGTCATGATTGTGTCCAGAAAGGGTATTCCACATGTATTCACTAGGAGAATGGGAGTAAAGTAGGCACTTACTTCTTGGTTACTTCTGCCCTCAGTTTCTGAGTGTTCTAATTTAAGTTCATTAACACATGTATATATATGAACATTCCAGTAGCTGGAGCACTGGTCAAGAGCATGAGGCACTTGGGTTCTAACTTCATATGACTCCTTGGAGAAGCCATTTAGTCTGTCTATGGCTCAGTTTCTAAAGATGGTGAGATACAGAGTCTTTGGTAATGTAACAAGTGCAAGACATCAATCTCTGCTGTAGTCAGTACCAGTATGCTATACAGCACAGACTATAATTCTCCAAAATACAGCCCTCTCGCTTTACAACAAAGCAAATACTTTCTCTACCTAACAGCAGAGTCATTTTAAAATTGTAACATAATTTGCATTTAAAAAATCAAGAACAATTTTCCCAAATGTTTGTAATGGGTTTCTCTAAGGTCCTGAACTAATAACACCAAAACTTAAAGCTGATCATATGTAAATGTAAAGCTGAAAGAGACAAAAATTTTGGTCCTCTCAAAACAATTTCCAAATGTACTGGCACTGATGATAATGCTGTTCCTATCTGGAACTTACAGATGCATGTTACAGAGAAAGCAGCTGCTGCCCTGATGGGAAAATATGGGACCAGTTATGAAGTAGGATCAACCTCTTTAATTTTATGTAAGTTCCTTTATGTTTCCCTTTGATTGCTCTGTTTTTCAAACAGAGTCATTCTTGTGTCACAGGCATAGTAAGCACTGTTCTGCTGAATTTCCTCTTTGAGTAACATTTAATGGGCTGGTTGCGTGGAACATCTAAGCAGTCAAACACATTTGAATGTTATATAGCTGACTGTGGGAAGGATGGAAGCATTGATCAGAAGCCATTTCCTACATGAATTCCCCACAGATGCATCACAGGGGACAGAAGGAGATTGGTGATAGATCATCCTGACCCTGCTGAAGTCAGCATCAAAAATCCTACTTGTCTTCACTGGAGTCAAGCAAAAATTAAAATCTCAATCAGGTCTATAGGTACTCCATCAGACATTGTCACATGGCAGCTGCTTGCATTTCTGTGTGAAATATGTTGGTTTCAGCCTCTTTCCTAACAGACTGGACAGACACATCACGAACAGACCATCACAGCTGGTAGTAGTTGACAGCCTTTACATAGAGGACTACCAGGCCCTAGATACTGCCTGGTAAACCAAATCTTTTCCGAGTAAGCAATAAGTCATGCTAGTCACTCAGAACAGTAAGTAGTCAGTTCCAATACTCATCTGGTTTTGCACATTCACAGCATCTGTCTGTGCCAGTCCCTGAGTCACTTGAGTCACCAACTGCATGAGTAATGCAGTGTAAGTATAAGGCAACTTGTCCATTCCTAGGACTGCATTTTGCCAGCGTTTGGACTTACATTGAACAAGTAAGAAAAAAGATCTGTGAGGCAAATGAACTGTGATACAGGGAGGAGCCAGAAATTTTTCAGACTTAATCAAAATTATGCTTAAAAACAAATATACAAAGAAATTCCAGGCAGTGTCAATGTAGGAAATGAAGTATCAGAACATAAAAATGGCCAATACATCTTGTACTCACACTAGTCACAGTAAAATGATAAAAACACAGAATCCCTGGAACTCATTTCCTGTTACTGTACAATACCAGCTTATGAAGAATTGTTTCATTCAGGAAACTCCCTGGAAGACTTTTAGTGTAATTAAGAATTGCAGCACCTAGAAACTCTGCTCTCCATGTCACAGTGATATACGGTTACTGCTTAGTTCAGTGATTCTGGTATAATCTTGCATTAACTATAGCATGAAGTATTTTCAAAGAAGAACTGTGCTTAATACAAATATCTCCCTTCTATTTTTAAATTCACAGACAGTAACTCAGGCTCCTCACGGGACTGGGCTCACATGATTGGCATTCCTTTCTCCTACACATTTGAACTGCGAGACAACGGTACTCATGGATTTGTTCTACCACCTCAGCAGATCCAGCCCACATGTGAGGAGACTATGTTGGCTGTGAGAACTATCATAGACTATGTTGATCAGAAGTACTTCCCAGGTGGGGCTGTGATGCTGACCTCCAGCAGCCTGGGCCTAAGCCTTTGCCTGAGTGTTGTACTTACATGGACTCTTTCTTAAAAATGTCTTAGAGAACCCAGCAGGAGACTCCCATGCGAAGTATAACGTCCCTTTGAAAACACAAAATTACATGAGCAGAGAAACTAAATGTCAAGTATTTCAATAAAGGCTCATCCCACAAAATGCAAGCATCCACTTGTGGTTTTGATAGCTGTGTTTTAGGGAAGGAGGAAAGAATGAAGAGTTGTGGTAACTTCCCAAGCTTCACTTGCTGGCTCTGCAAGAAGCCAGCTTGGGTACACACAAGGATAGAGCACTATTACTCCCTGGTTCTTGAGCATGTTTTCAGGGGCTCACCTGGGCCTATGCAGCCCTTCTGCCAGCCACAGTCCTGCTCTGTTACAATTCTCTCCACTGCCTGACCCCACTGACTTCTGGGTCTTGCTCGTACTAGCAGGACGCCTGTGAGACTGTCCCCAGTTCTCACCACAGAAAATTAGACTGCTTCCTTGACATAGAACTTCCTTCCCTGAACTGCCACACTGGTGTTTACCAGAAAATACAGGGCCTCGAAAGCTGGTGAAAGGTCATAACCAGGCAACAATCAACAGCAGCCTGAAACAAGGTGAACAGTTGTGCTGGTACAAGTGTGTGGGGACAGATAAGAGGTGTGGCCCTGTCACTTCGGTGTAGTCAGGTTAGTGAAGATAGAAACAGCCCAAATCCTTCAAAAATACAAAAGGGAAAGGGAAAAGGAAGATGAGAATGGGGTGTTATTCCTACAGAGCAGACCAGAGAGTGACTTCTTTGCATCTTCAACTACCAAAACTATGTGACTGGTGGCGACAAATATCCTCCTCAAGTCAGAATCCTAAGGGATTTCATTACAGATGGTATGTAATGAAATCCTATTTAGAGAGGTGCCTTTCTTACAAACCACCTTAATACTTTGGAGCTGACTCTGCAGAAAGACTGGGGCCTGGATGCATGGGATCTGCCTGAGGTCCTCATGCAAAGATGGAAGCTCAGTGGAGCACTGGAGGAAAGGAAATATTTCAGCCCATCAAGGAGGGACACTCCACCTGACCCACTGGAAAGCAAACATCAGGGAAAGAGCTTCCGTGTTGTTACAGCCAACACCAGAGGGTGCAGGGCATTCACTGAAATGGGGAAGACCTATTTTCACAGAATCACAGAATGATAGGGGTTGGAAGGGACCTCTGTGGGTCATCTAGTCCAACCCTCCTGCCGAAGCAGGACCACCTACAGCAGGCTGCACAGGACCTCGTCCAGGCGGGTCTTGAA
>Ga0065711_1047475_pt1 | contig 12312 bp, 8 predicted proteins | sample Hoacrofraction12_FD_59098 | JGI IMG/M metagenome (GOLD analysis project Ga0065711, IMG submission 59098) | Hoatzin crop microbial communities from Cojedes, Venezuela - Epithelial fraction 12 v2 (version 2) | ecosystem: Host-associated > Birds > Digestive system > Esophagus > Crop | place... | reverse complement strand
TGGCGGCCATGTTGTCCCCTGGCGCGGCGGCGCTGTGGGGCGCCGTGACGAAGCAGAAAGGTGCGGCGAAGACACCCGCCGCTCCCCGGTGGTTAATAATTAAGCGTTGAAAGTTCCTTTGTGCCTTTAATTGGCGCACGTAGCGCAGGTGTCGGTGCGTGTCAGTGCTCGCGTCGCTCCCGCACAGGCGGGAGATGGCGGAGCTGCCGGGCGGGGAGCTCCCGGCCCCCGCGGCCAGGCCTGCACCTCCCTCCCCGGGCTGTTTCCATCCCGCGCCCGGCCCCGCCGCTTCCCGCAGAGGGGAGGTGGGGAGCGCCTGGCCCGCCATGGCGCTGCCCTCCCCGGGAGCCGCTCCTTGTCCCCAGCGAGGGGCCGAGGCACCCGGGCCGGTCCGCGATTGGACTCGGGGCACCGCGGGAGCCTGCCCGGAACAAACCGGTCGTACCCTGCGCGGCGGCGCGCAGGCCGGCTGTGCTCTGCGCTGGCTCCAGGTCAGCGTTTCGCTGGAGGGACTTTGTGTGGCAGGGTGGAATTCGAGGGAAAAACACCGAGCAGCTGGGTCAGGCCCTAAAGCCGCATCTGTGGAGGTTCCAGTCCTTCCCATAATAACACCAATGGCTCTTCAGGTTGCGTGGGAGCTCTTACTTTGGTGTTGGCGAGGAGTCGTGCAGCTCAGCGTGGCCGCTGGTCAGAAGGAGAAGCTGCCGAGTGCCTTTGCTTTCCTCCCATCGCATCTGTCCGGACAGGGCCTGTCTGAGATGCACAGTTTTTTCGCTCCGTGCGCTCCCTGAGCGAAGGGTATACATGGATTCTGCTCCTGGGCTCTGCGGGGCCCCTGGGCCTCCTCGCACAGCTCATGTGCCGGGGCCAATGCAATGTGTGCGTGTGGGATGGGTCAGAGATACCACGGGCTACTGGCTCCCGGTCCTGCTGTTCCAGGCTGATTTTATCAGATGAGCACTATCTGTGTCTGTAGTCATGTAGGTACTCATTTTTTCTTCTCCATGCGAGCACACAAATTAGTCTTGCTAGGGACCTCATGCTTCTGCAGGTTTACCAGAAGTGGAAATACGAATTGTTCAAGCTCAGTCTTAAAGGTTTGGACTCGAAGGTTGTTCCCAGCCTGGTTTTAAACAGATGTAAACCTGGAGTTGCATCTGCTGAAGGAAGAGTTATGCAGCACAGAACCATTGTGCATGCCTGTGAACAGATACAGCTGACTGTTGGAGAAATAAAAATAATGAAGTAGCAGTGAATAAGCCGGGCACCTTACTTTCAGCCGTAATAAGCTGAGTTTCTGAGAAGCAGGTGGTGTTCTCCGTCTTGCAAGTGCTGGTCTCTAGCTGAACATGGCTGAGAAGGCAGCGAGGTCCCCTGGCGCCTGTGTGAGGCGTGAATGTATATACAGGCTTTAATGATGTCTTAGAGGCAGAGTCCCTGCGATCTGATCCTTAGATGCAGAATTACAATATTAGATACACTGCCAGATGTGTTACAGACATGGATTGGCTTTACAAGGATCTGCCTTTGCATGTCTCCTCGTGTGTGCCATAAGCTATTAAAGCAAGATTAATGGGGATATTCTTCTGCAGCTTTGTTCTCTTGGGGCAGATTTATATCCCTAGATGGGTACTGTAAGCCCTGGTGCCATACATTACACCTCCTGCTGGTTGCTGGTGCCATAGTGTAACATGTAAAGGGCTCTTTCAGTCCTTTATGACAGGTAGTAGTGCCATTTTTGATAGGACTGGGCAGTTCTACTGCACACAGTATTGTTGTGTATTAGTGGGATTGATGAAGGTTTCTCCTGTCCTTTCACTTTAACGTGCTCCCTGATCCCAGAAAATAGCTGTGTACTGAACTGGGACAGCTTCTCTGACCTTTATGTGAGCCTGGAACAAGCTTGAGGAGAAAACTCTTTACCTAGTCTGCTCCTCTGCTGTTTCCTTTTTTTGGGCTTGAGGTAAACCTGGCCTCTAAGAATACTCCATTCTCAAATGCTTCTGTTTTTCTTCTTGTGGCCACCTAGAAAAGGCTGATTATCTTATGCTTTAAAGAGGTTTGCTTTACAGGAGTTTCTAACTATTTTCTGTATTTAAATAGCTTTTCTGTTTCTTCACATGGACTAACTTCCACACATAACACCTGTGTGCTGTCTTCTCTGGTATCTCACAGTCACCTGGAATGGAAAACAAAGATGTATTTATTTATCTTTGCTGTTGCATTGTCAAAGAACATCCCGCATTCCCCAGCAAGAATTTCATTTTCCCTTTTTATGTGTTTACTATCGGATCTTCACTTGTGCTCCCAGCCCCTGCACATTTGAATACCTGTTTAGCTATTCTCTTTTCAAAATCCATCAAGTTTTTGTTTCCTCCCACCCAGCCCCTGCCTTTACCTTCTGGAGTTCTTTTTGAATGTCTTCTTTTTCATTCCATAGCTGTTTGAAGTCCTGGTTCTGCTTTGTCTTTGTGTCTTCCTGCTTCTTCAGGTTGGCTGTCAGGTTCCTCTTCACAGCTTCAGTTTTTAGCCATTCACCTCCTGTGCAAAGCTGCTGGTAAACTTTGAAAGAGCTTGCTGTCTCTTCTAGTCGTACTGCTAAGGTGTTCACTTTGCCCGTGCCCTATAGCCTTTTCAGTGTAGAGCCGGGTATTACCTGGAGTTGGTCACTGTGATGTGAAAGGTTTTTCATTCTTCTTTTGAATCTTTGCACTTGCAAATGCTGAACAAGCTGAGTGTCGTCCTGGGAATGGTACATCTTCTGTTGTGTTGCTGCTCAGGGGTATGGGCTCATACTCCTCTAACACACATGCAAGTGCTGCACTGGTTTCTGTATTCAGTTATTGTGTCTTTCTGTAGCTTTACCAATTTGTCCCTTAAAGGCTTAGTTGTCTAGGAAAGGTCTGTGAAGATGGGTCAATAAACAACAATTTGCATTGTGGTCTTGTGATCCAAGGCAGAAAACTCTTTTGTGGATACAGATTGGTAGAATATAGCATAAATATTGGCCAGTGCCGTGTTCTTCATGCAACATGGCTCTGGACGAAAGAGGTTCAAACAAGCTTTCACCTGTTTCCTGTTGTCTTCAACAGTGACTTACATAAAGTCTGGGGGACTGGACTTTACAATCTGGGATTGACCTGGAGACTTCTGTATCTTTCCCACTTTGTCATTCTGAGCAAATTTTATTCCAGTTTTGGTATATATACCCTTATGTATCTGTTTCCTCTAGTAAATGGTATTGCTTGTCTTTACCAGCAGCAGTTCTACAGACTTCTGATTTTTTTCCTTTTTGTCCTTGTGAGAAAATTTCATTCTAATTTTGGTGTATATATTTATGTAGTAGAGGGTATCTCTTCACATTTACCAAAGTTAGTTCAGCTGCAGAAGCTCCTGAATCCAATTTAGCTCGTTCTGTGGAACTAAAGGATCTAGCTACCAACCCAACCAGTGCTCATAGAGCAGTAGGATAACCAATAACCAGAGTGGTCTCCAAGCAAGCTCACTGCCAGCCATGTGTGTAAGTAACAAGCTACACAAGCTTGTGAGAATGTGCTGGTGGTATCTCATGGACTGTACTGCTTACCAGTGGAATCCATCTGTACCTTTCATTTCACATAGGTACTGCAGCAGGAGCAAAAAAAAAAAGAAAAAAATCAGCTTTCGAGTGAAGAACTGTGGCTGTGGTTTTACTTAAAGGAGAACAAAACAAAGGGGGACCAGTATTTATGGTGAGTAAGTGAGGCTGCTAGTCTGTCCTTCAAAGGATGGTGTTTGGTCCCGTTCTTTGTTCATGGGAGAAAATTTGGCAATCACATTTTTGATCCATAGTGATCAGTCTTCTTACCTGAAAACTTGGTTCTTTTTTCTTAAACAAAAATCTGGTCACTGGATCTCTCTAGTTAAGACTGTGCAGTTCTTCCTAGAGGTAGACCTCAGCAAAGTTTTTTTAAGTAGTAGGTTTGCTGAAGGAAACACATTTTCCAGGGACACCAGATCTACTTTGGTGTGACATGAAATTTGGTGCAGGCTTATTATAAAAAAAAAAAAACCAAAACAAAGAAAGGGAGAAAATGCAAGGTTTAAAAAAATTATATTAATTTTGTGAGCATTTTTTTCTTTTTCAGGGCAAAAATAGAGAACAGCAGATTTACTACTGTAAAGGCAAATATTTCCTCCTTTGTTTTTATTTTCCTTAGCCAAACCACCCCCCTTAGCTTTTATTTCAAGTCGATTCAACTGAAATTTTTTCTGCCCATGATTGTTTTTTGTTTGGCCGTTGAACCAGATAATCCAATATTTGCACAGCTCTCCCTGGAGCTGCACAAAGAGGTAATGGTGTCATTATGACAGGTAGACCTCAGGAGATAATGTGGAAGCACGGGGTCTCCTAACAGAAGCTCTCTGGCCTTTAAATGTTCACTCTCAGATCTTCAGGATTTCACTGCAGATCTCTGGACTATTAGAGGGGGTTGAAGTGTTGAGGGGTCTATGCATCCCAGGGGAAGGCAGAGGAAAAATGGTATTCAGCAACAGGGCATGGAGTTCCTGGACTGTTCATGAGTATTTTTCCCCTAGGGAAAGATAAGGCTTCAAGTGCTAAATAGTAGGTTTTACTCATATATATATATTTTTTTTTTTTTTCTTTTTAGTTTGTGTTTTTTTTTATTGTTCTGAAAACATGGTGACATATATACCTCTTTCTTGCTATTGGTTCTTGCTTAGGTCAATGTACCTTGTTCTGTTTGTACAAAAATATTTGTTCCTAATTAAACTCACCTTCTTCTGTTTGCACCAAAACATCTTGGGCTCATGAAAGCTGCCTGACCCATGAAGCTCTCTGCTTGGAGGGACGGCTTTTGCAGATCACTCAGTTTGCATGTGGAAATCAGAAATTTTTCTGGTTTGGCTTTGATGGTTAGTGGTATAAACTGTCTAAACAAATGCCCACTGTTCGAAGCAGCTGTAGGTTTTGTGCTTGTGAAACCTATTTGCACAAATGCTATAAGCCACCAAAGTCTCCACCCAAATCTGCCACAGTTGCTCAGATCTTCCAACAATTACAATCTAATTAGACCCGGCATTCAAAGTTGCCTCCAGCATTTGAAACAAAAGTAATTTAGCGGTAATAAAAGTGGCAGACTGACAGCTCTGGAGGCTGAACTTGGCTTATCTGCAAAACATACCCAGGGTGGAGAAGAGCTACAAGAATCGCTGCAATGACTGTCTGAAGGGCTTGACCCCTTGCCTTGAAATGACAACGTCCAAGGGCTGAACATATGGGTAATTTTCTACAGGTCCCTCTACACTGCCGCTGCCAAGAGTGCTGCTAATTAGTGACAATAATTAGTATATTGTCTGTGGCATGAATACTTTTCCACTAGGAGAAACACCTGATTCATTGTATGATGACAATCAAATGCCCATCATGTAGCGATGATGTTTATGAAGTTAAGAATTATTCTGAATTTGAACCGCAGCCTGTGAGGTGAAAGTCTTTATCCTATTACCAGTCCCCTGAATCATTCAGTCCACAGTGTGTGAGGCACAGGGCTGTGATTACCAATTCATTTCATAAAGGCCAACCATTTAAAATTCTCTCAAACTAGCAGCTGCTCAAGGAATGAAAAAGCACCTGGGTCTGGACAGATATCTTTTTCTTCTTCTGGGTTAATTTAAAAAGAAAACCAACAATTCTTTCCCCTGACAAATGAGACTTTCAATCAGCGTTGAGCTATCGCTGCAGAAGCATAGTCTGTCTTTGCTTACTTGACATACAGGACTCTTCCAGTTCCAGAGGTGGAAGTCATGGTTAGGCTGAAGAGCACTTGAAAAAAATAAGCTGCTTGATGTTACCAATCCGTAAGATGAATCATTTGGGTTTGATGGGGAGAAAAGAATAGGCAATCTACCCACTTCGGTTTCTTGTGGTGTTGCTGGATTCTTTTATTGCTGTTGCTTATAACTACAGGCAGAGACAAGAAATACTTTTCCTTCTTTCCTCTCTCTCTTCTGTTTCTCTCTCACCTCCTTCTTCTGTCCATTGGTGTCTATGCTCTAAAATACTGAATTATAACATAGGAAGGACCCACCAATGACTTTTGAAATCTCACAGGTCTTAGCGTTCCTCCAGATGCTGAGTTAATATGCTCCTTTCTGCGGCAGGCAAACCTTAATTCAGTTGGCAGTAGGATTACAGCAAGGTATATTTACCCTCAAGAACACTCATTTTCCATATCTAATTATCTCCTCATCTGCTGAGTCAGGAGGAAAATCAAAATTATCCTCTGTTTTAGATTATGTTTTCCTAGAACTAACATGAGAATTCTGGGTGACATTCTCAAAAGCATCCAATTTATATAGGATCAAAAGACTCTGGCTTTCAGGGGATCATCTGCTCCTCAGATGTATTAGGGATGTTAGAAAACAGTACCTTTGGTTTCTAATATTGCAGGTAGAGGCACAGATAGAAGATTGCTGCCTTTATTGCCGTCAGTATACAATAAGATCATAATTTGTGTTTTGAGATCAGGCTTTGAAAATTACAATGTTGTATGTTCTAACTGGAAACCAAGTTGTCCATGGGGCATGTTTCAAAAGAGTAAGGGTTTGCACTGGTAAATCCACTGTTTTTCTTTCTTTGTCCCTCTGCAATGTATTTTTCTGGCAGCCACAATCCAATCCAGAGGAGGATGAGGAAGGTTGGGGGGGCGTGGGGGTCTGTGAGTGTGTGTGTAAAAGGCTTTTGATTTATGCTGGGGGAAGCTGGGGGTTTTTTCCTTCTTTTCTGCAACATCCCTGTGTGATCTTCCAATTACTGCACCCAATTTGAAAACTGGGTATAAGCAAGATGCTTTTCTGCCTCCTTCATCAGTCTATTCCACTTCGCCTACAAGCAGATTCAGACAGAGGCTGTCTCTCGCTCCAGAATTATGTGTGCCTCCAATTCCCATGCTTTAATGATCTAGAAACATTATGCTATCCCACTCAGCAGCCAAGGGTGATGTGGAGCAGTTGTACCTACAGAGATGTGCACTGTGGGTCCTTTTCTCATCCAGTTCTGTTCCCTCATCCCTATATGAGAAAAGCAGAATTTCCTTGATATAACCATGTCTGTGAAGAACTATGACAGCCAGCAACCTGTCTGCTCATCTCTGACTGCATGTAGCTATAGCAGCAATTTGGCCCAGCATCTAGAACAACACTGTGTAAATCTCACCAAAATACACATGCTAAGATAACAATACAGATGGAGTAAGATATGTAAGATAACAATACAGATGGAAGCATTTATGTTAGTATGTGGTTTGTAGAGTAGTTTGGGATCCTTTGGGTTGATAAATGCTGTGTAAGATTAAAGTGCTATTTTGTCTCATGCTCACATAAACTCAGATTCTTGGCTTTGCATTTTGCTGCGTGGGTTAAGTTATAGCAGATCTGTCTGGAACACCCATTGAGGCTAAACAGCGGTGCGTCTTCCGCTTCATTGTTTCATATCAGATGCTTTATTATGGAATTCAAATAAAATTTGACCTAAACAAGGCAGGCCTTACTGCTATTTTTAGAACGTTGTGCCATATCCCATGTCTGTGTTTCACAGGCCGGTGGGTAATTAATGATGTGTGTCCTTCCTTCCCTTGTTAATTGCTGCACAAGCTTGGGAGGTATGTGTCATTATCTAATGTAATCATGCAGAAATGTGAAAAGCGGAAAAAGGAAGAAAAGAAAAAAATCCGCATGCCTTGATGTCTTACCACAGCTGAAGTGGGGGGGGTGGGCCTGCCCTAGCAAGTTCAGAACTGGACTGCCTCACAGCATTGCCAGGATCCACGAGCTTTGAACAGTCCCTGGCTCCAAATGCCTCTGTGGTCCTGTTTAGAGAAGTTGTTTTAAATGTGTCTGTTCCTTCTGTTGCCCCTTGCCCTGGCACCAGGCAAGAGGGCAGAGGAGCCTCTCCCCCCGTTTTCTGCTCAGTGATCTCCATCTCGCTGCCGCTTGCTTTCAGGCTGGAGGCAGGTGTGCGGGAGACCGTAGGTTCCTTTAATCCCTATTAAGAACAGCAGATCACAGTGGCCCCTCTGGCCTCGTTCCCTATGACTATGAAACTAGCTTTAGCAGCACAGAGATTTAATCTTTCTAGTGGAAATGTAGTGCCAGTCAAAGGTCTGCGCTGCATCTTTTAGAACAGTTTCTTAGCTGTGTGAAGTTAATCGTGAGGCAGTGTCCGTTCCAAGTCGCAGATTTTGGCAGAAGGCTTGTGCTAGACTCGCCTTTCTGCAGCTCTGCTCTCTTCACTGGGAGAGGTCCCAGAAAGGAAAGCCACAAACTCTGCCAGAGGTGCAGAGCAGGCCTCTGGCCCCTCTTGCAGGCTCTTTTTCTTGCCGGCCTCCTCTTTCCCACCACCTATCTGGTGACCGGAGGGAGAGAACGAGCAGCGCTGGGCTGCACTACGAGCTGTGTGGGGATGATAAGCAGCTCTGTGTCTCTCTGGTATCTTTAAAACCTGTCTTGTGGAGTCCGTCAGCTGCTTCAGGTCCTCTCTGAGAGCGTGGACAGACGAGCCAAGGTGTCTGGGCAACGCAGCACGCTGGCTGTACCCCTGCCAGCGCGTGCGGCAGGTTGGGGGGGCTGATAGGGAGCAGAGAGGCGCTCCTTCAGCTGTTGCTGCCCAGTTTTGTTCCTCCATCTTTGGTTAATTTAGATCATACCTGAAGTGCGTCCACAACTACGTTTAAGCAAAAGCGGTTACCATAGTAACACTGGAGATTTTCTAAATGCAGTCTATAATGTAAACAACTAAAATGACTGTCACCCCAAACAGTTGTTTATTTCTTCTGTGTAGTTTATTGAGTATTTAAATCTGTTGTAGCACACACAGATTTACCACTTCTAAGTATAACTTGGAGGAGTAACACATTTTTTCTTATTGCTTCCATTTCAGCAGATCTGTTTCCATGTCAACAGCTCACATTGATAAAGAATTGACATTCTGACTGCATTTGGCAGTGTAGGGTACAAGGTGACAATTAAAATAAATCAGTGTTTCTAATGATGGTGATATTAAAACCATGCCAAAATACTGGGATTCCCATGCACAGTAGCCAGAAATTGCTTCTTGAATCTGCAGAGAGCGAGGCAGGGATTCTCCTGGGAACAGACTTTCTTTGCAAGGTTTTCAAGCCTTCCTGCTTACAGATGCAGAAAGACTGGGAAAGCAAACTCTCTCTCTCTCTCTCTCTCTCTTACAGAAAAACGCACCTAGCACTCTGTGTGTGTGTGTTTGTGCACATATGTGTTTGCTTTGGCTCATCCACTTCTAATCTAGGTGAGGTCTAGAAATGCATAAAGCATGCAATAAAAAATAGAACACAATTCTTGGACTAACAACCTGGTTTTGAGTCAAGTTTCTGGCAAAAATTGTGGAGTAGGAGGGCTTAATTGACCCCCCCCTCCTTCCACTCCTAATTTCTTGTAGTGAATATATGTATTGAAATTACTGAGGGACAAGAAACATGGAGGCCCAGAAGGGCGTTTTTTAATCTTGCAAGCCTGTTCAAGAAAGACTGGCACTTCAAATTGTGTATTTGGGGGATGAAAGTGGACTGCTTTTCTCTGTCTGTGTGAGCAGCATGTAGGTACGCGGTCACCACAACTGAGGTGTCATCACTGCGCTTGTTTTCCCTTTGTGCGCAGAGGGGCTGAGATCAGTGGCCCACTGTATTAAACACCCGGTTTACACACAATAGGAGAGACAGACACAATCCACAAGAATTCCCAGACTAAGCAGACAGCAAATGGGGAAGGGAGAAAAAAAATTACCTCCATTTTACGGGGGCAGAGAAGGATTAAAAGGAGATTTTCAAAGCTGCAGATAGGAGTGGTGGCTTCCAGGTGATGCAAGCTCCCTACATGCACTTTGGATGCCAGAAAATCCCTTGTCTGGCATCGGCTCAGGGTCATACTGGAGTCTGGTGGAAGACATGGAAATCCAGCTCGGCACTCCTGAATTGAAATGTGCTCACGTTCAAGGGTGAGCAAAGTTTGGGAATGCATTTCCATGGAGGCATTCACCTTGTCTGAAGGCACTCTGTCTAGTTTGAAGTAGGTTTGAATCTATAATTTCCGTTGCATTTACAGACTATAGATACCTCCTAATGTTAAGCATCTGAATGATGCGCCTGGTCATCTTAGTTGCTGTGGGTTCTCTTGGTAGCCAATGAAAAGAAATAGTTGTGTCCAAGCAACAGTTCAGATCGCCTTCAGAAGGTGTCTAACACTGCCTGATGCTGCTTTGTGAATGCGTAAATTCACTTGTTATGTCTTTCATATCATGGGATCCTATCGTTTTTGTGGGTTTGACAAGTCCTCAAACTTACTTTGCCTAGTGAGGCTTCTATTTTCAAATGAAACTCTTTGATATTGTTTTAGAGAAAAGAATATAAAAACAGAAATACTGGTAAGAGTGATGTAATTCCTGGTACCACTGAGATGATATACCAAAATGTGGTGAGTTTTCACTCTCATACATACACACAAGAGCAAACTCCAGACCCCAAACCCAGTCATTTGTGTAATGGAGAATGGAGATGAATACAGTAAATCCCCACATGTACTAATGATAATTTTCTTTCGAGATTGTATTCTTTGGAGGATCTCTGAGCACTTTCACAAGCTCTAATGAATTATACCTCACAGCAGCCCATGAGGTAATAAGTATTATTACTGCATTTTGTAAATGGAAAAGAATTGTGGGATGTTGATAAACAGAGGAATTGCCAAATCGGTCAAGTCCATGGCAAATAACTTTTCCCTGTAGAAAAATACCACTCTTTCAGATACAAGGCAGGTACAATGTTTATACGTTTCAGCAAACAAGCCATTGCTGAATGACTTTAATTTGATTGCGCAGGATTGAGACACTTTTAGGACGTATCCTGTGAATGTCACTGAGGTGCTGTAATGTAAAAAATAGATTGCAGCTGAGACAGGATGTGTAATCTCTGTGTTTTGGTCTTTAATATTGGCTGTAGCTGACAGTAGAACAGCAGCTGGTTAGATGGGTCTGCACAATAATGAGGGCTGGAAGATCTAGCCCTCTCTGTTGAACTGCTGTTGGCCTTGCTTATCATATTACTTCATCTCCTAGCTGCAGGGATTGGCAATTTTTCAAGGAGGTGTGCACAATATTGTTTTCCCCTACCTTGAATTAGAGGGAGGAAAGTAGCAGGGGCTGTAAGTGCTTTCTCAGAGGTTGGGCTGAGTGAGGGATCCTGCGAGGGGGTAACCTCCAGCACCTGTAGGATTTGGCTTTGGAGGGTGACAGGATCAGGCAGGCAACCCTTCTGGTGCCACAACTTCCAGTACCTGGCTCTGCCCGAGCTCTGGTGTCTCCCATCGGAAGTCCTTTACCACAGGCTTTTGACTGTCAGCTCTCCAGCCGAGTTTCAGTACCTATAGCCACTGTTCCATGGAGATGTGACTAGCCATATGGTAGTGCTGCTTCTACCCCCGTTTCATTAGCTAAATGTAATTAACAGGCAATTACAATAACCAGACAGACAAATATAATGACCTACTTCAAGCTTCATTGTAAATAATGGCCTGTAGTAGCCACAGCAATATCATTTGACTGAATATGAATGTTTGACATACGTCATCAAGAATGAGAAGAACATGATGGCCAAGACAGACTGCGTGGTAACGTGGTCCCCGTTGTTCAAAAGCTCTGGAAACTCAGCCGTAATCAATAACAGTAAAGCTATGAAGAATGAAAGGATGGTCACAACCATTTATATACGAGTTAATGCAAACCAGAAGAAATGCATAACCAAATGCAGACAGAAGTTCAAGAAAAGCTATAACTAGTCTCAGAAATTCTGTACTAAAGGCCTAGACTTTAACAGGAGCAAACAAGACCCGTTCCTAAGACACAGCTGAGAAATCTTTGTGCGAAACAGAAGGAATGTATAAGCGAAAGATGTCAAATGGTGTTTGGTTGTAATTGGGTACAGCAGGAATTCCATGAAAATGTTAACCTGTTTCTGTCCCAAATGTGAAACAAAACTTTGCCCTTGCCACTGAAGATTTCTTCTAAGCTTTGCAGAGGTGCAGTTGTGGAACCACTAAGTGAAAGCAAGCTATAATAGTTGAACATACCCTTTTGTCACCAGTCACTTGGAAGTGGAGGAGGAAAGAAATCAGTTACTTTAAAGCCCTGCATGTAAAAAAAAAAAAAAAAAAAAAGGGGGGAAATAATAAAAAAAGAAGTTTTTCTAATAAATCAGATGTATTAGGCTGTAGGCTTATGCCCTT
>Ga0065711_1047474_pt1 | contig 12312 bp, 18 predicted proteins | sample Hoacrofraction12_FD_59098 | JGI IMG/M metagenome (GOLD analysis project Ga0065711, IMG submission 59098) | Hoatzin crop microbial communities from Cojedes, Venezuela - Epithelial fraction 12 v2 (version 2) | ecosystem: Host-associated > Birds > Digestive system > Esophagus > Crop | place... | reverse complement strand
CTTGTATAATATTAATGTTAGTATTTCCTGCTATAAATTTTTTACTAGGATGTCCAGCATACGTTCCACAAACAGCATTAGTAAACTATTCACCTATTAAGAAATCCATGGTGTTAAATTTCTTTAGGGTTGGATGTACGTCTAAACTATACTAAGGAGTTTCTTTATTAATAGCCTCTCCCTCATAAAGGCCTGCGTTTTTTAGATTTTCATTGATGACTTTTATCTCATCATCTGATAAACTATTTAGTTCTTTAGTTAACTCTGCGTTATATATAGGGTCTGTATCAAGTTGTAATAAATGCTTTCTAACATAACAATTTCTACGATAATTATTTTTATCGTTTTTGTAAGCAGCTATAAAATTCGTTAAATGAGTCTTCTCATTTTCTTCTACAGGAAGTTCTCCTAATTCATCGAAGACTACTTCTGGATTTAACTCTTTAAATAAATTTAACAATCCTTTATTATCGGTTTCCTTTATTAAAGTATCACTTAAAGCTTTATTTTTAGCTAAAGCCTATTTATTACGTATTTCCCTAAGTTGTGCACTAGTTATGTTTAATACTTCCAAAAAAGTATCAAAATCAAAAGCAGGACTATCTATATTTAATTTATTGGGGTTAATGCCACGTAAGTATGTCTATAATTCAGGACTTAATTTACTAAAATATCCTTCTCCAGCAACTAAATCATTAGCTGTAGTATATCCACTATATCTTTTTAAATCCTGAGCACTAGTTATATTGTATCCATTAAGTTTAGCCCAAATTAAACGTCTTCCAGCAGCCCAATCAGCACCCGATTTTCCTTCAGGTTTAGTTAACATACTAGTTTTAACTTTATCTCTTATATGTACGTGGTTTAACTTAATATCAATATGCTCTCTTAATAAGTCACTTACAACACGCTGGTCATGAGAATTCATTTTTACATAAGCTGCTTGTTCATTTCCCCAAGTATCAGCTTCATCCCAAATGGTTGGATTAAAAGATAATCCATCAAATAATTTTAGAGAACCGTCTTTGTTAATGACAGGAGTTTTTGTTTTTGCAAAATGTATTTCTTCTATTAAAACAAAATCAGGATCATAAGCTTGTATAGCAGCGGTTATATCATGAATAAATTGTTCTCTAGTTATACCCTTATTATATAAATACTGATTAACCTTAGAAAAATAATTTATGGCTTTATTTACATTAGAATTTTCGTCAAGAGTGAAGCCCTATAACTGATCAATTTCCTTAAAACGCTCTTTTAGGGAATCATGTTGTTTAATCATCTCCCAATCAGACTCAATATTCTATTTTAATTTGGGATAAAATTTATTAAATTCTTGATAAGTAACTTTCTATAATTCTTGCGGAGTTAAATCTTTAAATTTCTTTATTTGTGGGAGCTATTCCTTTGGTAATCCACTAGTTTCCTGTGTTCCTATCAAAATTTTGTCTTCCCCAATAAATACAGGAACATTACCATCTACTCTAACAATAGGTATTCTTGATTTATCAGATATAATATTAGGCAATATACCAAATTCAGACGTATCTGAATTCATTCCTTGTATATATTCAGCAAAAAAGCAGGCTGAAAAATATTCCCCAAAATTAAATGTAGTAGCACGTTTAGTTTTACCAGTAATATCCTATGTATCACGTAATGTTGTGAATCCATTTAAAACCCCTTTTCTAAGCAAAGTATTAACCAAAGGGTCTTGTGGAGATTGTGCTAAATAGATATACTCAGCGTGTTTAGTTCCATCCTATGACTATCCTGTAGTGTTAATTTGATTTCTCTCAGTATCCACACCCATACTGTGGTCCGTAATTCCTTTATAAGACGAATTAGCTGTAGCTAGAGTTCTAGCTATATATGTAAAATCTCCATTATACATCATAGGATTAAGCTACAAACAATTTTTTCCCACTAACTTTATATAACAAGATAATTCTGTGCCAGTTTTTGGAGCATATACCTTATTAGCTATATTTCTAAATTCCTTAATAGTAGTATTATTATTGTGTAATCTAGAAAATTTATAAGCGTGTAATATTGCTGAAGCTAAACCTACTGCTTTTTCGAGATCGGAGTCGGATAAATTAAAATTTACAGTGTCTGTAAGTTCATATTGTAATATTTCCTTTAAAAAAGGTCTTAAAGTATCGTAATTATATGTTGAATTTTTAAAGGTTATTTTAGCTTTAGTTGTGCCTGAAGTATATTCTACATTAGCAGCTTCGTCTCCATTAACATCTAAAATAGTATATTTTAAAGTAGCACTACTATGATCTTTTTCTTCTTCGTAATCCAACTTATTATTTCCATTCTCAGATTTTATATATCGAAAATGTAAATTTTCTTTAGACACGTGTGTTTGGTTAGCCATAGCACGTATCCACTCAAAATATTCAACATCCTACCATCCAGATCTAATACTCCTAGTAGTTAATTCATCGTTTTTAGTTATAATACTCTATAAATCAATTTGCTCTATAGTTAGTAAAGCTTGAGCTATATGTTGAAAGAAATTATTTTTAGAATTAGCATAATTAGGATTAGTTTGGGCGTATAATTTTTGCCTTTCATATAGAGATTGAGTAGCAAACGCTGGCGAGGTTAGTTTATTACCATCAACCTCAGAATCCCTAAAAATTTGCTAATACATAGAATGTATATAAGCTCGTTGTAGAGGAGTTAAATTAATCATTAAATCGGGATTCGTAACTAATTGTTTAAATACATTACGTAATGATTCTGTTTTTGATACTGGGGTTAAGGTTTTTTCTCCCGTTTCAGGATCTTGTGAAATTTTCCAGCCACTTTTATATGAATTTAAATACTAAATTAGTTCTTTAACAGATTGCTTTCCAAGATTAGCTTTTAACGTAACTTTCATATCTCTTAGGGTGTGTATTAAAGCATACACACTCTGCGGAGACATTCTACCATAATCTTTTCCCGACGGAGTTTTAACACGCATAATTTGTAAAGCTAAAACCACAGTAGCTCCTATTTCCTTGGTTAAATCGTAATCCTTATCGTCAGATCTCCAAGTGTCAATCATGCGTTTAGAATCAACATCAAAAGAACCCGAATCTTTAGTTTTTATTAAGCCGTCGGTAACATGGTATATTATATCATCTAAATACTTAAGAGTATTTAGTAAAGAGTATATTTTATATACAACATTGTTGGATCCTACAGCAAAAGCGGCAGTTTGAGTTTTCTTTATTAATTCGTCGACAGTTATTTTATTATTTTCTATAATTTGGCGTAATTCAGTTAGATTTTCAGCACATTTCAAATCTTCAAATAACTTACGGTTAGGCAGATCTGAAGCGTTTAAAATATCAGATACTTTACTCTACAATAAAGTAACTATACTGGCATCTAAATCTTTAAAATCTTTAGTAAATCCCTCTGTATCGCTAAATAATAACTACTATACTAAATCTAACCTAAAATTTTCTTCAAACGAATTACGTAAGGTTGGATCTGGGAATATATCATTTAAAAATAATGTATTTAAATTTACCAGTGACCCTTCTCCAGAATCTACCCCTTTATCTTGAGCCTACTCCAACTCAATACCGGACTAAGATAATCCTAAAGCATCTTTTAATTTATTCAAAATAGCCTAAGCTTCTTCTGAAAACTCTAAATATTCGTGTACTATCTCGTTTTCCAAGACTATCTAATAGGCTATTTGTCTTTCTTCAATTTCTTTATTTAATAGGGAAGTAATAGCCGCATTATTTAAATCAACAGTCTAACCTTTCTCTATTAAATCTAATATATAGTTTTCTAAATTAGTATAGCAAGCCATATTATTAATTAGATTTTATTATACATTGTTCATTAACTTCCTAAATATTCTAAGTAGTAACTAGAATTTTATCTATATAACTATTTATTTCGTTTATATCCATTTCTGGCAAACGTTCCTTAATATCATTGTATTCATGATTTACAGAAAGTTTAACTAGATTTTTGCGGCGGTCATCAGTTATGGTTTCTATTTTAGATAAAATATTCCCCAAAAATATCGATAAAGTAGACATATTATCATTTATTTCCTTTATAACAGTATCATCAGATATAGGGTCAGAATTATCAATAGATCGTTCCTAAGCTATTTTCTTACGCACTATATCATGCACATACTTTATAATGTTGTCTTTAACGTCTTGCATAGAATTTATCCCCGATAACTAAGTATTATTCTATTTTGTATATTTTAAACTAAAATTACCATCATCATCAAAAGTAACTATACTTTTAAAGTTTCCACATTCAATGGTTATACTTCCGTCTTTATTATAAATAGTTTTGTAAGTATTTGGCTTATTTGGAATCTATTCTAAAGAAGCAATTTTTCTAATCTTATCATCAGCATTTAATAATTCAATTTTTTCACCTCTAATTAAATCCCTTTCAATTGTAATAGTATCTCCATTAACGGTAAAATTTTTAGGTTTACCTATAATTTGAACAGCTTTTAATGCTTTCCTAAACCCTTTGTCTGTTTCTTTTATATTATTATTGTTTAGTATGGTTTCAGCATATCTTAATAAAAGTTGTTGTGTTTCTAGGGTAAGCCCATTAAATACTGATTCATTTCCTCCAAAAATATTAGTTATTACAATTTGTTTGAAATCAATAGTAGTGCCTCCTCCAGTATCTCCTCCATCCCCAGGAGTACCTGTAAATGTGGGAGTAACTATTTGGCCTTTATCATTATATAATTTTGTTTGAGTTTTAGTATTATTAGCACTTTCTCCAGTCAACCCCTTTATAACATCGTCTAACAAACTGTTTACATCTCCAACGCACATAGTAGTTTCTACCATACCATTGATTTGTATAGAAAAACCATGCTAGGTATCTGAAGATAATCCATTGAAAGATAAATGCTGCGTGACAAATCCGCTGGCCTCATTTAATTCAATATTTCCGAATACCCCAGCACGTCCTTGTTTATTAATATCCCAAGATTTAAAATCGCGAGATTTATCCTCTTTTATTAATACATCATTTATTCTGTCTAAAATTCTTTTTAAAGATTCCGCCTATTTATTATTAGGATCTTGTGCAATTACTTGTCCATCTTTTAGTTTCAATAACGAATCTAAAGCAACATTTTCTTTAGCAATATAATCGTTCCCCGAGGAATCTTTACCTTGTTTATAATATTTACCTACAATATTAAATAACTCAAAGTTTAAACGCTATTTAATAGTTTCCTTACTTCCATTTATTATACGAGGGCTAAGTTTATTTGTGTCCTTTTGGTCTTTTATCTATAGTGCCCCATTCTCATAAGTTATATATCTGGTCTATCTACCTTCATTTTTACTTACAGAAAAACACTCCTGTATTGCATGTAAAGTATCGGCATTAACAGACTATAATTCTGGAGGCAAGGCACTAGGATTTTCTACCATAAGAAGATCTATAGGAAGACCCATAATAGCTTTTAGCTATTTAGTGTCTAATTTACCTAAAGCCCTTACGAGATTTTGTACTTTACTCCATTTACTTAAATCTTCATCTATTCTAGCTGTTGCTATACTCTCTGTAAGGTTATTGTCGCCTACTATAGAATTAATCTAAGATTTTATTTCTTCAGCATAAATTACAGAAAATGGTTTAATTTCAGGTGTTGTAGTAGTTGCTGGAGTTCCTTCATCTTCAACTAATCTCTATAATATTCTAAAGTTAGTTAAAATATTTCCGAATTGGTAATCTCCCTCTATTTTTTCTTTATCAACCATAAAGGTTGTGAACTATCTCATATAATTAAATATGTCAGTTCTAGGTGGAGTTATATATATTATAGATACTGTAGGTTCCTCAACTTCATCTTTAACTTCCCTTAAATAAGTGTCTAATAAAGCATTAGTATTATCCTAGTTTATTTGCTATCCCTAATTATTATCTTGTATAAGAATAAAAGGAACACCTGGTTTAATAGCTACATCACCTGTTTTCTTATTGCCATATCTAACAGCTTCTTGTGAAGTTAAAATTCGTGGTTGAGAGATAATTCTATAAGGAAACATGCTTCTAAACGAATCAAGATCAATCCAACTACCGTCAGAATAATACCTACCTCCAGAAGATTTTTCTCCTGTGACTATTAATGTACCTGTTTTATCGTAAGAATCCAACTAAAAATTAGGCAGAGTAATAAAATAATTTTTATCACTCTAAACTACCTAACTATTGAAAGTAGGATCTATACCACCATAATTTCCCCAAGTTTCACAATAAACAGTTAATAATTTTATAAATTCATGTTCTAATTTTGTAACACCCTAGGTAGCTTCTTTTTCTATTAAATATTTTTTAAATTTTTGTAAAGAAACTATTTTATCCTGATCCACTTTGTTTGGTATAAGCTACTCAAACTAAGTATTAATATAACCAAAACCCTAACTTTTTAATAAGGTAAATGGATTAGTTAAAGTTAATATTGGAAGGTCTAATAAAATATCACTTGTAGGGGTAGTTGTTCCATCGGCGGCTTTCTTATATACAATTAAATCAATAGTTTTCTAAAGTGGAGTTATTTTTTCTTCTGTAGGATCTATTATCCCTTCCAATTTACCCGCTTTATTTATATTCATTCTGCTTTGGTATCTTGGGTCATCGATAGTATCTTTCTATTTAAAAGCAAAAGTAATACCTATATCAGTGCGTCCTAAATAACTCGATATTCGATTTAAGGCATCTGTATTAGATTTAGCATATAAAACACAGTTGCGCAAATCCCACATTTTTCTTAATGCCGCAATTCTAGCTGCGCCTGCTAAAATAATTTCATCTGGTTTATCCTTATAACCATCACTAGGAATATCTGAGAATAGCCCTAATATTGCTTGTAATCCAGTTATATTATTCTATTTTTTTGGAATATGAGTTACTAATCTTTTTTCACCCGAATCATCAGTTTTAATTTCTGTATAACCTCCGATTTCAAAAGTTTGGAAAGAATGTAACAACATTTTTAATTTATTTTCATCAGGCTTATTATCTATTTTTACAAAATGACTAAATATGTGATTGTTTTGTTTAATAGCTTGCTCTTCTCCATCTAAAAGATCGTCATCATCGTCGTCATCATCTTCTTGATCAATTTTAGTAGGCTTTGATTCATCAGTATAACGAACAAAAGGAGCTTCTTTTATGTCTTGTCCTAAAGCAGCACCTATAGCTTTTGTAGTATTTTGTGAATATTTAGCTTTAGCTTCTGCACTAAGTTCGTTTTTAATCAATCTATCAGACTATATATTATTAATAACTTTAAATAAAGAATAGTCAGAAGATACTTTTGGTTTAGTAGCTAATAACAAAGTTCCTTGTTTCGCTCTACTAACAGCTGTATATAAATGTTTAGCTAAGGTTGGTAACGGGGATTCTCCATCATTCCAACCTTCAGTATCTATATATATAGAATACTAACCTTCTACACCCTGACTTTTAGCTCCTAAGAAATTTATTTTATTTTTATACTGTTCAGATTCATTTAAAGACTATAAAAATTTATATACTTCTAACGCTTCATCAGTAGGCTCATTTTCATATATAACATTTATAGATTCTCCATCTTTTAGAGTATCTAACATTGTTATAATAGTTTTACCTACACCTAATAAGGTTCCGTTTTCTTTTGCAGATAAAGCACTTGCGCTAGTAAAATCTTTTATGTCCTATAATAGTTCTCCAAACAATCCAGCATCGGGGCCTTCATCATTTAATAAATAACCTAAATTAATTGGTTGTCCAAAATCTTTAAGTAATGAATTTCTATCTAAAGACGTCAAGGTTTTTACTTTGGCGTTGTTTTCGTCTTTTATTTGGTTATCAGTACGCAGAGAAGTTCCGAATTTACCTACATGTGCAAAATTATTACGTTCAGTTGAAAATTGGTAAGTTACTTTTTCTCCATTTGCACCTATAAAGTTTTTAATTTCTCCTCTAGCGGTATTTTGTGAAAAGTCTCCCGAAAACAATCCTCTAATTTTATGCGTTTTCTAAAACCGATGCAATAATTCTATGTCTAATTCTGAAGCTAATGTACATTCATCCATTATAATTAATGAAGGAACTTGAGCATCAGGTTTTATTTCGGCTTTATATTTAGGTATTCCATCTACAACTTCAATTACATTTTTATTTTCTTCTAGATCAATGTTATCATGTTCTCCAAATGTAACTTCCAAATTGTCACTACCCGTAATAGTTTTTAAATATTCTTTAACATCGTAAGTTGCAGTTGTCTCAATACCTAATTCCGCAGCTAAGTCTTTAGCTTGTTTAGCTGTATTATGTATAATAACTACATTACTAAGTAATTCCTTAGCTTTAGAGTGACTTTTTAGCATATCTATAAGAATTTTATAGTAAGCAGTACTTTTTCCGGAACCTGCTATCCCTTCTTGTAAGAAAGAATAAAAATTCTTTATATGTTTTAATGATGTTTGTCCTGGAGATGATTTAAGAGCAGTATCGCTAGATTCCTATATTAAAGTATCTACAGCTCCATTATAAGCAGTCATAAATTTATTAAATAACGGAGTATTTAATAAAAATGAATAAGCCGCACGTACACCTAACTCTTGAGCCGGGATAGGCACGTATTTTAGATTCTATTGTAATGTAGCACTGTAGGAAGAATAAAAACTCTCAGCATCTACCGCAGCACAAGTAGCTAACCACCAAATAAAAGAACTGTCAGAAATATATTTTAAGTCTTTATTAGCTAAATCTTCCTCATCACTTAGTAATCCGGGGAATCTTTTAGCTGTAATTAATTCAGATAAATCTTTACCTTCATTGGCATCAAAAAATGCTTTTATGGCTTTTTCTACACTTATTTTTTCTTTATAAAACTAGATAGTTTGCTCTTCGGTTAAATTATATTTATTGGAGTTTGTACTAGTTTCAATATCATTTAACAAATCAGCTTTTTCTATAACATCAATTAACTCTTGTTTGCCTTCCCAATCATCAGGTAAATCTAAAACAAAGTTTTTTAAACGATGGAAATATAACTAATTATATTGTATTCTAAATTCGGAATGCTCTCCTAATTTAGACCCCGAAACCATATTATATAAAGTTTTATAATAATTTATTTCTGAAGCTGTTTTATTTAATTCTGAAACAATTATATCTGCAGTTTTAACATCCATAGTAGCCATTTCATCATTTCCCTATAAATCATTTATAACTGCATTATAACCAAATAAATTATCTCCTTCTATAGCATCTGTACGTGCAGATAATATTTGCGATTTAAGTAAAGTAATTAATTTTAATGCGTTGTTAAGTCCATCTTCTACATCTGGTCCCGGCGCAAAGAAATTAATATTTTTATTATTAATAGACGTTTCTCTAAGATTGTCGCGTACAGTTTTAATAACATCAGAAGCTTTAAGTAAATCAGAATCATGTTGAATAACAATCTCAAAAGCATCCAACATATTTGTTATAGGATATTCATTTTTGGATCTAATAGCTTCTATATATTCATTTCTAATGACTTCATCATCAATAGATTTAAATACATCATTTATTAAAGATTCGGCTGTAGAATAAGTAATAAATTTTTGTTTATCCAATTCTTTTAAGAAATAATTTCTAAAGTTTTCATCCTTTAATAAATTATTTACAGCATTATTATATTTTTCTATAACCTAAGTTAAAACAGTTGCTACATCTCCAGCAGCAACTTCTCCGTCTGTAATAGGAAAATCGTTCTCAAATTCTTCTATATAACTAAGATCTTCATCAGATAATGGTGTTACTGGAGATTCTTCATTATAAGCTACATAAGCATCCGAAAACCACTATTTAAAAGTTCCATGAGTAGCTTTATCTAATAAACTACCATACCTAAATAAGTTTTTTACTAAATCGTTATCTAAACCAAAGGATTTTGCAAAAGTTTCTATAGCAAGTCTACGTCTAGAATAATTAGCGTTTCGCACAGAGCTGCCTTCTTCCTAAATGCCTTCAAAGAATTTAACTGCTGTTAATATGTCTTCTGTAGTAGCATTAGAGGTTATAATATCCTCTCCTTGCATTAAACTTTCTACGTCTACTTCATTTACATCATTCTTTTCACTAAAGGCTTTGAAATTTTCAGCAACGTTTGATTTTAAAATTTGAGCTATTTTAGCACCTATAAAATCATGTAATTTTCTAGCTTTACGTATTTTCTACGCTTGATCCATCTTCTTAACATCTTCCCATTCTTGGGTTAATTCATTACGTCGTTCTTCTGGAATTTCATTAAGAGGCTTCTATTCTACCATTTGCATATATTGTATTGCATTAGTAGCTAAATATGGATAATGTATAGCATCATTAAACTCAAATAAAACATCTCTTGTATATTCAGCTTGTTGAGTTCCATCAAAATAAGAATCACGTTCTTTTTGTAAATCCTTTATTTCTTTTTCTAATTGTTTAATTGCTTCAGCATTATCTTCTTTTTTACTTTCAACTTCACCTTTAACCTCATGATCAGGAGTAAGTGGATCAGGGCCAGTCAAGGCTTTTAATTGTAATGTTTTTGCTACTATCTATTGTGATAAATCAGCAAAATCAGAAACATAAGAACGTGCAACTATAGAATTCTAAGGATCCATTATATGGTGCGCTCTAAGACGTTTTAGACTATCCTGAGAGAGGGTTCCTAATAAACTATCATTATCTATTTTTAATTTATTTTCGTTTAATATTTTTTCTATAGTTCTAACCTAAGAAATAAATTGAGTTTTTAAATCTTTATCAATATTATCATTCTCAGTTCCCTGTTTATATTGTAGTCTGCCCTAACTATCTAAGGTAGCTCCAACACTAGATAAGTTAGTGGGGCCTAATTCCATTTCGGAAGCTGTTTTAATAAGCTCATCAGCTTTACCCTATTGTATTTGATGTACTACTTCACTCCAAGCTTCTTTTTGGTTCATAGCAGCTATAGATTGTGCTAATCTAAAATTAGGTAAAGTATTAGCTAAACCTCCGCCGAGAACACCTCCAATAAAGTTAGCAGCATACCTGTTAAATATATCGGAAGCACTTTGTTGATAAATAGCATTATCAAATTTTTGGTCAGATCCTATTAAATAACTACCTGCATTAAATAAAGTTTTACCTAAGTCAGCAACCAATTCTTCAGTTACCTCCTCAACACCTTCACCTAAAGCATTAGCAGCCATTTGTCCCGATAATAATTTTAAAGGCTCTGCCTTAGTAGCTCTATCTAATAGAGTTTCTCCTTCACGACGAGCTATCTTTTCGGAAGCATGCACCTTTCCAAACTTTTTACCTACATCAAGTATTTTTTGAAACCATTTACGCTTTACTTCTGGAGCTGCACCAGCATCTGGAAGTTGGAATATTCCTTTATCACCAAGAGCTGTTTTACGTATAGCTTCTTGTATTTTACCTTTTTCTAGCTTAAGTTCTGGTAAAATCCATTTACCTAATTCTGTACTTAAAATAGCCCACTCACCAGCAGCGTGTCCTAACGTGAAAGCTGCTGCAGCAAAGTCGTTAATTCCAGATTCTTTTGCTTCTTGATAAGAATCCCCAACTACTATACCGGTCATATAAGCTCTAGAAATAAGTTCTCCTAATTTCTAAAACTCACGTTGTGTTTTTTCTAATTTTTCAACAGCCATTAATTCATTTATTCCCTATAATTCTTTAGCTGCCACTAAAGCTTGCTATTGAAAATCTAACCCGTTACGGTTAGCCATTTTAAATATACTAGCTACTTTATCAGAATTTATTACTCTATCATAAGCTTCTTTTTCAGTAAACTCGTATTCACTTATGATAGCTTTTCTACCTTCTTTCGAAAAAGGATCTTTACCTCCTCGTATCCATTTAGGAACATTTTGAAATACCCAACGTTGTTCTGCTAATTGTGTAAATACATCAGCACCTAAGTTTAAGATACTTTCAACAGACCACATATGTGGATCTGTTTGAGATTCTGCTGAACCTTGTGCCCAGTCAGATTGACTCATAGTAAAACTATCATTAAGAGCTTCAAGATAAGACAAAGTAGGACTTTCACTACCTACAACCATCTTACCTAATTTACCCATTAAATCAAGTGTACTAAGACCTACTCTTGCCCCAATATACCATGGAGATATTCCAGGTATAAGAGCAGGAGCTACTTTTAATATACTTTTTACTGCTGATCCTGCGAATGATTTATCTAAGTCATCAGAATCAAAAGGATCAAATTTATTTAGTGTTGTACCATCACGTGTAATTGTATCCCAG
>Ga0065711_1047473_pt1 | contig 12312 bp, 13 predicted proteins | sample Hoacrofraction12_FD_59098 | JGI IMG/M metagenome (GOLD analysis project Ga0065711, IMG submission 59098) | Hoatzin crop microbial communities from Cojedes, Venezuela - Epithelial fraction 12 v2 (version 2) | ecosystem: Host-associated > Birds > Digestive system > Esophagus > Crop | place... | reverse complement strand
GATTCCTGCTCTCTCTCTCTCTCTCTCTCTCCCCCCCACCCCCCCATGCCAATCTGTATATTACCCACACACCTTGGTGGAAAATCTGTTATTATTTAGCAGGAGGAACGTGGCTGCCGCTTGGAGCCCAGCTCGAACGGAGTTTCCTTTGTTTATTTTTCCATCCTCTGTCCAAACGGTGTCAATGAGAGCGGAGCTTACGGAGCTATTTATAGCCTCTCGCCACGCTGGGCTGCACCTTGCCAGCAGCAGCGGCAGCAGCAGCTGCCCCAGGGGGGACAGCACAGGGCCACAGGGCTGGGCACAGGGCCCCCGGGCAAGGAGAGGCGGGCAGGGGAAAGCCTGGAAGGCGAGGAGGGGCCGGGAGCGGAGCAGAGGACGTGTGGGCAGCGGGGGCCATGGTGTGCAAGATGGAGAGGAGCAGAGGGCAGGTGGAGAAGCGGAGCCGTCTTGTACACTTGGCGGGGGACCGAAGCTGGAAGCATCAAAAATTGTTTTGGGAGAGATAGGAGGAGGGAGATGGGAGGCAGCTATTCCCTGGTTAGGACGGGGGCTTTGAGTGAAACCATCTTGGGGCAGCCCTTGCCTGGCATCTGGGAGTGACTGGGAGCTGGCTGGAGTGAGGCCTGCCTCTTGGGAAGCGGATCTCGGGGGTGCAGATACATCCCAGCACGCCCAGTACAGAGGAAAAGTTTAAAAAAGAGCAGTGCTGGAGTTTGTCCCATGGGCAGGGGGCGACTGGTCCAGTGAGACTCATAACTGGGACTGGGGGACTCTGGGCTTGTGCAGCCAGTTGCTGCAGGGGGCTGGATGCAGGGTGTGCTGCGCACCCCTTCCCTGGCATCACCCCTGTTCTGGGGTGCCAGGCTCTGACCTTGGCTGGGGAAATGCACAGCGAGGGGCAGAGCCACAGCACGTGTGGCAAGACCCCCCGAGAGGGTCTCGGCGCCTCCTCGCCAGCCCCCTCAGCCCCCGCTGAGCCAAACCCTTGCTCCCCTCTCCCCGGGGGTCCTGCCTGCCTCCTGCGCCCCACCGGGACCCTGCCCGCAGCTGGGCTCGGTTCATGCCTGCCTTCATGTGCGGACGTGTGCTGGTGGCAGGACCCTAAAAGGGGGTGAGGGCAACCGAGGAGGAGGAGGAGGCAGGCTGACAGAGGCAGGCTCTGGGGCTCGGCTGGCGGCTGTGTGGTGGTGGTGTGAGCGGTAATGAGCTTGCCCTTGGTGCAGTCTGCAGGGCTGGAGGTGCTGACTAAGGAGCAAAAATCCGGGGAAGGGGGGGAGTGGGAGAGGGAGCCCGCATTCGGGAGCGCGTGTGCGTGCTCTCTCCTGGGTACATGTTCAGAGTTTAGGGCCACCCTGTTTTCCTAATGGGGTGCAGGGAAAAAGCTGCAGTTTCTGCTTGAGGTATTGCTTGAGCTGGCAGGGAGAGCTGGGCTGGCCAGATGGAGGGATGAGAGGGAGGCAGGGAGAGAGAGGCAGGCAGAGATGGGAGGGGGGAGAAGGGAGCTAGACACCTACGCAAACACAGAGTGAGAGGAGATCCTTGGATGCAAACACAGACACAGGCGTCCTCCTCCTCCTCACATGCCCCTGATTCATTTCCACATGCCATACACGTGACATGCTAATTCAGGGCTACTACAGAACTCCAGGGCGAGAGAGGAACAGGAGAGAGAAATAAAACCCAGTAAGACACCAAACTGCGGATTTTTAGAGGGGGTTCAGCGCAGCTTTGCAGTGCCCCCCGCCCCGCGCTCCCTCCGGCTGGCCGGAGCCCCGGCAGGCGGGGGGAGGCCTCGCCAGCAGCCCCCCCTCCTCCTGACGCCCCCGCACACCCACGCACCACCACCCTGCGGGAGCGGTTCCACGTGAGCCCCGCAGCTAAACCCAGCGCCGCGGTGCCAGCGCGCATCCCCCTTCCCCGGGCTGGGGGTTACGCCAGCGGCACGCTCCCCTCCACGGCCCCCGGCACCACGCAGGCTGGGGCAGCGTGGGCTGCGCTCTGCCCTCCTCCCTAAAACCGGGCACTTGGCAAGCTGGAGTCTATATAAACACAGACACATAGGTCCTGCTTGCTGGAGGGCGAAGAAGCTCCAAACAACCCTGTTGCAAACCCCAGAGATCCCCAAGGTAAATGTTACCCGGCAGCAGCATAGGAAACGCTCCCCGCCGCAGCCCCCCCTCGCCGCAGCCCACCTCCCCACCGCAGGCCCCGGCGCTGGGTGCCCCTGCCTGCCTCCGTTCCCAAACCTCCTGCCCTGCCTGGCTCCCACAGCCGCATCCCCGCTGTGGCAGGGAGCTGAAAAGGAGGGGAGGAAAACTCCGAAATACAGCTGCGGCTGCCGGTGGGCTAGTGTAGCTGTGGCAATATGGCTGCTCTGACCCTGCTGGGGTTTGCACCAGCGTGAGGGACGGCACAGTTTTATCCTCTGTCCTTGTACATTTGCCTGGTTTATGCAGTGCTTTCTTGCCATCCACTTTTCTAACACTGGGTCCAAAATGAATGAACCACCTGGATTCATCATTCCTATGGTGAAGAAGTCGTGCCAGTACAAAGAGCCCTGCAGCCTGTGGAGAGCCAGCTGCCTCCCACCCCCTGCTTCAGGCTGTCTTGATGCAAAGATCTGGAGGGCCCCCTTGGTCACTACCAGGTGTGCCAGGGACCTGGGCAGGGGAAAGGAGAGATCCTCTTCAGAGCATCTTTGCCCCAGCACGGGTGGGCAAGGACTCTCGTCTTGGCTGTCCCAGGCAAACCAAGGAGGGGATCAGGTCCCCAGTCCACACCGGAGCAAATGCGGTGATCGAGACCGAGTGACCCTCTGAACTGTGCCTGGGAGCAGGGGTGGCCAGCAACGGCAGGGCCAGACCCCTCCCCAGCAAACCCCCAGCGCTGATGGGGGCTTCCAGCGCCCTATGGGGTTAGCCATGGCCCCCCCCCCCAGCTCTCGCTGCAGCAGGTCATTCTGATGGGGGCTCAGGCCTGGGCAGGAGGAAATCCAGATGGAAAACACTTTTTCATTCAAGGGGGCAGGTTGTTGCACTCTGGGCAGCAGAAGGGAAAATCCCTCAACCTCTTTCCTGCACCCCCACTTCTGTTGGGAAATGAGGCAGGGACAGGTACCAGAACATCAGGGGAGAATTGTGTCTCAGCAGAGGCATCTTTGTATTCTTTTCTTCATTAGTTTAGTGGGCATGAGACAAGGCACTTAGTGGAGTTGATCCCTCTGTAGCATGGAGCACCAAAGATATTTTGGGCTGTATTGGATCCTTAGGGTGATTTTGCTAACTAGAGTAACCCTCCAGACGTCTCTGACAGGAGCTCCAAATCCAGTAGGGCAAAACCATCTTTGCCTTCTCTCGGATAGCATCTTGCGTGCTGTACCTTTGGAAAGCAGAGAGGAAAAATTTGGGTTGCAGTCCTGGGAATTTTCTCCCGTGAACAGGTGGCAGTTGCAATTTTTTCTCCAAGTGCTGACTCCCCTTCTCTTTTTGGGAGCCAGGGGAGCTGGCCCCGAGCCCCGAGACAGACAGCAGGCTGCTGTCTTCCGCTGCGTTCCTGAGGAGGGAAGCAAGATGATCTAGTTTACTGGCGGCTCTAGATCTCCCTGTGTGCAAAGGGGCTTTCTCTGCAAGGCTGGGTGTTTTGAGCCGAAACCGTGAAGAAGAACACACAGCGATCCCAGGTCTAGCTGCCATAGGCCATAGTTTTTATTGGAGAAGAAACCTGTGCCGGTTCATGCAAAGAGCGAGGGGAGAAGGTGGAAAGCATTCAAGTTAAATATTCCACCCGAGTATTTCAAACTGGCAGCCTCATGGAGTAAAAAATCCCACAAGCTGTATGAGACAGTGTGAGGCTTGCTGGAAAACAAGGCTTTCTGTCTCAGGCAGAAGAAACAAAGGTCACTCATAACACCCACTACTGTGTGTATTTTTAAACTCTTATTTATGTCCTTTCGCAGAGGCCCTGATCACGTTTGAGGTCCTTGTGTGTACAGACGTGAAGGTAAGGTCCCCACCCCGAAACACTGTCAGTGATGCACGCAGAAGGTTATGCAGGGAAGGGTCGTAAATACACAAATGCGTGAGCGTGTGTACGTATTTTATGTCTAACATTGTACCTCTTCACAATGTTGCCCTTGAGCCCTACGGGGCTAGACAGCCCCCCAAAAGCAACGAGGAAATCCCTGACCAAAGAAAATGCAACTGCATGTAAAGACCAAGCCTACCTGAGCGTTTAGTCCGAGCCCAGCAAGCGGCCACGCACACGCCAGCGCTGCAGGCCGGGAGTCCTGCCCCTCCCTCTCCCCGGTAACCGTGAGACTGCACTCCTTCCCACGGCTGCAGGAGCAAAGATTTTATTTTTCGTAATTGTATTAATACCTGTCCTTCCCTCATGCTAGCAATTTGGCTGATTTCTTGTTTATTGCTTTTCACCTTCCACCATCAATAATTCAGCCACATAGCCCCCAGGAGGTGGAGAGCTAACCACTTGTTTTACAGAGACTCGTCCGAGAAAGGAGTGATGCAACGGCAGGGACGGGAGCCCTGGCATTCCCGGCTCCCAACCCCAGCCACCATCCCGGAGACAGCAGTCCCACAGCCTCTGGTGCCAGGGCTCTCCCTGGCTTTGGGGGGCTGCTTCTGGCTTCTGTCTCTTCGGGTTTTGCCACGAATAACGACCGCAGGATGTGACCCCCAATCGTAGAGGAGGACCACGGGCGAGTTCTGCATGGACGCTCTTGCCCGTGCTCCGCTGGCGGGTGCCCTTCGGTCTTGTGTGCCCCAAATCAAAGTGTTTGTGCCTGGGTCCTCTCAGGAGTCCCTCCGTAGATCGCGCTGTGGGGTGCTCAGTAAAAGCCAGTTCTCGTAATTAAACTGCTGCTGTAACCGGCCCCAGCAAATCCTGTGTTAGGGACTGGAAGGGGTGAGGAGGGAAAAGGCTGCGAAGAACCAGCTCCACTCGCGCTCTCTGGCGAGTGTCTGAGCCATCTAGGTCAGGCAGCAGCCATTTGCTGTGCCCTACCTGCTCCGCGCGTGGATGAAGGGGCACCGCGTGCTGCACGTGCGCCAGCCGCCTTGCTGTGCAGCTCGATTCAGTTACCCAAACCCTGTGGAAATAAAGGTCCCCCTGCTCCTCCAGCAAATGCTTCTTTTTGCCCCCTCCCGCGACCCCCCCCGCACGCTGCCCTCCCGGCTCATCCCCCCCCAGGCCCCGGCCGTTCCCTCGGGCGCCGTGCGTGGGCCGCTCTCCCCCCGCGCCCCCTGGGGCGGAGGCTCTGCCGGCCGGGGCGCGGGGCGGGGAGCGCGGCCGAGCCACCAGGGGGCCCCTGCGCCTCCGATTCATAAAAACCCGCGCATTCATTGACAAAAAACCGCCGCGCAGCCGGTGAATGGCGCGGCCGGGAGTTGGTGCTGCGGGAGGACACGGGGGGAGCGCGGCCGCGGGGCTGCTCTGCGGGCGAGCGACGGGGGCTGCAAGACACCCGTGGCCTCTCTGCGGCTGTCTCTGGCTGGGAGCTCGGGTGGGGGGAGGGGCAGAGAGCCCCATTCTGCTTCCCAAACTCCTCTGAAAGTAGTGGCAGCGGCAGCGCCAGAGCCGGGAGGGTGCTGGTGACAGTCACAGGCTCGAGCCTTAGCTGGCTCTGGGCATGCTTTTTTGGGTTTTTTTAATGTTTTCTAGCAAATGTGCTCAACTGCCAAACATTTTTAATCCCTTCGCGAGGTGAGACGGGAGAGGAGACTAATGGCTAGGAAGAATGTTTACACGCAGAATATTTATTTCTAAACAAACTCGATGTCCACCTCCATGTCCTAGCCTGGTGTGACTGGACCCATCCTCACCGTGGTAAGTTCCCCAGCTTCTGCTGTCTCTTCCTGCCCAACAGCACTGGTGTCAGGGTTTGGGGGGGGGTTGCACCAAAGGGCAACCAGACTAGAGGGAAGAGAGGGGGGCTGAGCCCTGAACAGGGAGCCTGGACCCCTGGGGATGCTTTAGCCCAGCTCTGCTATGGTCTCATCAGATGCCTACAAGTGCTCTGATGAATTGAAGGAGTAGGAACTGCTAATGACCGCTGTGAAGTCTTGCTTTCAAACAGATTTCCCAATGCAATGGATAAAAGAAAATACAAGATGAGCAGAAACTTTTCTGGCTGGGCTTCTCACAGCAAATAGTTGTTTTATTGGCTTTTTAAGTCCCATTCTCTCAATCCAAAATGGAGCCAGATGTGCCAGGAGTCAGTTGATAGCGTCACAGGATATGAGTCAAAATGTGCAGCTCACCACCTGTAACTCCTGTGACTGCAGTGGAGCTCAGCCAAGGACCAGTTTGGCAAAGAGGAGTGGTCAGGATGGTCCTAAGCAATATCAGGTGTGGATAAGCAACCCTCACTTCTGCCTGCCCTGCAAGACTGTGCCCATTTGCTGTAACCCATCCTCTCCATGTGTCAGGGCAGCGCAGTCAGACCTTCACCCACCACGGGCTGGGATCAGCCCACGTATACAGTCGAGGGCCCTTCCTCCAGTCGTTAGAGACTATAGCTCTCTACAACTACCTGAAAGGAGGTTGTAGTGAGGCAGGTGTTAGTCTCTTCTTCCAAGTAACTAACGATAGGACGAGAGGAGATGGCCTCAGGTTGTGTCAGGGGAGGTTTAGATTGGATATTAGGAAAAATTTCTTTACTGAAAGAGTGGTCAGGCATTGGAACAGGCTGCTCAGGGAGGTGGCTGAGTCGCCATCCCTGGAGGTGTCCAAAAAACGTGTAGATGTGGCGCTTCGGGACATGGTTTAGCAGGCATGGTGGTGTTGGGTTGGCGGTTGGACTTGATGATCTTAGAAGTCTTTTCCAACCTTAATGATTCTATGATTCTATGTTAGAGACTGCACTGCAATAGGGGGTAGGGTTGCAAAGGGCGAGACTGACCCCACTCTCTGAATTATTTCCTGCCTCTCTTTCCTCTCTTTGATGGTGAGGCGGAGGGAAAAAGCCAGGCAGAAAGAAAACGTACCAGTGCTGTCCCGACAGCACACAGAGGGGAGATACTGGATTGCTCCATGGTGACAAGCCGGTGCGTCACAGGGAGCAGCTCCTCCAGTAACCACGCAGGGGAGGACCAGGCCTACAGCCACCATTATTCAACTGCAACAATTCAGCCTTCAATCCCCTTCATCTCACTTAGAAAAGGCAGAAAGCCCCTGTCACACGGGTCAGAAGGTAACCTTGCCCTCTGTCTCCATCTCTCCCCCGCACAGTTATGAGCAGGACATAGGTGCTGCAAGGTTTTATATAAAAAGAAAGAGGGAAAGCAGACTGGATTTACCTGTGGTATGAAACAGATTTAGCTCTTGACTGAGTTTGCCTAAAATGGCCTCTCTGAGACTTTGAGCTACAATGCAGTGCAGGTAGAAATAAACCTGTAAAGGGCTTTCTATCCTAAACAATGCTCTGACACCACAGCAATGTACACGCATGATAAAATTGTTGGGGAGATCAGCAGAAACAAACCCACACTGAAGTGTGCTAAAGCCTGGGACATCATATCCGAGGCTGCTGCATAGGGGCCTCCTGTCAGAAGCTTTGTGACTATTTCATGGTGCTGACAGCAACACCGCATCATTCAGCATTTGATGTGTGGCATGGGCAAACCTTTGGGAAGTCCAGTTCACCTTTGGGACATGTCTGGTTAGGTGCGATGCAGGATGGACACCTTTCAGTGTGTTACAAGTTTGCCAGCGCTTTGGTAGCGCCCTAGCTGATCATGACTTTGCTTTTGTTAAATTCCAGCTAAATCCCCCATCCCTCAGACTCCTTGCACTCTGTGCAACCCGGAAATTTCCCTTTGGAGTTCAAGTTGTGAGGGTAGCCCTCCCTTGCATAAGAAAAATACATCTTCCTTTGGCCTGGGGCTAGACACTGCCACATGCTTGTGTGCTCTGGTGCCTGTGTAGCCTGTGACCTCTAATACCCATGTGCCATGCAGCCTACCCAGACCGAAAATGTCCTGGTCCTTCTTCCGGGGCTGAAGCTTCTGCAGTAATTCCTAGTAGTCCTTGAACACAGGATGCCAAATTGATTAAAATGCTGAAAATACCAAGAAGTGTCTGTCCCACCTACAGTTAAATTTGGTAACTTACCTTGTCCGTCCTCCCTCCCCTTTTCTATTTGTTCTTCTTTGTATGATTCCTCATTTGGGCTGTAATATCCCTGTGTACAGAATGCTTGCCTATAGTTGACCATAACACGCTGTGTGCACTGAGCTGCCTTCTTTCACCACTATTTAGTGCTTGGAGCATTTGTTGCTGCACAGGTAGTGTGGTATCTCCCCGCTCTTCTAGAAAACTCCAATGTTCACAGAACTGCAATGTCTGAGAAGTCAGCAAGAAATGCTGACAGAAACATCCCTCCCCAACACAATCTTAACTGTGTCCTGCGGGCATTAGCTCCTGGGAACGGCACAGCAAAAAGTGAGGAGCCGAACAGATAGACCTGAGACACTCTCTTTGGGTGTGCTATAATTAGAATCACAGTCAACAAATTGGAAATCCAGCATTTATCTGCATCTATTCTGAGCGTATTAACTGTGTTGACTGTAGCTGTATTGATTATCCTTTGGAGCAACTTGGAAAAGCTGATATCGTGATACAGTGCAAGGTCTATGCTGAGAGATGGCATCTGGGTTATTTGGTTTGCCAACAGAGGTTTGGCCGATGGGCTCGTAGTAATCTCTCGCTGCAGGAATCGTCCACAGCCTCGTGGTGTACATCAGTGTGATCTCATCTTTGGGAGAGGCAAGCGAGGCCATCTTGCAGAAGCAATCTGTTTAGAAAGTGAAAAGTCGAGATAACCTTTAGTGTGATGTGTGTAGGGTCAGCATCTGAGCATAGGCCAAGCCTAGCTCCCGCCTGTTTGCTGTGCATGACCTTCCCCTGCATTTTGCCACAGCAAGGGAGACGTTAGACTTTGTCCAGGAGTCGTCCGTGCTCCTTTCCAGCACGTCTGCAGCGGTGGGTGAAGGAGGGTGCTGGTGTGTGGGTGAGGGCCCTGCTCTGGCGCAGTGCCCAGAGGGCAGAGTTGAAGTTGCATTGCAAACAGCACGTGCAACACAATTCTGTATCGCCGGGGTTTCCACGCTTCCTTTCAGCCGCTCTGTGCTTCTCTACTTCCTGAAAGGAAATGAAGGAAATTTAATTCCCTCTAAGCAAAGTTTTGGAACATTCAACCCCACCAGAAAAGCAACCTTTTCCATGTCCAGAGCCCAGCCCTGCACACTGTGTTTGGTTCACTGCGTTGCACCCTGCTTCCCTCCCCTTTCTCCTCCCATCTTTGCAGGTACCAGCATGGAGCCCCGGCGAGGAGCTGGGGGAGGACGGTGGAGTAGCCTGGAGCCACTGAGCGCACTTTGAAAGGTGGAGAGGACAAACGTGAAGGGAGTGTATACAACGAGCAGGAGACCTGAAACAAAGCACTCCAACGCCCCGTGAGTTACGGATGTCAGTTGTGAAGTTTGTAAAGCCCAACTGTTCAGCTTCCCCCATTCCTCTTCATTGCTTTCATCCACCGTATTCCTTCTGGCTCTTTTTACTCCACTGTAGCGCTCCAGCTCCTCCGAAATCCCCGCCATTACACCCACACTCCGTGTCTTCTGACACCCTCCTCTTCCTCTCCATGCATGCACAGTTTGCAGCTCTCCTCCTTCTTTTTCTCACATGCGTCCACCTCAACTTTACCCTTCTCCTTCCCACCCCACACTCAGAGGTCCTTTGAGAGACCTGTGACCAAGGGGGAGCATGACAGCGCTGCGAGGTGTGATTGTACCAGGCGCAGCATGGCAGGACGGAGAACCAGAGCTGAGGTGCATTGGGAAGGGGGCTGGCAGCCCTGGGAATTCAGGGATTTGTTCTTGGTTGAACTACAATGCCATGTGAAGGAAAACACTGTCTAACCAGCTCCAAGTGGCTCTGGCTGCAGATGGGCATGGTGCCCAGCAGAAGGGCGGCAAGATGGGTGCAGATTGCCCCCTGACTAACATGTTCTGCTTACACAGTGGTAAGGGAGAGAGTTTCTAACTCACTCTCTTTGCCGCCTGCCTGGCCTTTGCTCTCCACCAGGCCTCTCGGCACACTTCTGGGCCAGTGCCCCCACGCTGCTCCCTTGCCTTTGTTTCCTGCCACCTTTTGATCCCCTCCCTCTAATCCCTTTCACCTCCCCAGAGCCCTAACCTCTCCTCCAGAGTCGTCTTCTGTCCGCGCCCAAGCAACCCACCCTGCCCCCGTTCAGTCAGTGCACGTGTCCCGAAGCCTTCCTTCTGTCCATCACCACCACCACCCCCAAAATGTAAAAAATTTAGAAACTCCACAACAGTTCGTGTTAAAGGGATTTTGCATCACTGACTTACTGGGACAGATGACCAAGGTGCTTGTTTTTCTTTGACTGCATTCATGTTCCTTGCTCCAGGTAACCTAATGCTGTTTTTTTGACTGTCCCTCGGTTAGTCATTACTGATTTATCCTGACTGCTTATGTTTCTAAAACAACATTGGACTGTTTATTTGAGAGAACTCACAAATGTTGTTTTTAAACCAGAGATAGTGGGGCTTGGACAAAAGGCGCCCTTGTAAAACGTGAGACACATGTACATCACTCCGTTCCCAAAAGCTGGCAACAGAAGCTGTCACCTGCATGGTGCATGGGTGCATCTCAGGTTCAACCAACACCCCGTGTCACCCAGAATCACCCAGTCATTTCACCAGCAAGCTGCCTGGAGATCTTCTTGCCTCAGCGCATGTCTGACTGCCCATGTGCGCTTCGCTTTCTTTGACTCGACCGTTTGGCAGGAGCTGACGTGGGGACTCGAGCTCGAAGGTCAGTCACATTTGCGGTAGAGTGTCATCGTTTGGGTGCTGGGCGCCAGCAGAAATGAATGCCAAAGAACGCACTGGTCTGAACAAGACCAAACCATCTTTTGCAAAATAAGAATACTAATGTCACCGGTAGTACAAAGATGAATGAATGCATGAATGAATGATTCATGTAATGGCCGTGCTTTCATTCTTCCCCTCGATTTTCCCCTCAGAACGATGCTAAACTTGGAGTAACCGGCAGGCTGCAGATGCAGTCGCAGCCGTCGTACATGTGTAGCCATTACATGGCAAAAAGTGACACGTGAGACGCCCATCAGAGGCAGGCTGCACATCCGCAACTTCTTGCTCAGATGGCTCCGAATTTGCCCCGAGTGGGATCAGCCGGGGCCTCGGGGAGGCTCATCAGCATCGCAAAAATCAAATCGAGCATGCGAATGTCGAGGTGTGTCGCCCCGCTTCCTTGTTGAGCAGAATGTGATGCTCGCTCTTCCCCACGGCAGAGCAACACGCACTCGCCGGGGTGGGTCGGAACGTAGACAGTGCCGAGGCAGCGTAAGTCAGAAGTGGTGCACCCAGCAGTGCCTAGCTGCAGCGGCGATTAATCAGTTAGGCCCTGATCCTGCAAACACGCAGCAGTTTAATGTTACTACTATGAGTAATCCCCTTGATTTCCAATTAGATTAGTCACAGTCTTAACACTTGGCACGTGAATAAATGTTTGCAGGGTGAGAGCCCTATTTATGGCCTGATCTTGCAAATTATGACTGTCTAGCACAGTGCCTCTGTTCCTGAACAGTTTCACCAATGCAAAAAAAAGAAAAAAAGAGCTTCAAACACTCCCCTGCATTGTGAGCACGGCAGGATTAGACCTGCTGTAGGTCCGTATGCACAGCCCTGCACGGCGTGGGTCGCGGGTGGGTGTAGCTGTGCCTTGCTGTGGGTGGGTGCCTGCTCAGGGCTCCGATGCAAAGCACTCGGAAGCCGATCGCCACCAATGTTTTCCAGTGTCCTTTACCACTGGTTCTAAGTTTTAGGTCTTGCATCTACAGCATAAATGGAATTTTTCTCCTATTTCTTTGTAAAGAAAGAGAGAGATTAAATCAGTTTTGCGAAGTTGGAGTGGAGACAGTGAGGAACCCAATAAGCAGCTTGCAAATTTAAATCGCCAGCCTAATCGAATTCCTCTGGGCTGCGGCGTCCTTTCTGTGAAATCAACCTGCATTAAAGGGACGGGGCTGCTGCTTGTGAATGTACCATCTCCACAAATTACTGCTGCTCTGTTGCATTGTGTTTGTATGAATGGGGGTGACATGTGCTTGCCCACAGGTCCACGTGAGAGAGGTGGGGTGAGGGAGGAAGGATATTTTTAAAATGAATCTAGAGGGAGAAAGTGGAAGCTGCGGCTTCGGAGAATGTGGATGGTATCCTAAAATAACCCCTGTCATCTGCCCACCCG
>Ga0065711_1047472_pt1 | contig 12313 bp, 7 predicted proteins | sample Hoacrofraction12_FD_59098 | JGI IMG/M metagenome (GOLD analysis project Ga0065711, IMG submission 59098) | Hoatzin crop microbial communities from Cojedes, Venezuela - Epithelial fraction 12 v2 (version 2) | ecosystem: Host-associated > Birds > Digestive system > Esophagus > Crop | place... | reverse complement strand
CCCCCTGCCGAAGCAGGGTCACCTACAGCAGGCTGCACAGGATCTTGTCCAGGCGGGTCTTGAATATCTCCAGAGAAGGAGACTCCACAACCTCCCTGGGCAGCCTGTTCCAGTGCTCCGTACTCCACTATTAAGCATCTACTTCCAGTGCGCTCTTCCCCCGCCGCCTTTCCCTTGCCCAAGCCTACCGCCCTACTTTCATTTTGTCTTTTCCCTGTCAGAGAATATTTGTTTTTAGGACCTTTAAGACTGGCAGCACTGGAAAATTAAGTCGTCATTTTGTCTGCAAACCTGCCACCGTGTCCAGGGGCACAGGGCAAGCTCCCTGCCGGTGACTTCAGCCGCTGTCTCAGAGGATCTTCCTGCTGTAGGTGTGAGAGGTAATTCACATTCAGTGCCCGTCTCTCCCCGTTCTCTTGAGCTGCCAATTATACAGCATTGTGTCAAGTTAGATCTGGGGGTATGTATATAAGGACCACAATTAGCTGGCGCTGGGCTCGGCAACGCTGCGGGTACTGACAGTCAAACCTGCCAGTGAGACGAAGTGGGGAAGGACAAAACAATCTGGATGCAATTAGAGTCCTTCCCGCCTTCTCCCACAACCCCTTTCAAACATGGAAATGTGCATGCGGCCTCAAAGCTGAAAAAGTTTGGGATCCGTCCCCTGTCCTCTCCCTACCTCCCACTCCTTTCTGTACGTCTGCACTTGTGCTCTCCAGCGGGGAAGAAGAAATATTCAATCCCATGGGGAATTGTTCCTGCAATGTCTCTAGCTCAGAGCATAGCCAGAGGTGGTGGATCTCCCAAGGGAAATTTCTTCTCGTGAGGTTTATGGCTCAGCTTTGCTGATTTCAGGGAGGCTGCTTCCGTTCAGAAAAGCAGATGGAAGTCGAGAAAGCTGTTGGAAATGCACCTCCTGGAAAGTTTTTCAGGCACCCCCACTGATTAAAATAGAGCTTACTTCTTTTTCCTGCTTCCCTCATAAAAGATAAGTTGGGTGGAGCTCGTCTGTCTAGAGGACAGGAAGGCAGAGTAGTGGAGTTCTAGATTCTCTTTCTGTCTATCTTTTGATCCTCCTGCATAAGTTGAAAGTGTTACAAATTATTAAAAGCTTCATGCGGTGTGAATGGTTTCAGAGAAGACTGAACCCGCAGAACTAAGTTCCAGTTGTACGGTTTTCTCACAAGCTCAATTCTGCAATATTAAATACCATCATACTTATCAATATGGTCAAAAGACCAAGGTGAGTGTGGAAGTGGGTGGACTTCTGCACATTTTCGAAGCTTTATTTTAAACCTGCTCTTTATCAGGCTTTTAGGAGATGTGGAGGTGAAACTGGGGGATATAACACTGACTGAAACAGGCTTTCCATGATGCAGGGTTTGTCTACACACAGTAAGCTTCCCTGCTTTGTAAGTGGCCTAAAAATAGCTAATACCTGGCATGGTGGTATAGTTTATTTAATCCCTCTGATTAAGAAAATGTTATCCTTTCCCTTTATTCTTGCTGATAGACTACAATCACTTGTCACTCCTTTTTTAGCATATCCCACACATTAAATGAATGCTTCAACTTAGTGAGTAATAACAAGAACAACTTTGCACTTAAATGGGGTCTGTGGCTTCCAAACTGCTGAAGAAACTCACCGCTAGCTCTGCCACTGTGTATTTAACAGTAATTGTACATACTTGGAAACCTAAAGACTGATACTAGTTAAAGCCTGTAGTGATAAATCATGCTTTTGATGAAGAATCCACTCTAATTTAGTCAGTCACTATTTTTTTCTAGTAGATAAAATTGATATTGAGCTGGGAAACGCATTTGATGAGGAGTGCAGTCTTTCATCCTAGTCTCCAAGCATTCCTGCCTCTCCTCCCCCAAGGTATCACTGGTTCTGTCTCAGTAGCAAGTACAAACCCCCAGCAACATTACGAACTCGTAGGAGGAAGCTCTTTCATGAATCAGTTTTCTTGCTTGGGTATAGGTTGCAGCTAGTTTGAAATAATCAGCCATTTTTATAATCTGCTTTGAATGTTGCATTGCTACATCCTACAGCCCTGTAGAACGAGGCGATGTCTTGCGACTCTGCCTGTGCTGCCAATGTTTCCTCTAAGCAGCAGGGAGAAAACAGTCTCTTTGTTCCAAAGCAGCATCAAAAGAGCTGTCGTGTGCGTAATGCCCTGTCTTGCAGCCTGCAGTCTCTGAATGTGAGATTCACTTTATCATAATACAGTAAATCATCTGAGAAACACGCACTTGGGGATGAACAGGGTTATGTTTTTGTTAGTATCTGATTGCCTTTTTCAGCGATCGATTCTCAGGCGTAGCTCCCAGTAAAGCCATGGCTCCTTGCGAACGCTGTAGTTTCTGGGGCTGTTGCATGGTGGATGGGAAGAAGCTGTGTTGGTTGGTTTGTGTCTCAAGTTCAGAATCAGCCTGACCATCGTATGTCATGGGAGTATTAAAACTGTCAACCTCTATTGACAGAAACAGAGATACAGAACTGAGTTATGTGGGCAGTTCTCACTTAGGAGGGCATCAAGACATTGAGTTCAAGTCTGTAGTACTTGCTGGAAGGTTCCTGGGCACATTTTTTTAAACGCTGTACTACCATTTCCCATCTGTAGATCAGAAATAGAAGTATCTCCATATCATCGGTTCCTGTAGGGTGGAGGAGGAATTGGAGACGTTCAGCAAGGTGTGAAATAGGGATGACCAACCTTTCTGGCTCCATAGATCGCATGTCAAAAACCTTTGTATGGCTGGAGTGACCAGACACATACCGTGCAGCGTGGAGAGTCTTGGGAGCAGCCCTTGAGGAGGAGATGCCCCTGGTTCCTCAGTCAGGGCTAGGGCAGGCCAGGGCTGCCCAAAAGCTGCTGAGCTGGCCTGCGTTGTCAGCCTCAGCAGCTCCTGCTGGCCCATGTCCCCTGCAGCCGATTCGGACAATCTCGCAGCTCCCGTGCCAGCGCTGACGCCTGGCTGGCCCGGCTCAGGCATGGGAGTTTGCCCGTTACCTGCTGTTCCCATCACAGGCTGGCCGTGGGTGCTTCTGGTCTTGTGCAACGAGGCTACCAATGCATTTCGTAAGGACTGGCTGGTTTTACAGGCGAGAACAGTCCAAGGCATCTCTTTTATACTGAAGCACGTCCTACTTAGATGACAGCAAGCCTCTAGAATACAGTGGTTTCTAGTACTTTTACTCCTCTGTTTGGGTGTTTTTTTGTGTTTTTTTTCCCTTATTTATTAGCCATGGCTGCTTTTTAGTATTTTGGAAAGACAAGGTGAATGGCAAAGACCTTTGCTGCAGCTGAAGAGGCTAAAACAAAATTATCCTAATCAGGAGATCTGGAGTTGTGCTAGTTAGCTGAAAATTTTCATGTTTTCTCTGAGGTCTTCTCTTTTTAAACAGCATTCTTCATTGAGACTCAGGAGTTAGCTTAACCATCATCCTCGTTTCTCCCAATTAGAGATTGGGGAGAGAGGTCTACAGTAAACTGGTGTTTGTAATTGTGCAGTGAGCAATTACCCCTTGGGACATTCAGAGTAAAGTGGGAAGAAGGGCACAGTGGAGAGAGGCATGCTGCTAAAAATGTCACTTTAATTGGGCTGCCTGACACAGAAGGACTTTGACATTCAAGAGGTTAGACCATCTGTTGTATAGCAGGCCTTGCTTTACAGATGTTTAATTTTTTTTTTTTTTAAGAGTATACTGAAGAAGCATTACTGATTCCCATGCCATGAAGCTGTTAGACGTGGAAAGCCTAGTGAAAACACTTGAGCTGAGGCTCTTGAAAGCGGAAAAGTGGTCTCAAGCAGTTTAACTGCTATTTAGAGTGTGCAGTTTGCTATGGCATGTTCTTTTCCACCTACCCCCAACCCAGCTGGGTTTCTCCGGGGGATTATCTTAACGCTATGTAGGCAGACACATGCATGCCTAAGCTAAAGATTTTGTTTATAACACATTCTGAATGCCTATGTTTTGTGCGTATATGCATCCATGTAAGTGTAAATGTTCGTGAAATATCGATATAAATACAGAGCGTACAGTATTGGCAGAGCGTTGCAGAACAGATTAGAATATATAGGAGTAGGGCTCTGTAAGTCAAAGCACCCACGAACTGAGCTCTTTGCTGTACCTGGAGAAGTCCTGTGAATTACAGGAGGAGCTGTTTTCCTTCTTTGAAACTGCTGAAAAATACGTACTCCATCACACATTTTCTCATCAGAAATCTGTCTTGTTTTCCAAAATTATGCAAGTAAGGCAGAAACACATTCATACTTTGATTTTGTATACTTTGTTATGGTTGTGTAACCGCTAGCACACTTTATGTGCATTAATATTTTTTAAATGAATAGGAGTTACAGTGAAGCAACGTGCATGCACACTTAATTAAATTTTTTTTTTTAATGTAGGAAGGCTGGAATAGTAGCAGATATCGCAGAGAGTAGACACTCGGCATTCATTGTTCTGTTCCTGAGGTTTTCAACAAACTGGGGGCATTGGCTGAACGAGGGGCAGTAAGGCATTGTAGAGAAGAACAACTTTCTAGAGGAAAAGGAGTTTAACCAGCCAAATCACTGGAGTCTCCAGAGTTCAAGTGAATTGCTGTGTGTTCGGTGCAAGAAGCTCTTTAGTGTAACTTTAAAGCAGAGCAGCACATTTGGTCTCCTCCATAACCTCACCTTTCCCTTACTGCAGTTACCCTGTGTGACTCTTCTGCGATGATGGTTATTTGCGTCTCTAGGATTTACAGCAGCAGAACCCCAATCTGTGATGGGATTTCTTGGAGCTATTGCAATATGTTTCATAATGGAGAGAGTTATTTGTGGTGGCCAGAGTTTTGATAGCTGAAGGGTCCTTATGGTTGTGGTTAGAAGACTAAACTTTTGTATGGTGGTGTGGGATTCCCTGGCTTAGAAAAGTCATCTTTTGCATCTGGCAGTTAAAGGTGAAATACTCCCATCTCTCTCCATTGTGTTATTCTCCTCCATGCTGTCAACAGGATACTTTCTTGCAATGTTCTTTGTTGCTGCTTTTAAAAAATTTTCAAGGAAGAGAAGAGCAATCATATATAATAATGCAATTACAATCAGGGGAAGATGTTTATCCTGTAAGATTCCAACTGCTGGAAAAGCCCTAGGGCATTCTGGGAAATGAGATGCAAATCTCCAGGATTACCTCTTCCTAAAAATACCAGAATCTGACAACAACAACAATCATCACTGCTCTGAGCAGTGTATTAAATAACTAGTCCGTTATTGCCAGTCAAGAAGCTTTGGCTTCTTCAGCCAAAGGACTGGTCCAAACTAAACACCAACGCTGCGGCACAGCATGATACTGGTGAAGGGGGAGTGATGTGTGAGCGGGTTACAGGCCCCCCCGCCCTACTCTGCTCTTTGTGCTGCAAAAACGTGGTTTAAAAGTGTTTGGTAGCCACAGCTGAAGTCTTCACAGGTAAAAGCTCCAAGAAGGAAAGAAACCACGTTTTTCTCTGTAATCCAGGAGCCCTTGGTTTGGTCTTCATAAATAAAGACACATCTTGGTGGTGCTTTGTGACTAAATCCATTTGCAGAATCTTAACTCTTAAACTAAGTTGGCTATGAAAAGTATTATTCGTTGAATGAAAATCTTGAAGATGCTTCATTCGTGCTATAGCAGCAGCAGTGCATGCACTTAGCTACTTCCTTAAAAAAACAAAAACTGGAGATTGCACTGCTTAACTCATCTTGTATAACGCTGGGTGCCCCCTGTTTCTTTGTTTGGTGGTTACCAAGCAGCATTAAACCTAATGTCAGTTCTAAGATGATGTCAGCCTTATTCTTTTAAGATCAAATATCAAACGTAAGCATTTCAAGATGTAAATCTGAATTTAATTTTGGTAAAGTGTGACTTGTGAAAACCTTGATGTTGGCCCTCCAGACTTAAGGCTTCATTGGATCTGAACTAAATTACAGACCTATGTAGCACAGCACATGAACCTGGACCAAACAGTGCCTTTCGGTCAAGTAGACGAAACATGTATGATGGTGAGCTGAACTGAACTTGTATCTATCCAAACTGAATTTACACATTTGAATCCACTTGCACTGTAAACAAAGGATTCAAACACACGTTCTCCTCTAAGAGCTAGTTAACGAGGACAGGAACACCCTACTTTCAATTTTACATTCCGGGATTCAAGTAGATAAAGATTTGGAATTTGAAGATATATTTCAAATAAAAGCAGTAATTTAGAGGTGTTCTAATGGTATTCTTGTACTCATTTGCTAAGATTTTTGGGAGACTACCTCAGAAGATCGAGGTGCTTTGTTTAACAGACCCCTTTTTTCGGGCGGTGGTGCAAGAAATATTTTAAAATACATTATTCAAGTCTATTCCTATGAGAAGCTGCACTTTGCAAGTTTGCTGTACTCCTTTATCACAGAGGGAGAACACAAGATTTCTCTCTCTCGTGTGTCATTCATTGGCTTTGTTCACTTTCATTTGCTTCGTCGCACGTTGTCTGGGGAAGGCAGCTTACCATTTACTGCTCAGGTACAGATTTGTGTCAAAACCTGGGTTTTCATTCCTCTGGGGAGCCTGGGATTTCAGCAGCGAAAATGTTCGGCGTTGTGTAGACATGTGACTGTCTCGTCACTCACCTGATGAATCGTGGATGCTCAGCTTTACCCTGCTCAACGAGCTGCTGTCTCCTGGGCTTGCTGAGACGATAGCGGTTAGAGAGCCCGAGCACAGAAAGCCACTTACGACACACTGTTGCTCTAGTAACATGCTCTCTTGGGCGTCTTTGTGTAATCAGATGCTCTTGTTTCCTTATTGTCAAAAATCCAGAAAGTCAAGCTGGCTGATGGAAGGTCTCTGGCTGCCAAAAGGTAATACTGAGGGATTATTTCATAGATTGCTTCTACCGGTTGAGGGACCCCCGTGAGAACAGTGTCCCATTTTGGGAGACAATGTACGTGTGCCTTAAAGAAGTGAGAGTCTGTATGAATGATGGGCAGGAGAAGCAGCAGAAAGGGTAAATATTAGCATCTATGAAATTCCACAAAACATATTGCTGTAGTATGCAGACGGCGTGTAAACTCAGTTATGTGTATGTATTTGTGTATGTGACGGTTTTCTGGGTATGAGACTATTGAACACTGACAGAGCAAGATGGGCTGCAGTGGGAAGAGAGGAGGAACAATAACAGAAAGTGAAGTGATAAGAGAATAAGACAAGAAGAGACAAAAAGCCATAAGAAGAGAAGATGTCTCTGTGTGTCTGGAAGGGGCTGTGGCTTGGCTAGTGCCTCCTGGCAGGGGTAAAAAATCCTCACATCCTGGTGAGATTTTTCCTCTTGACTCCAGAAATCCCTCCTGTCCCCTTCGTCTGAACTGTTCCAGGGAAGAAAGGGAAACTTCATTTTGGGGCTGCCTCAGCCAGGCATTTTGATATGCAAATCCAGCTGTATGCCATCTCTCGTTCATTATTTCAGAGAATTTTTAGCACTGAGGCATCAAGCTGTCAGAGGCATTTGTGAGTTTTCCATCAGTTAGGTAGCTTGTGTGCCAGAGGGACTCCACATACCTGCAAACAAGGCCACCGGTTTGCACTTTAGCCTCTGCTGTTGAAGCCTGCCTCTGAGCTGTGACTGTGGGCAGAATTTGGCCCTTTAATTGACAAGCAAAGATCAACCCCTGCCTTCAGGCACCTTCTCCTGGTATAAGGGGAGGAAAACCCCTGAACTTGATGTTTAACATTAAATAAAACATACTGCAATAAAACATACTGTAATGTGCAGTCGCTCAGACTTGCTGCACTGCGGGATGGATGGCAAAGTAGAGATAAAAGAGACTGAGCTGGAAGGGAGCAGAGGGGAGCCGAGCGTTTCCCTGCCACGCTCCCACAGAGCCTGGTGCCGCAGGCGGCTGGAAGCTCTGGCAGGGCAAGGAGACCGAAGCTGCCTGTTCCAGGAGCCCTTTCCCAGCCCTGGGGATATCCGAATCTGAGCAGAGTGTAAATATTTCCCCTGGACCGTGTTGCTTGTAGACTTGTCACGAGTTGCTTTTCAACTGTACCAGGATTAAGGAGTGAGGACAGAAAGGGCAGAAAAAAGCTTGCATAAATATTTTTTGACACTTGGTTTAAACATGCAGAAGAAGTCAATCTTGTCAGTATTCCCACAGAGATATTTGTTCGGCTGAGGCTTAGTGAAGAACTTTGCTTGCTGCATGGTGCTGACTTTAATCTCCAGCAGTTTGTGTACTAAAAGAGGAGATTTTGAGGTAAATACCAGGTGATCATTCTGTCTTGCGCAGAATGGATCTGGGCTGAGACTAATCTTAATTTTTATCACTAGCGTGATCAAAGAGGGGGGGAAACAACCCCCAGCTGTTCTCTGGCCAGTCAAGCGGACTGTGCGCTTGCTTGTTCCTGGTGTCAGGGGTCGGTATCTGCGCTGCCAAGTTCAGAGTCATCAAATGGCTTTCGTCAGGGGAGCCAGGAGTGCAGAGCTGCTGAACTGGAGTTACTGGGTAGGTGAACTGGACTATTGGATGGGTTTGAACTGGGTGGGGGTAGACAATTTAAATCCTGATGACTGTGATATGCTGTAGTAAGCACAGGGCAGCTGTGCTTTTCAATGTTGTTGCTAGGCTGCTTTTGGAACTGTGTAGAAATGATCCTGAGTTTTATGTTACTAAAAGAAAGAGCAGCGGGAAGGAATCCTACCAATTGAGTTGTGTTTTATTAGCTGCTAGCAGTGGACATACGATCCATGCTACATAGCTAAGCTGCTCCAGTTCCATCCAGGAGAGGTTACATGTGCTTGCATGGTTATTAAGCTGAGATTAATTTATTCTGTGGCTTTGGCAGGCTCTGGTGAACTGAATTGGTTATAGGGAATTATGGGGGAGAGTATCAGATGCTAAGCTTACTTTGGTCTGACAAGGCAAAAGGATTTGGAGTTGTTTAAAACCCTTCTCAGTTGGTTTGGTATTTGGGATCTTATTCCAGTCTGTCTGTAAGTGGGAGCACGACTTAGTCCTCTGTGTGTCTGTAGGCAGTGGAAGGGTTTCTTCATTCATACGAGGACAGGGAGCTGCAGGCATCCACTGGCTTTGAGCTGGCTTTGCCATCCTCGTCAGAAGGGTGTTGGAGCTGGCTGTGCAGATAGCCAGCTTCGAGGTCACAGGAATATGCAAAAAGGGGTGTTGTTGATGCATTGACCTTTGAATAATTATCGTGATTTGTTGGTGTGTGACTTACTAGTCACGGAAATGCTGTTGTTTAAACTGAGCTGATGGATATCATAAAGGAAGGGCAGTTCAGCTCTCCTTTGTCAGAGCAAGGGCACAAGCCCAGCTTTCAGGGCAAAACTCATTACAGTGGCTCAGTTACGAGCTGAAAAAAGGGAGCAGTCTAATTAGGTATTGACAGAGAAAAGTACTGGGGCTGTTCTGCAGTCTGGAATGTGTACGTGTCGCAAAAAAATACACTTAAATGCAAGCTACAGAATTTGGGTGTAGAGCTGAGCTTTTCCCTAGGTTGGGGTTATTATTGCCTTGAGTTTTCTCTCTGACTCATTTGAACCAAAAAATTGTGCAAATGCTCGTGACTTCCACACTTTTGCTGCTGGTTTGTTATGTAAAGGGCTTACCCTGCTCTGGAACAAGCTAATTTTTATTGTTCTTGATTGAAACAGCTTGGAGTTCTCAGATGTGTGGGATACAATGGCACTGTCATGTTTGGTGCCTGCCTGGAGTCTCTCCCTGATATTCTTTGTTATAGTTGCACAAATACTTTCCCATTAAAGGAACTAATTTTTGCCTGATCAGCATAAAGAGCCAGGAATAAATGAAATCCAGCCTCTTCCATTAAATAGCATTGTGGGTTACCGTGGAGAGAAAAAAGCCTGTCCCTTATTCCACTAGGGAAAAAGAGCAGCTGCTTTTCCAGTTTGGCAGAGTGATTCTATGGATACGTCCCTAAACCTGAAAATAAGCAGCAGAGCCCAAATCTTTCTAGATGATCCATTTATTTATCGGTGTTGATCCTTCTGTTGATGAGTTCTTGCACAGTCATGAGTATCCCTGTCTTGAAATTTTGGGCAGATACTTCAGCCTGCTGCAATCCCACTGCAGCTCGTAGGTGGCCTGGGCGAGGGAAGCAGTGGTTAGAGCTCCCATCTGCAAGCTGCGTACAAGTGGTCCACGGCAGAGCGAAGATCCTGTGGCACTTCTCTGTGCCCTGCTTAGCTCTTTAAATGCTAATCCTTCTCTGGAAGTGCAAGAGCTTGATTCTGCTTTTATTTCCCTGAGTATAATTTGGAAGCAACTCTACTAGTGGTAGATGGTATCAAACAGGTGTCACGGGGAAGAATTTAGCTCTAAGCTAATAGAGAATTTGTCCTCCTGCATGTTCTTGGACTCCACTTGTGAAAGCTGCAGAGTAGTTTGGGATAATATCCACTTCCATTATTTAGCTGCATAAAATACCTTGAAGGCAAATAGTGCATCTATAAATTAAGCTTCTGAAGTGTCGGTCAGGTTACTCAGGGGGTTTTTGACAGTGAGATTATTGACGGTGTAAAGTGATAGTTCTGCTCTTGAAAAGCTCATTCTCCTAACACAAATCACAGCACTGCCAGGATTTATTGAACTGTCTGATGGAGAGGTACCGTACAAGCTACTATTAGTCCATTTCCTCAGCTTTGCCATCAGGAGGCTTTAAATAATTGTATTTGAAAGAAATGTCAGAGTGACAGAACTGGGTGCAGAAGGCCATAGATACTCGCTCTCCTCTCCACCCTGCCCCTGTTCTTTCTCTCTTGCTCTCTCTTTTTATTATTTGATAATTTCAGAGGGAGAGGGCTTCCCCAGCTGCATAATCAGAAGGTTTCAAGACATTGTATCTGCTGCTTTAGGCAAAATCTCGCTTCAGTTATGCTGAAGAAATGGGAAGCTTACCAGCTTCATGCAGTCCTGCAGATTTGTTTAGACAGGCAAGGATGGGGCTGCCACAGAGGGTTGAAGCAGTAACTACAAATAGAGCAAAACGTATAATGGTGACACTGGGAAGCTTGGCAGCCTCCAGGGAACAGAGGTGCAACTCTCTGGAAGGCTGCGTGTCTGGGTGTTGGGAAGGCAGAGGCTGCTCACCAGTCCCATGTTAAACTGGCTTGTTGTGAAGTCTTCATATGGGCAGACAGGCAGGTGGCACGCATGGAAAGCTGAAGCAGGAGGTGCCGTGCTCTTGAAAACAAAGGACGGTAAGTTCATGGAATCATGATGTGTTTTCAGTTGGAGCCAGCCTCTGGAGAGCATCTAGTCCCGTGAGCAGGGCTAGCTCAGCAGGTCGCTCACAGCCTTGTCTGGCCGACAGCAGAGAATCTCCAGGGACAGAGATTCCCAGGTGTCTGGGCGGAGGGTCTCTGCCCTGCTGCATCTGAGAGGAGATCATAGGTGTCCTTGTTCTCAGGGGCTTTGTGATGCTCCAGACGTGGTACCCTCGATGTGCTCGTGTGGCAGTGCGCTGTGCTGACACTGCGTACCAGGACTTTCTGACTGCGTGGGCCGAGCTGGTGGTTGCCATTCAGCGTATGACTGGGGAGAAGACAAACGCGTCGCTGTGGCCCCTGCTGGCAGGTGCCTTGGGCCCGTGTCTGACAGTGGTTCTGACTGAGCTACCTTGCTTCTGCTGGATTTTTGTTGTGTGAAGGAGAAGTTGAAGCTAATGGTGCTGGGTAAACATAATGGTAGCCTTTAGTGTGACCTAAGTGACAGCAGGGTCAGAATGGATTTATCATCAGTCTTTCTTTGTCCTTCATGATGTTGGCATCGTACTGACCTGTCCCATTAACAGACCGACAGCGCTGAAGTGGCCACAGCAGTGAAGATCCTGCCCCACTGCAGGGTTGATGTGTTAAATGCATTTAAATACAAAGGCAATAATTGATCCTCAAGGACGTGAAACTGGGCTTTTAAGATAATTTTTATGGCATTTTGCTGTCTACTCTATACTGTCCCTTAGCAAATTTTGACACACAAACTGTTTTAGGATTCCTGGGCTTCCCTATAGCCTGTTTTTGTCAGCTTGTCGTATATCCCAGCTGTGCTTTTCCTTGGAAACAAAGGAGGGTGGCCACCAAATAGTTATTTTCCTACTGAGACTCTGGAGGTGTTTGTGAGCCCTTTAATGATTTCAAGGTAAGCGTGGTTCACGATGTGCTGTAGGTAGGGAGGAACAACCCCATGCATCAGTACAGGCTTGGGGTGGACCTGCTGGAGAGCAGCTCTGCGGAGAGGGACCTGGGTGTCCTGGTGGACG
>Ga0065711_1047471_pt1 | contig 12313 bp, 6 predicted proteins | sample Hoacrofraction12_FD_59098 | JGI IMG/M metagenome (GOLD analysis project Ga0065711, IMG submission 59098) | Hoatzin crop microbial communities from Cojedes, Venezuela - Epithelial fraction 12 v2 (version 2) | ecosystem: Host-associated > Birds > Digestive system > Esophagus > Crop | place... | reverse complement strand
GGAGAGGGACCTGGGTGTCCTAGTGGACGACAGGTTAACCATGAGCCAGCAGTGTGCCCTGGCTGCCAAGAAAGCCAATGGGATCCTGGGGTGCATTAGGAGGAGTGTGGTCAGCAGGTCGACGGAGGTTCTCCTTCCCCTCTACACTGCCCTAGTGAGGCCTCATCTAGAGTACTCTGTCCAGTTCTGGGCTCCCCAATTCAAGAAAGATGAAGAGCTACTGGAGAGAGTCCAGCGGAGGGCTACAAGGATGGTGAGGGGACTGGAGCATCTCTCCTATGAGGAAAGGCTGAGGGAGCAGGGCTTGTTCAGCCTGAAGAAGAGAAGGCTGCGAGGGGACCTAATAAATGCTTACAAATACCTGAAGGGTGGGCGTCAAGAGGATGGGGCCAAGCTCTTTTCAGTGGTGTCCAGTGACAGACAAGGGGCAACGGGCACAAACTGAAGCACAGGAAGTTCCGTCTGAACATGAGGAAGAATTTCTTCACTCTGAGGGTGACAGGGCACTGGAACAGGCTGCCCAAGGAGGTTGTGGAGTCTCTTTCTCTGGAGATATTCAGGACCCGCCTGGACAAGGTCCTGTGCCGCCTGTTCTAGGTGCTTCGGCAGGAGGGTTGGACTAGATGACCCACAGAGGTCCCTTCCAACCCCTACCATTCCGTGATTCTGTGATTCTGTGAGATATCAGAGCACAATAATCAGAAAAGAAATGGTCACAAAAGGGAAATTTCACCATAAAAATGAAAGAACATTGCTTGAGTATACTGCAAAATGAGGCTTGACACCTAAGGTATTTAGGTGGAATAACAGAAATAATTATTGGAACTGGACAGTTGTTTTGGTTTGGCCTGGATAAATGCGAGGTGCCCACCACAACCCCTCTATCACTCCCCCTCCTTAGCTGGATGAAATATGATGAAGGGCTCGAGGGTCAAGATGACGACAGGGAGAGATCACTTACTAATTACTGTCATGGATAAAACAGACTGAACCCAGGGAGAAAAGGGAGTTTAATTCATCACCAATCAAATCAGAGTAGGATAGTGAGAAATAAAACCAGATCTTAAAACACCTTCCCCCCACCCCTGCCTTCTTCCTGGGCTCAGCGTCCCTCCTGTTTCTCTACCTCACCCCCCGCCCCCACCCCAAGTGGCACAAGGGGATGGGAAATGGGGGTTACAGCCAGTTGATCACACATTGTCTCTGCCGCTCCTTCCTCCTCAGGGGGAGGACTCCTCACACTCTTCCCCTGCTCCAGTGTGAAGGTCCGTCTCACTGGAGACAGTTGTCCACAAACTTCTCCAACACGAGTCCTTCCCATGGGTTGCAGCTCTTCACAAACTGCCCCAGTGTGGGTCCTTCCACGGGGTGCAGTCCTTCAGGAACAAACTGCTCCAGCATGGGTCCCCCATGGGGTCACAACCTCTGCAGCAAACCTGCTCTGGTGTGGGCTCCTCTCTCCATGGGTCTGCAGATCCTGCCAGGAGCCTGCTCCAGTGCAGGGTACCCATGGGATCACAGCCTCCTTCGGGCATCCACCTGCTCCGATGTGGGGTCCCTTCCACAGGCTACAGGTACAGATCTGCTCCATCATGGACCTCCATGGACTGCCTCACCATGGTCTTCAGCATGAGCTGCAAGGCAAGACTCTCTGCTCTGGAGTCTCTAGCACCTTCCCCCACCTCCTTCTTCACTGACCTTGGTGTCTGCAGAGTTGTTTCTCTCACGTCATCTCACTCCTGTCTCTCAACTGCCATCTCACCACAGATTGTTTTTATTCCCCTTCTTAAATATGTTATCACAGAGTGCTACAACCGTTGCTGATTGGTTTGGCCTTGGCCAGCGGCAGGTCCATCTTAGAGCTGGCTAGCACTGGCTTTATCAGACATGGGGGAAGCTTCTCGCAGCTTCTCACAGAAGCCACACATACAGCCCTCCTGCTACCAAAACTTTGCCACGCAAACTCGTAACACTGGTAAAGGACAGCAAACATCAAAACTACAAGCATCATCCTGAGTTCAAGTTAACCAGCCACGCAAAGAAGTGGGCCCTATTAATTCAAACTCAGTGTCACACTGATGTCACTAATTTTTGCTTGTGTGTGGTCCATCCACTTTCTAGGTCCGCTGGATTTGTGATGGTCAGTATCTAGTGTTGTAGACATGCCCTTTGCTTGGCTGTCAGTATGATAGAACACTGCTTTCATTATTTCTCTTCTATACTGGGGTTCTATGCTGTTTCTCTTCCTTACTTGGATTCTTTAACAGAAAGGTCCACCTGCCTAAGCAGCTTACCAGCATCTTCTTTGACACCACTTAAAACTGTTTTTCTTTTCAAAAATGAGAATTTTAGCAGCTTACCTCTTTAAAGAAAGGAAAAGTACACCTCTGTAATGTCATTTCCCTGCTAAAGCTTTTCAGAAAGGATTCTCAGTTACATACTTTATCTCAGTTAAAAATACTTTATTCTCAGTTACATACTTTATCTTAGAGGTTATATATTTTCTTTTACAGCTTTAAAATTTCATGTCTTAAAACCTGCTTTTGCTTATTGATGACACCAAGCTTTCTCTTCATATCTTAAAACCTAGTTTCCTGATGACACCAAGCTGAGTGGTGTGGTCAACATGCCTGAGGGACGGGACGCCATCCAGAGGGACCTGGACAAGCTCAAGTAGTGGGCCCATGCAATCCTCATGAGGTTCAACAAGGCCAAACAAAGGGTCCAGCATCTGGGTGGGGGAAACCCCTTGATCAACACAGGCTGGGGGATGAAGGGATAGATAGCAGCCCTGCCGAGAAGGGCTTGAGGGTTCTGGTGGGTGAAAAGCTGGACATGAGTCAGCAATGTGTGCTCGCAGCCCAGAAAACCAACCATATCCTGGACTACATCACAAGCAGCGTGGCCAGCAGGTTGAGGGAGGGGATTCTGCCCCTCTGCTCTGCTCTGGTGAGAGCTCGCCCAGAGTCCTGCGTCCAGCTCTGGAGTCCTCAGCACAGGACAGACAGGGAGCTGTGGGAGTGGGTCCAGAGGAGGCCACAAAAATGATCAGAGAGATTCAACACCTCTGCTGTGAGGAAATTCTGAAAGAGTCGGGGCTGTTCAGCCTGGAAAAGAGAAGGCTCTGCGGACACCTGATTGTGGCCTTTCAGGGGGCTTATAAGAAAGACGGGGATAGGCTTTTTAGCAGGGCCTGTTGCGATAGGACAAGGGGTAGTGGTTTTAAACAAAAAGAGGGCAGATTTTGACTGGACAAAATTTTTTATGGTGAGGGTGGCGAAACACTGGAACAGATTGCCCAGAGAGGTTGTAGGTGCCCCATCCTTGGAAGCATTCAAGGTCAGGTTGGATGGGGCTCTGAGCAACCTGGTTGAGTTGAAGATGTCCCAGCTCATTGCAGGGGAGTTGGACTAGACGACCTTTAAAGGTCACTTCCAACTAAAACTGTTCTATGATTCTGTTCTATGATTCTATGTTTCTTAGTGTTATTTTCTTTAATAGTTTTGTGATAGTGTATCAGTATTTGAATGAGAGCTCTCACCACTTTTTCTCCTTGTAGGGAGCTGAAGGACTGGACAGGCTATTACTTTGTTTTCATGTTTAGACAGAAGCATTCTTTCATAACTGCAACTAAAGAAAGCTGAGAGTTTCTTAAAGGAACAGTATGAAGGACACCCACACAAATTACTCTCTAGGAAAAGAGATGTGATTCAATAAATGACCAACTTGGCTGAATCAAAATGTCTTCAATGATGGAGGAACCTGAAGAATGACCCAAGAAACAGAGTCACGTAAAAGGTGGACACTAGGTCAGATTACAAAGGGTGAATGGAAAATGAATAGCATATGCATGTAGAGGTCAAATTCAATATATCAAGGTGCAGAATGATACACAATTAGTCTTTATTTTCTCTGCTTCATTGTCTAAAAAGGAAATGTTATTTCACCAAGTTATTTCTATTAATAGGGATCCAATTTTTAGGGTTGGGGTTTGTTTGTTGTTTTAACTACATGGGATGCATTCGAAGTGTATAATAATTCTCAGTTAGTACATGTCAAGGAAAGTCAAATTGTGAGACTAACATCCTGTGGGAGAAAATTTTTCTTCTTTTTTTTTTAAGTAATTCCCAGTTAGTATGATGTGATGTGTGTCAAAAGTAAGTATTTTTATCATAATAAAAATTAAACAGTATTAAACAAAATCCATGTAGAACAAAGGCTCTACATAGCACCTGCTAAATGATTGACTGAAAAACAGTATTTTAAATACTCACTTTACACAATCTGTACAGGAAACAAAAAACAATGAGCAGCATATATCAGAGAAAATACAACTTTTATCAAAACTTCCAGTAGACATTCTGCATGCTTGTTAGAGAAAAATATATTGTATTTTAAAAAGCACGTACAGAAGAAAGGAGAAGGACAGTGAAAAATCTGTATGTCTTTGTACAATTTTAAATATCTAGAATGATGTACCTTCTAGCACTTTGCTTGAGAGATACTGCAATCTAGTCTATCAGCAGGAAAATGAACTAATAATAAGGATATTTTCCAAGGCAGTATTTTTGTATGGCATTTTAAATAGATGACTACAGAGAATGAGTTAATATATTTAATCCACAGAAGATGAATGACAGCACTTCTTCTGTATACTTAAAAGTGCAGATTTTCTGCGGACTGCTGTTCATTGGCATATTACAGTTGTAAAGGCAAGCTTACGAATTGATGTAGACATGTAAATACTTTACTGTGCCTATAAGTCAGGTACATATATATGTAGACCAAGTCTTGGGTTCAATAATTTAAGATAAAAAATAGCAACTCTAATTGTCTGCATCATAGTAAAAGGCAGGCTTTTTCAAGAACAGTGGGAAAAAGTGGCTTCAAAATTGCTTGGAAATGTAGCACCTCTATTACTAGATGTCTTGGAGAACAGGTTAGAGAAAGATTTTTTACAAATGACTTTGGTACACTAGATTATACCTTAGAACTGAAGAGCAGTTTAAAGGGACCACAGAATATCAGCTGTGATCTGTGCTTAATTGTGTAAAATTGAAAACTTTACCCAATTCCACAGGTTGGTTTTTTTGCTTTAAAAAACAAGAAACAAAATGAACATTATCCAGGAGCTTGGTAGCTCCTAAATTCCTCGCACAAGTGATTTGGCCTATACTTTAGATCTTTCGTTTCAAAAGCATTTTCTGTCTCTTGTATATATGGCTAAGAGGAGAAGGCAGCCAATTTGATATGTCAAGAATTTAATTTAATCATCTCCCTGCTGATGAAGTTGTGTGCATGTGTCAGATACTGCACATTGTTGTAAACGGTGTGGAGAACAGAATGTATTGCAGTCTTTCAAAAATACTGTAAAACTATGAACATAAAGGACCAAACCTACCACAAAGCTACATTCATATATTTGTCTCCATTTAATTATTTATGCATATCAGCAAACTAACTCTCTTTGCTAAGAAATCAGGATTTTAATTTTCTGTAACTGAAGTACCTTCTGCAGCGAGTAAGCTTTTCACAAGAAATCTAGCTTATTTTTATAAGGCTCCTGATTGCACAATAGTGAAAGATTATGTGGAAGTGGAAAAGAAACATAACCTACCATGACAGGCATTGAAGAGTGAAACTTGAGATGCCAAACTATATTTGAAAACAAGAGTGTGTCTCTATATAATTATAATTTATTTTCTTCTGCCATTTTGACATACATAGGATGAAAATCTCTTTTCTTGCCTGTGCAACAGACCTATTGAAATGGAGACCAGGATATTAGACTGTTAGCTTTACCATGCTGAAGTGAGAAGCTACAAAAAGATCTTTAAAACAAGAAACATGAAACATTTTCAAGGAAAGAAACATTACTTAAAAAAAATATTTCGTAAAAATAAACTACAGTTCTAGAAAGCTAAACTTTCCGCGTGATGATAAGACAAATTTTTGAACTATTACCATAGAAATTCCATAATGTTTGTGTGTATATTCTATCAGGTAGTGAGCACCTAAACCCTCTTCAGGTCATTTTAGCTGATTTTATATGCTGCCACTTACTGTCGCTGAGCACTTGGGAACAATTTTTCTAGCTCCTTATACCCATTGAGTGGAATGCTGTCAGGTGGATTCTTGTCTAAACTGGGACACTAGCTCCCGAAGCTCATCTAAATCCAGACAGGGAGTATGGCCATCTAGTGTCCAACATCCCAGCTGCTTACTTTCTGCAGTCCCCTCAGCACGTAGCTGTGCACACCTAAACATGTTTAGGAGTGTTTGTTCAGCAGAGGTAATTTTTTATTCTGCTAGGAACATCTAATATCTGTAGCTCCAGTGGCAGCTCTTGCCCCTGTTTCCAGAGCTAGTTTTACTCTCTGATCATCTAGTGGTGGTCAAATGTAAGTATTTCCATCAGTGTCTGGGATGATGACACATCAGCATTAGCAAATTTACAAAAGACAGTAAATTAGGGGGTGAGGTCAGACTGAGAGGACAAGTGGCAGAGTTTTGACCCAGAGGATCCTTAAGAAACTCAAGCAGTGGTCTGAAAAAAGGTTCATGTAGTTCTGCATCTAAGAGGGAGTAACGTCATGCATCAGTAGAGGCTGGGAACCAGCTGGCAGGGTAGCAGCGCTGCTGAGAAGGACCTGGGATTTACAATGGATGCCAGTCTGAATATGAACCAACAGGGCACTCTTATTGTGAAACAGGCAACTGTACATTGTGCTGTTTAAGGGTAGGGCAGCTGCATCTGTAGTGCTGTGTTTCCCGTACAAGAGAAGTGTCAACAAACTGGAGCAGAGGGCTCCTAGGATGGCGAGTGGGTTGGAGCTCATAATGCACAGGGAGAGGCTAAGGTAAGAGGGTTTGTTTAGCCTGGAGAAGAGAAGGTTAATGGAGGATCTGGTTATGTTCTTCAACTACGTAAAAGGCCAGAATTGTCTAAAAAATGTACAGTGTGAGCAGGCCATGGTCAGAACTTGCAACAAAGGAAATTTAGATTGGACATAAGGAAAAAATACTCAGTGTGAGAGTGGTTAAAAACTGGCTTGGGTTACCTAGAGAGGCTGTCAAAACCTCCATCTCTGCAGTTCTCAAGAGGTGCCTCTCTCCATTGACTCATAAGAAATTAAGGACGTATTCTCTATCATTACCCTTCCAAGGTCAGAGTTTGAATTTAAATTTTGTTTGTTAGAGAAGCCATACCTCAAATGGGTGCTTAAATTGAGCAGAGCAAGTTCGGCCTTAAGAGACTATAGCAATAATTTGACTTGAAGAAACTTCTTTTGCCGCATTTACACTTTTTTTTCTGTGCACTACATTTTCTGTAATTTTGTGATGGTAGTTCCGTGCTCTTTGCTAGGAATACTTCCATGAGAAACAGCATGAGTGGACAGAATTAGCATTATTTTCTCTATTTGCTTCTAACTGAGAATGATTCATAAATAATCGTACAAGGCTTTGTATTTTTAATGATTTTGCCCAGAATTTTTAAAGTATTTGTGGAGGTTTTTTCAAATATGTAGTTCTATTGAAAGAGCCATTTATTGTTATGCACACAAAGCAAGGCATGTACATTCAATAAAAATTCTTATTTTAGATTAAAGAAAACAATAAAATATAAAAAACAGCTGCTGTCCTTGCAGATAGGCAGTCTTACTGGGATATTAAAGCTCAAGTATGAAGAAAACAAACATAATTCATATCCAAATTCTACTTGTCAGAGTGCTTTGCGTGTACATTATATTGTTTATTTGACATGTGTTTTATTTTTTTGTTTTGCTTTCCATAGAAGTTCTTCTAATTAGTGTGTTGTGGCCAATGAATGGCTTGAGCAAATTATATGAACTTACTGTTTTTCCAGTCTCCAGAATCTGCCTCTTCAGGTCATACAATTGTAGAGTTCCATGTATTCATTCCTTATTTTGACTCTGTGGTTTGTGAGAAATTGTCAGAGGCATATTCATTGCTAGATTTCTACTGTCTGCCTGTCTGTCTTTTTGCAGAATATAGCTGTTCGTATTAATATGCACAAAAAAGCTCAAAATCAAAGTAAGCATACCCCACTAATAAAACATTCTTCCGGTTTTGAACTACTACAATAGAACGGCATCAGTTAAAAACATGAATTAGGCATTGTAACTATTTATTTCTTGTTAACAAATTATCACATTCAGAACTTGATTGAATCTTAGGAAGCTGACGATTATCAAGGAGAGAGACAATTATCATCAGTATGAACAAGTTCAGAGAAACGCAGAATAAGTGAGTTGGAAGGGACCTTAAAGATTATCTCGTTCCAACTCCGCTGCCATGGGCAGGGACACCTTGCACTAGACCAGGTTGCTCAAAGCCCCATCCAACCTGGCCTTGAACACTGCCAGGGAGGGGGAAGCCACAGCTTCTTTGGGCAGGCTGGGCCAGGGCCTCACCACCCTCAGAGTGAAGAATTTCTTCCTTATATCTAGTCTAAATCTGCCCTCTTTCAGCTTGAAGCCATCACCTCATGTCCTATCTCTACATGCCCTTGTCAAAAGTCCCTCTCCAGCTTTCTTGTAGGCCCCTTCAGGTACTGGAATGCTGCCTGGAGTCTTCTCTTCTCCGGGCTGAACAACCCCAACTCTCTCAGCCTTTCCTCACAGCAGAGGTGCTCCAGCCCTCGGATCATTTCTGTGGCCTCCTCTGGTTCTGCTCCAACAGGTCCATGTCTGTCCTGTGCTGAGGGCTCCAGAGCTGGACACAGGACTCCAGGTGGACTCTCACCAGAGCAGAGCAGAGGGACAGAATCCCCTCCCTTGACCTGCTGGCCACGCTGCTTTTGATGCAGTCCAGGATACAGTTGACTTTCTGGGCTGTGAGCGCACATTGCTGAATCATGTCCAGATTTTCATCCACCAGTAGCCCCAGGTCATTCTCGGCAGGGCTACTCTCAATCCATGCTCCACCTACCATGTAAAGAATACTCAACAGACAATGATATACCGCTCACTTACAACATTTTTCTACACAGTGATTATTCAGATGTTAAGTAAGACAGCAGTATGATTCTTAATGATCATATAACATGATTTTGAATAGCAAGACATTTTTTGGATGAGAGCATTATTTTCTGTTTCATAATGGATTTAGTACATTTATTAGAAATAATTCTTAAGGGAGAGTTTTCTTCTAATATAGATACATCTCATCACATAATACATTATATCTTGTTATTTGATATATGTGATATCACTTAGAAAACTCCTAATATAAAGAGGCAAAATATTTTTCAACTGTGTTGAATAGCATAGCTGTCAGGCCAGAAATTAGAGCAGAGACGCGAGATTGTTCTGGAGCAAGGAACACTAATACATTCAGGCACACTACAGAAAAGATCCTTGCGTAGCCGTTCTGCTGCAGTCAGGGTTGAATTTAAGCATCACTCAGGAGGCACTGCTCTTGGCCGTAGGGCTTGCACTGGTGGCCATTAGTAGAACGGCATAGACAAGTACATAAGGGCAAGTTCATAGCTGAACAGATTACAGAGTCAGAAGGAGTCTCATCATCATTACATAGTTCTGCCTCCGACATACTGCATACTTTACTGATTTCACATACATCTCATCTATGTCAATTTCTGACTGATTTTGGGAGCAAATGACTTGAGACAGAGTTCTAACAGTTTTGTATTTGAAGAAGCTAAAATGTAAGAACAGGAGAGCAATACATAAAATCCACTTTTACACCTAGTGCTCATAAGACAACCCTTAAGCATTATTTGTGTTTAGTGCCTTTAAAAAGCTGTTATCAGCCCTACAATAATGGATAGGACCATTTCTTAGAATATTTTAAGAAACTGAGTGAATTTAAGAGAGATTGTAAATAACTAGCAGACAGGTCCTTTGAAAGTCTATTTTTATTACCACCTCTTTTTCTAGCCATGTTTTCAGACAATACGAGATTCTGTTGGACATACTGCATTAATTAGATGTAGAGTTTTGTGGAAATGCATTCTGTTTTAGAAATGTAAGTAGCCTTTTTGCAACAGCAAAAATATCCAATAAGAAACGACTCATTATATGATAGTGTAACTTTAGTTATAGATCAAAGAGATGAAAACAGTTAAACTCTGAAAGGGTTGGCTGGTCTGTCAGGTACTACCAGTACAGAGACACTATGTTATTCGGTAAATGCTACTTTGTGTTCATAGCATCACGATTTATCAGTTAGATCTTATGCTGTTAACCCAATATTTGTATATGTGCATCTCACATCAACCAAGTTGTTGTGATACAGAAATATTTTTGTTTACAATTTAAACAAATATGAATTTCATCGCTATTTCATGAATGTTCCCATGGGAAGAAAACATATTTGTAGACAATAGATATGTTTTTCCCATTCACTGCATGATTAAATTGGAGGGAAAGAGAGAGGTTTTGACACAGAAATAGAAGGAATAATGAACTGAAATACAGATGGTGGATGTGATCTCCACTTCTTCCACCGTGTTTCAGTTCTGTTTTAATAACAACCGTAATTAGACTATGTGCCAACTGCAAAAGAATGAGATACTCAGTGAAGGCATCCCTGAAATCTACGGGTTTGTTGCAAGTCCACACTTAAAAGAGATAGGAACATTTCACAGATTTCTTTTGAAAGCAGTTGAGTGATCAAGCATGACTTAATGAAGTAGGAAGCTGCCACATTGTACAAGGATCCAATCCAAGTAAAAAGAATTATTTTATCTGTATCAACAGATAAAGTTAGCTGAACGTGCCGGCCTTGTACAGCTAAATATGAATTTACAGGGGTTTATCGCGAAAATGATAAAAGGCTGAATTACATAATGTTACAGTTAGTCTGTATTAAAAAATACATCAAAGTTATTTCGTATGTATGTTGGATATCATGAGACATGAATGATTCTTGAAGAGCAGCTATCACGAATGCCAGCCATATTCCTTACATTTATGTATGTACCAAAGATGTGCTTATCATTTCAAAACAAAAGGAAATATATGCAGGCAACTTCTGTAAAACTAGAAGAACTGGTTAATTAATTTGTTCATAAAGTCATTCAGGCCTTGTAGGATTTTCAGTATTCTTCAGCATGGTTAGAGCTAGTGAAGTCTTTGCATTGTACCTCACTTAGTAGGAACCCAGTTTTCTCTACTGTACCAACATGGATGAGGAGTCACACTGGCTGCGGGCATGAGCAAGCGCAGTAGGTAGAGTGCTTCATCACTAGTTAAAGGACAACTTTCAACAAGACAAGAAGTGATCTCACCTCTGGCAGAAGTCCTGCCTGCCGCAGTCACATGGCAGGCTCACCCCGGAAGAGTGTCAGATCCTGCCGGACCAGGAAGCCCTCCCTCCCTTCGCCCGTGCCAGCCCCCGCTGTGCCTCCGTCAGTCGCAGCCATGCCATCCCGTGACTGCCTGGCTCCTGAAGCCGTCACTGATTGCCGGCGTGGTCCATACACACAGAGGTCACACTGAGAGAGATTCTACTGTGTGGCTGTCTGCTATGTGCTAATGCAAAGATCATCAGTGTATCTGAGCGTAAAACAGACTGGGGACTGCTGTGGCAAGTGGCAGTCTCATAAATCCCAGAATAGGAGTGCAAGAATAAGGTGCCATAAGCACAGACTGCCACGGAGGTCTGGGGAATGGCTACAGTGGCACAAGGCCCTGGCTGTTAACATGATTGTGGGATTTTTGAGAGGTGCAAAGGATATGTGGAAAAGATTCGCAAATATAAAGGCTGGAAATGTGGTATGTGTTATGAACAGAACCTGAAAATAAACAAGCATCAGTGCTTTTTGTCTGTGACCAAAAATGCAGAAACATGGAAGGGCTATATTTTTGATGATATGGAGAGTATGCAGAATGTCCTGGACTTGCTGGCCTTGGGGCACTTCTGGGTAAACAAGAAGGCACAGCTTCAGATGCCAGCCTGTCATAAGCCATTCTCACACATCCTGGTCCTACGGGTCCTTACTGTACTTCTAGGGTGAACCTGCTGTGTGACAAGGAAAGGGGCAGGACTTTTGAGGCACAGGGGTGATGTGAGAGTCAGTGAACAGCCATGGAACCAGCCACTGTGCTGTACATACATTTTGTCTGTCTCTAGGGAGACTAACATCAGAGAAGTTTGGCTGTTGCTTCTTCAGAGGAGGTCATGGTAAAGAAAGAAGGCAGCAGCAGAAGAAAGTACCATTCTCTCTGTAGTTCTCTGAATTCTTATTCCTATTTTATTTCTTATATTATTTACATTTAAAAACAGAGGCTTGCCGTGTTTGTTTTCCTCTTTTTTTTTTTGGGGGGGG
>Ga0065711_1047470_pt1 | contig 12314 bp, 13 predicted proteins | sample Hoacrofraction12_FD_59098 | JGI IMG/M metagenome (GOLD analysis project Ga0065711, IMG submission 59098) | Hoatzin crop microbial communities from Cojedes, Venezuela - Epithelial fraction 12 v2 (version 2) | ecosystem: Host-associated > Birds > Digestive system > Esophagus > Crop | place... | reverse complement strand
GATGAGCAGATATCAGGGCCCAAGCTGTCTCCCCTGTTCAACTTCCCCAAGCCATACTTAATTTGCCCACTTTACCTCCCTATATAACCCATCCCAAGCACAGACCTTACACAAACCTGCCCAGAAAGCTGCTACTAGGGCTGCCGCTTCCCGGAGGTGCCAGAATAAAACTGGAAGGGACGGCTGCCCGTCGTGCCTCTGAGATGAATTCAGCAGAATGCAGCCATTTAAATGCAAAAGTTAATTGGAAATGCTGAATGACTGTAGCCATGGGGGTGCTAGAAAACCTGCCATCACACTGCTTGAGGTGAGTTGACCCTGACCACGTGGACCTACGGCAGAGCCAGCAGTTGGCTGCGGTCCAGAGGACCACATTAGGCTGTGTGCCACCATCACCCACTCGCTGAAACTTAAAAGCAATATTTAAGGGCACTTTTTCCCTCTGGAGATTCCTGGCTCCGTGTTACGCTACAGCTGGTGACAGATATCCGCAGCCTCAGCTCACCCCAACCAAGAACGACCTGACACATCCCCACACCTGCAGGTGCTTGCTTTGCATTGCGGCAAGCTGCTGGAATAAGAGAAAAATCGATAGAATACGAAATAAAGGCCTTCAAAAAAAAAAAAGTGAGCCATTCTTCACTTTATTTTAAAGCCTTTGCCCACACCCCTTCTGTCTAACCTGCTGGCACACGCGAGCCGGAGAGCAGCGCTGGATCCCGTCCAGTAATTACAGTGATCAGGAGAATTGAAATGTTTTGCAAAGCTTGCTTGGCTTTTATAGGTGAGCTGTGGAACAAGACAGCTTGGAAGTCTCCTTGCCTTTAACAAAGATGCCATTTCATTATTCAAATGAGCAGGTACCATACAGTGGTGATTACACAGCTGGTATCTGCCTTTCTTTGCGGCTTGAATTCTTTAGGGGATTTTACTGTCTGATATCAAGGGAAAATGGGAATAACAGGGCAGGTAACTGCTCCTCAAGTGGGCTATACTTGGTGGATGCGATGTGCCCCTCTCAAATGCTTTCACATCCCTTGCTATAGGTATCTGAACTGCACAAAGAGCTGGGATCTCCCTCCAGAGCTCTCAAAAATGCCTTGCAGGAGTTCAGCAGCGCTAAGTAAATAGGGAAACTGAGGCAGGGAGAGACAAATCGTATTTGGAGCTGACCCGACCAAGAGATTGGGTAAAGGACAGTCAGCTACATCAGTCTAGGCTGGCAAGGTCTGGCTGCGAGGAGCAGGGGGATGCTACCAGTGTTGAGGGATTCGTGCCTCTGTGCCTGCCCTTGTCTCTATCAAGCAGCATCACACCAGCAACAAGCAAAAAAAAATAAAAGGAAAAGAAAAAGAAATGTTATTTAGAGGAAAAAGCATTAAAAAAGAATCACTTCTTCTCCTTAAGTAACGACGGCAGAGTCTGAATCCTGCTCATCATTTCAAACTGCTGACTCATTTACCACTTGAAATGAATTGAGGGCTGTTAAAGGTTTTATAGAAGATTTCATTAAATATGTATTGAGCCGGCTTAAGATGGAAATTGTTATAAAAGCTGGCATCGGCTCAAAGAGCCAAATGTTTCAGTTTATTACGGAGATATTTTACTCCTGCCTCTGGCCTGCGCCCTGTTTCGGCCGCTGAAATGCCAGAATAAAGCAGCACGGGAAGCAGAGCTGCCGCGGCTCCCACCGCGTGCCCAGCGTGGCCCTTTGCCCCGTGGGCATATTATGGGTCCAGACTGAAGGGCTGTCACCCACTGCATGGGCCAGGATGGGGGGCAGAGGTGGGGGTGACCCCCCCTGTGTCGATTCAGTAGGAACGGAGAGAGCCAAGCTATGTGTGTGATCTTTTAGGTGGCGTGAAGAATACAACAGACATCCTTTAACCCATATTTCTAGACAAACTCTACGCTCAGCCTTATGCATCAGACGAGCTCTGAGCATCTCTCTGAGGTCTGGGATCACTCCTAAACTTTTGGATGGGTTGGGGTGCACGGTGGTGCCCAGCTCACCAAAGCTTTGCGGACTTTTGGCTGAAACAGCAGGGACTTCAGCTGCAGGTGCCTTCACCCCTTGCTGGACCCAACCCACGCTCGCCGCTTTCAGCTCTTCGGCTAAAGGCAGCCCAAAGGCAGTGGGTGAATGAACTGGCTTGTTAAGATCAGGGCAACATTAACGTTCCCCCAGGCTAAGCACAGATGTGTTTTCACTAGAACATGATCTCAACAATTAAAACAACTGTACCTGCATTTATCATATTGATGGGATGAAACATGCTCGGTCGCACCGAGGCATTTCGCTCGTGCATTATTCATGGGGTCTAATACATCACAAAACTATTTTCATCTAGCTTTCTAAGTATATATAGGAGGAGAGGGGCTGTTGGGAGACGAGGAGGAATGTCTGCTGAGGCATCCCTAACACAACTGGCAGCCTGCATGCCAGCAAGACGGTGTCTATCCATCTGCTGGTGGTGATGGAGAGGCCATGGCATTTATCAGATCCAGAATGTTTTATTGAATTTTAAAGTGAGAAAATCAGCAAGATGGAAATCTTCCGGCCCCATAGTCCTGCATTAGCATGAAGCCTTAAACATGAGCCATATGCAAACCACCGTGCAGCACCTGGCCTCAAAGGTTATGGGACACTTGACTTGGAAAGAGCTAAGGCAACGTGGTCGTTTACTGACGAGGGTGAAGGTACCTCTGGCAGATCCCCAGGGTCTCTTTGGTGCCTGAGCATTGAAACACTATGCTTGGAAATGCATCAAGAAGGCGAAGTACTGATTTCCTTCTTGCATCTGCTTGCTTATCTCTTAAAAACCCCAGGGAGAATGGGGAAAAAAAAAAAAAACAACACATGGAGAGGTGAGAAAGAAGCTAGGAGAGGATTCCCTGCTGGAAAAAAAACAGCAATGTCACATCAAGGCAGCAGGCAGGTGTGACAGCCTCCTCTTTAAGGAGAAGACAGTGTGGTAAGTAGGTGCCAGCCGGGGCCCGGGGCGATGCACGTAACCCGTATGTTCCATCCTGGATGTCTGCAGAGGGCTGATGTCTCCCCAGGCTGGCCAAATACCTCTCTTCCACATCCCACCTCCTGCCTGAGACCCAGTTACTGAAGCTCCAGCTCTTTAATTCCCAACTTGCATCCCTATTTTTGGCTGGCGACAAGAAGTCCAGCCTCTTAGCAAGCCGGGTGCGCTCACCGACAATGATTGCAAAGCCAGCACTGGGTCATCAGCAGCTCTGGGTGAACCTATTGCCCCTAAAAATGAACCAAACCGGGCAGAATTACTCCAGAAAGGGGGACAGGGTGCAAGCTCCCCCCAGATATTTGTTGTGTCCCCACAGGCAATGACCCATGCTACGAGGCTGGGTTCACTACCGACAGCACAGACAATTAAGGATTCCTGTGGCTGTTTTGCTTGGATGGAGACAGCTGTTTTTAAACAGAGGAACAAAATAAGTTGCTTCACCTTTGCTGAACCTGATTGCTTTACAGCAGAAAGAGGCAAGCTGAGCTGTTTGAGTTTCCATTTATTGGACTCTTTTGATTTTTCTTGGACATCTACCTGGAACATTAAATGTAGTTTCTCCTCTCCCAATAGTCCAGTTAATGCAACAAAACACGAGAAACCTTCAGCTTCTATTACAGCAGAAAAAACGTTCAGCTTGTGATAAGGAAAGAAAATGCATCTTTTCTCAGAAAGGTACAAGTATTTACAAGCAACATGTTCAAAGATCCCACCAGACATAGCAGCTGCTTCTTGAATGAGGAGACCAGGGCTTGAGGGCAGCTGCTGGTCTTTTTTGAAGCAAAACACTCAAATGTCAGCCACTTTGGATAAAGAAAAGGATAATTTTGGCTGCTCCTTTTGCTTTCCTCATTCATGAAGTAGGAACAGGGATGGGATGTGAGATTTGTTGCTGTCTCTTTGCTGTCCCCTCCTCGGTGACCAGAGCATCTGCAAGCTGACAACCTCGGGTCCTCTCCACATGTGCTCCTCTCTCACCTTCAAGAACGGACCTGGGGGCAGATAGGGAATCCTGCATCCTTTGAGGCTCATCCCACCTCTGCAGGTCCCCAGTGCCAAGCAGGGAACATCTCTGCTGGCATCTGTGGTGCCAGATGCTGTGGCCACTGAAGGGTTTTCAAGGTCGCTGAAGGGTGTTAGTAATCCATGTCAGGCTTCGGTAAAATCTGTAATGGCTTCAGAATGATCTGTAATGGCTTCAGCAGCAGAGGGACAAGGTCTTCAGCAGCTGCCAAGCATGGAGCTGCATTATGAGGCCATGGCAGGAGGAAGATAAAGGGACCATCAAGAAATAAAATACAGGAGATGGGCAGAGCTGAAACCCAAAGCGTCTCAACACTTGCATGATGGGAAGGATGAATGTCTCATGAGTCACTCGTATCTCTGAGACTGCATAGAGACCCTCAGCCATTTCCTTAAAGATCCCTTTAAAACCCGAGTGCCGGAGCGAGCATGTAGGGTCTGATAACAGATGTCTTCACCATGAAAGCCATTAGGCCTTTCTTACGCCATTTCAGGAGGGAGTGGAAAGCAGTCAGCTCCCGGGATCTAACAAAACGTGGCACTAAAAAGCACTTGCCTTAATATCTTCCCATTTCATCTGATTAATGCCCGGATGGCAGCGGGCTGCTCTGCCCCCGGCTTCGGCAATGGCTCATTACGGATGCTGGAGCCCGACGTGGGCTGGGGCCGTATCCGACCCCTTCTGCCCTCTGGCAATGCTCATGCCCGAAAAATACTGCTGCGGGGGGAAAAAACCTGGCAGGGACCCAGAGAGGCCATAACATTTCTGATCCGACTCTTTCTTTCTTTGCAGCCCAGTCTTTCTTCGCGTTTCACACTCAAGCCTGGCATCTCTCCTCTGAAATGGGCAGAAGAGGGAAAATTTGGGCAGAAAGCGTATTTTTTTTTTCAGTTCCATTTTGCACAGGCCCAAATGAAACGAAGGGCTCAAGCGTAACAGCAAGTTCCAGCAGATCGTGGTGCCCGGCCTCAACAGACCTGGCTGAGCTGGCAGGTCTGCTTTTAGCTCAGCCTTAATTTCTAGGAAACCAGGCTTGTTATTTTCGATATTGTTCTTGTGTCTTTTTAAAGCTCTCTTCTCCCATTGACGAAGGCGAATAAACCAAGTCATTCTTCCTTTTTTTTTTCTTAGATCCTGGTCTTTATTTATAGCCACTGCCTGGAGCAGGAATGAGCAATCTCCTGCTTGGGGCTGTCCCTGCTCACTTCCCTTAACCTCATCCCACGTGGGCTGGCTTACAAAGCGTTTCTCATGGCAGCAGCTCTCCTCTGGAGCCCTTCCAGTCTCCCAAGGGACAATTCCTTTTCATTTTGTGGCAAAGGAGCTTTGATTTTGTGAAACCGAACAAACCCGGCCAGCCAGAGGCGAACAAGAGGGTGAATCCTTCTAGTTTGCTCCAAAGCTTGGAGGTTTCTCTTCATCCCGGTGGGTGGCTCAAAAATACCCAGGGAAATTCAAGGGTTTTCTAGTTCATTTAGGTTTCCTTTCTGAATGGCAAAGGGATGCTTGGTCAGGCTTTTTTTTTCTGTCTGGGAAGTGCCCAGTCTTGGATGGCACAAAGACTAAGCAAAGGATTGCAAGATTGGGTTAGTTTGCTTTCTGAGGTTTTAGGAATGAGGTAGGTCTTTCCAGGCCTTTTTTTCTGCAACAGTTAGACTTAAAAATGGATTGCTGTCTTAACAAGAGCTGAGAGGAGGAGATTTTGCCCTAGCCACTTGCCTGGGGGAGATGGAGCTTCACAGAAAAGCCCGAGTCTCCAGTGACCAGCAGAGCTGTGTCTTGAGACCCATCCGTTACCCATCTGGCAGTTTGGGACTACTTCATAATGAAGATTAAACATCTACGAAGTTTTAGCAATGTCTTATAATTTCCTCCAGGGCACATTAGGAAGGGAGTACCAGCACAGCTCGGCGTTGATGAGGAACAGTTACCTGGGGAGGCTGTCGACTCTCCATCGAAGAATAGTTTAGACAAGCAGCTGTCAGGACTAGTTTAGGTGGATTTGATGGCTTGGAGACAAGAGCTCAGACTACGAGACATCCCCAGCTCCCTGCCATCTTGTACAGCCTACCCAGGGGCACCCCAAAAAGTGGGGCCCAGGGTACACCTATGCAAATAAAAGCAGCAAAGCATCTGCTTCTTTAAAAACACACGGTAGACATCCAGGTTGAGTATTATGTTGGGGTACAAACCCAGAAGAACATGCGTAAGGTCTTGACTTCTTGGAGTGCTAGGGAGGATATGACATGATGATGCCCCCAGGAGCAGTCACATTTAGAGAAATCCTGCCCGTGGCTGCCAGTACCTGCCCAGGGATAGAAGGCTCCAGTTAAAAAGCAGTAAGAAAATGAAGTGTATGGGAATTAAACTCAGAAAATCCAGTTTGTGGCTTATTAGCCAATTGGTATGCAAAAGCAAGAGGCTGGTTTTTAAAGCACTTTTAGCCCTGTGAGTAGATTTTTGATTTATTGCCTTGAAGGTGCCAGGATGCACCACCGAGGAATCTCCTCCAATATTCCCCAAGAACTTGCCAAAGTGGCTCGACCTTGGCCAGGAGCCCCCCAGGAGCAACTGAGAAGCTCCATCCCTCCGGCCCAGCATTCCTGGCAGGCTGCTAAAATACCAGAGACGCCAATTAATGCCAATTGCCTCATTTACTTCCTCGGCGGACTCTGATTTGGATTGATCCACGGGCTCAATTTTGTTGCTGGGGATAGTATTTCTAATTTTAAGACATAAATCTCTCCCGTAGTTATCAATGCAAAGATTTGTACAGTTAATAGGCACTGGCAGTATCTGTAATTCCACATGCTGAGGCCGAGCAGCTATCTCAGGGCTACCAAACGGCCTCGTCTACGAGAAAAAAAAAAATCTTATTTGATTAGAAAACGCAAGCCCAACAACATTTCTCTAGTTTATTGCAAGGATGAATTGAAGTCTTGGCCCTATTAAGCTGATAACGAAAACTGGCTTCGATGGGGCCGGGGTTTGCACGGAAATGTCTGCAGAAATAGCCCATGATGGTTTGGGATCTCGGTTTTTATATGGAGGGGGAAGCCAAGACCTCTGGGGATAAGCAAACTCAACCTGTGGGAGAATAAATCATCTCAGACCTGCCGAATTCTCCCTGGTGCAAAGGAGTGGAGGCTCGAATAATGCGGTGGGAATTGCCCTCAGCACCTCCGTGCTGTTACATGAGAGGGTTTTGAGGTTCAGGTCTTCAAGGTGGCTCTTCTTCCACGTCTCAGATCCTTTCCTCTCCCCCTCCCCGGCATCCAGCCCCTCCAACAAGCGCACGCAGCTCTGATGATCTTCCCCAACACCACTCCCAAAATCCCACTCCGTCACGTCGGCGGCGTGGGGAGGCAGCAGCCAGCTTGCCAGCTCCTTCTGCTTTGAAGAGCACTTGGAAACCGCTGTGGCTCGGGGAAGAAAGCTCATTTGGCAGGTGCAGGCAGACAGCAGAACAACTGCTGTCCATCTGCTCCTCTGCTCAGGCTTCTGTTCCTAATTGTGTCTTCAGGACACAGGCGATGCTTGGAGCCCCGCTAGCCACAGATAATATAAATCAAAGTTGTCGCCTCTGTGGTCTCCTTCTCTGGTCCATCAGGGATCTTGCAGGGTTTTCCACCCCGGTCCTGCTCATAGTGGTGCACAGGATGTCTGTCTGTCTGTCTGCTGGCTTCCCACCTAATTTGGAAATCGGTCTGGGCAATTTCAGATAAAATCTGGTGATGGTCTTGAAGGTCCTTCATGTACTGAAGCAAATGCACTGCCTGTGGTGCTGCCATGGGCATCCCACCAACACCACAGAAGCACCCACATAAATAGCACGAGGGAGTAGAAAAGGATGAAATTTTGGTGCCCTTTGGAGCAACATCTCCAGATCTCTGATCTAAAGTGGTGTGTTTCGTAGCAGCAAACTGAAGGCAACAATATCCACTGGGAAAACATCCCAGGTTTGGTTTTCTCTGTGCTGCTAAGTGCTGGCTGGTGGCACAGATGTCCTGGGGCAAGAAACAAATAGGCTAGGAGATGTCTTCCTAATTCCCTTCCTGACAAACTGAAGGTGTGCAGATCCCCTGCACATTCTGCAGAGGTAACAAAGCTGTCTCAGGTAGGAACTATCTTCCTTTTTTATCCTCAAAGAGGCAAAAATACACCTCCATTAGAAGAAGAATGGTGTGGACACCTTATCACTGGGGAAGGCACGATCGTGCCCCGTGTGCAAAGAAGATTAAATACACCAAATCCACCGAAACCCTGTTGTCGCAGATGCAAATTTCACAGGTACAGGAATAAATCCCCAGCAGTGATGTGACTGGCAGATTGCATTTGTCCGATAACATTCTTCAAAACACCCAAACCCAAGATTTCTGCCCCTGGTCCAGAGAGCAGAGTGGGATTTTGGCAGGTTGGGTCCCCGAGGGCACGCCCAAATCCTAGCCGCCACAGGACATCGTGCCCAAAAACACACTCAGGAGGACAAGGACACAGGTCAGTAATTTTCTTTTCCTTCCTTGTAGGCTGTTGCTTTGATTTGAGTTTTGAAAACCCACCGTAAGGCAACTGGGAGGAAAAAAAGCAAGCGAACATTTCCGATAAGCCGGGTTCAAAGGAGAAGCATGAAATTTGGATGAATGTGGAGCCAAACTAGCCCAGCCTCGGATCAAAAATAGAAAATGAATGCAATATAGATTTCATTTAGATTTAAGGAGTTGTTTAGTGTGCATATTAGAAAACACTGCGGTTATTAATTCTTTTCCTTTTGGGATTTTTTTTTTCCTGTTTGGGTATTTTTTGAAGCGTACACTTTCAAAGTCAATTTAATCCTGGGGGAAACTATTGGCCTGACAGGTTTTAAGCTCAATTTTCTTCATTTACATGCAGAGATAGCACTAGATTGGGAAGGGTAAACTTTCCATCTGGTGCAAGAGGCGTGGGTTGGGAATATGAGAAAAGAAAAGCACATCTGCAGGTCTGAAAATTCTAGTAGGGATGGAACCCATGGATGCACAAATATTCACAATATTTGGAGTTTTTCTAAAATGAAATTGCATCTGGATTCAGGTGAATGGGAATAAATCTCCTGTATGATTTTCTATTTCCATTTTCTTTAGGTTTTTTGACTCATATACGTAAAACCCAGCCTGAAATGTGATTGAATTATGACACAGGGACCAAAAAGGTGCCTCTTGTGCCTGTCACGATGGGATTTTACATCACTCAGGCCGGGCAATGCTCCTTTACGCTGAGGATGGGGCAACGTGCCCGCTCCAGGAGTTGGATGGAGACCAGCACATCTCATTTCACCTCATGTAGGTCACCGAACCGGCAGCAGATGGGCACGTCGTGGAGATGGACTCTAATTCCATCATCACTTCAATCCAGACCAATCTGTAGTGCATGTGAGGGGAAGCTGTGGCTCTAGCGGTGAGCTGGGCAAGAGGTGTGCAAACCAAATTCCTTCTTCCATTAATATTTAAGGTTTTCCAGAGCTTCGAGTGAGATTCACTTAGGGCTGACCCAAGGTATTTCCACAAACTCGAAAAAGAGGGGTGACTAAACTGTGATTTTTCCCCTTTTTTGTAGTATTAATTATAGAATTAAAAATGTATTTCAGCAGATGCCAAGATGAAATATCGCTAAATAATTACTTTTAACTTCCTCCCCTCTACCCCCCAATAGCAAAAGCAAGCTGAGTGCAGATAGCGTTTGGAGATTTATTGGAGCTCAAATCTTCTCCTCTGTCTCCAGCTTTTTGGGGTCCCCGGAGATCCTCCCCACCTTCACTGCACCTCGAGGAAAGCAAACAGGCATTCATTGGCAGCAGGACTGAGCAGGGACCTGGCCTCCTGCTATAGCCAGATAGAACAAACTCCAGAAAAGAGTTTCAGAAGCAGACCCTGCAAAGCAGAAATCCCCTTTCAAGGCCTTTTCGCTGAATTTTGACCGCGCGCTGGCCTTCTGCTGGCCTCTCGCGCGAGCAGAGGCCATTAAGCTCACTGTTGCCTTTGGGTTTTAAAAGAGGAAAGAAAGGCCAAAGGCACATTCCTCGCTTCCCCCCACTCCCCCCTCCCTCCCGTTGACCTCCGTAGCCCCTGCAGGTTGCGCAGTAAGGAGTGCTTCGGATATAAATAAATACAAATCCCCCCGGGCGCGCATCGGCAACAGTTTCAGTGCAGCGAAGCTCCCAAAGTTCAGAGTTTAATGTAAAAGTCTGAAGCGGCCACAATTTATTCTAAATTGCTTCGCTTGATCCGACGACCTCGGAGAATTATCGCCGGAGGAGACCTGGATCAGTAACCGGGAGCGGCAAGGAGGCAGGCGAGAGCGCTGATGGGAGACGGCTCTTTCGCCGATGGAGGTTCCTGCTTGGAAGGACGAGGTTGAATCAACATTTGGGATTTAAAAGAGCCTTGAGAGGCACCTCCCTTTGGAGGGCACGCAGGGATTTGAAGCCCATGTGAGCAATCAGCATCAAGCATCCCGTGGGAGCCCGGCAGGGAATTGGCGGCTGTTTGGCTCCCGAAGCCGCTCACCCCGTCGCTGGCTTTGCCGGGCAGATGGGTGCCAGGGGGTACGGGTGAATTTGGATTCAACTCCCTGCCTCGCTGCCGAGGGTTCTTTGCAGCTGAATTCTCGCCTCGCTGCTGCTGGGCGCCGGAGCAGCAAAGCAGCTGCCTCCAGGGCCGGGAATAGCCATGAGTGTCCGACGAATTCACAGCTCAGCTGGAAACCCCCAAGGAGGTTTTGCGAGCATTGCCTGGGCCAGAAAAAAAAGGGAAAAAATAATAATCAAGTCAACTGGAAGCCATCAGTGGCTGAGCAGGCCAGCCTCTGACTTATGCACGCTGGCACGCTTGCACCCACTCAAATGGTCCTGCACTGAGTTATGCTGCTGATAACCCATGCCACGATGCTGCGAGCAGGGTCAGGATTTTTTCTTATGCTTTTCGTTTTACTGTTATTTTTTTTCTAATTGAGTTCTGGAGGGGCCAAAGGTTGCTTTGGCCTCAGCTGCATCTCCAAGCAGAAATGCTGCCTTTGCCCTGGGTGGCCTGTGTGATCTGTGCCTGGTCCCTTTGCCTGCACTCAGGGCAGCCCTTTCGCTTCTGCTAAATAATCCAAACGGATTCAAGACCCCCAAACCCTTCCAGCAGCAATATTCAAGTTTTCTACAAGTGCTGGGGAAGGCTGGAAACTGCAGCTTCTTGGAGGCTGAAGCGATTCACAGAAAAGCACTGATTTCACCAAAACCCTTCTGGGTCAATACTAGAAAATGAGATATTCAAATGAAAGCCGTGAACGCGTTTGTGCAGAACCTACAAGCCCTGGCGCTGTGACAAGGGATTGAAAACAGGAGTCACGCGCTTTCGAGAAACCTGACTCTCATTTTCGGTCGTTTCTCACAACCTTCCTTTCTCTGCCTTCTCCGGTTACGTGGACGGAACCACGGTCCTCGCTGCCAAGAACCGCACCTGGATGGGGACTGAGCACCGCGTCCCTCTGGTCCCCGTGATGCACTGGGATCTGTTTAGGGACATGTGAGTCTCCACCAGACGAAATAAGACCCTCCAAGGAGCCAGATGATTGAAATCCTACTTGTTTCAGATGGGATTTGAGGGAGGTGAGCTCCCCTCTTTATCTAAAGCCACCGATGTGGGTGACATTCCCAGCTGGCACCTGCGAGCTTTGCTCCTGCTAATCATGCTGTAATGACTGTAAAGTCATTATTCAGTCCATTTTAGGAAGGAAAAGAATGCAAATGAGGTAATTACCGGCTCCTCTTGCCTTTCCAAGCCCTCTGCAACCTGTCTGCACTAATGCCCTGGTGCAGGAGAGCACTGGAGTGATGGACAGGGATCGAGCGGGTAAAGATGATCCAGCTCATGAAAAGTGGGGAAGGGAGACTGGGGTGCTAGTTAGCACCCAATTGTATGAAGTCCTTCCTCCCACCAACATCTCTGCTAACATTACATGTCCGAGAAGTCCAAGATGAATGCCATAGAATCATAGAATCATAGAAAGTTTTGGGTTGGAAGGGACCCCTAGAGGTCATCTTGTCCAACCCCCCCGCAGCAAGCAGGGACACCACTAACAAGATCAGGTTGCTCAGAGCCCAGTCCAGCCTGGTCTTGAATATTTCCAGGGATGGGGCCTCCACTACCTCTCTGGGCAACCCGTTCCAGTGTTTCACCACCCTCATTGTAAAGAATTTCTTCCTTATATCTAGCCTAAACCTACCCTGTTTT
>Ga0065711_1047469_pt1 | contig 12314 bp, 11 predicted proteins | sample Hoacrofraction12_FD_59098 | JGI IMG/M metagenome (GOLD analysis project Ga0065711, IMG submission 59098) | Hoatzin crop microbial communities from Cojedes, Venezuela - Epithelial fraction 12 v2 (version 2) | ecosystem: Host-associated > Birds > Digestive system > Esophagus > Crop | place... | reverse complement strand
CAGGATCCCATTGGCCTTCTTGGCAGCCAGGGCACACTGCTGGCTCATGGTTAACCTGTCGTCCACTAGGACACCCAGGTCCCTCTCCGCAGAGCTGCTCTGCAGCAGGTCTGTCCCAAGCCTGTACTGATGCATGGGGTTGTTCCTCCCCAGGTGCAGGACCCTGCATTTGCCCGTGTTGAACCTCATCAGGTTCCTCTCTGCCTAACTTTCCAGCCTGTCCAGGTCACACTGAATGGCAGCACAGCCTTCTGGTGTATCTACCACACCTCCCAGTTTGGTGTCATCAGCAAACTTGCTGAGGGTGCATTGTAACTCTTCATCCAGGTCGTTGATGAAAAGGCTGCAATGAAGTCGCCCTGGAGTCTTCTCTTCTCCAGGCTGAGCAACCTGAACTTCTCAGCCTTTCTTCATAGGTTCCAGCGGTCTGACCGTTTTTGTGGCCCTGCTCCAGAACCACTCTGTGCTGGGGGCCCCAGACCTGTGTGCAATACTCCAGGTACAGTCTTGGGAGAGCAGAGTGGTAGAATCACCTCCCTTGCCATGCTGGCCACCGAGCAGCCCATGATGCGATTGGCTTCTGGGCTGCAAGGTGCGCATTGCTGGTTCACGTCCAGTTTTTCATCCACCAGGATGGCCAGGTTCTTCTCTGCAGGGCTGCTCTCCGTCCCCCAGTCTGTGTTGATACTGGGGATTGCCTGGACCCTTGTGCAGGACCTTGCACTTAGCCTTTGAGAAACTCATGAGGTTCACATGGGCACACTCCTCAAGCTTGCCAGGGTCCCTCTGGATGGCATCACTTCCCTCTATCGAATGAACTGCTCAGCTTGGTGTCATCTGCAAACTTACTGAGGGTGCATGCAATCCCACTGGCTGTGTTGTTAATGAAGATACTAAATAGTATTGTGCCAGTACAGGCCTTTGTGGGACACCACTTATTACTCTTTTCCACTTGGACACTGAACTATTGACTGTAACTCTCTGGACATGGCCATCCAGCCAATTCTTTATCCATTGAACAGTCCATCCTTCAAACCTGCATCTCTCAAATTTAGAGGTAAGAATGTTGTGGGGGATCGTATCAAAGGCCATACAGAAGTCCGGGTATATGACATCTGTAGCTCTTCCCTTGTCCGCTGATGCAGTTGCTTCATCAGAGAAGGGGTCTAGATGAGTTAGGCACAATTTGCCTGTGGTGAACACATGTTGGCTGTCTCTGATCACCTCCCTGTCTTCCATATGTTTCGATATATCTTCCAGGAGGATCTGTTACATGATCTTACTGGGCACGGAGGTTGACTGCATCTGTTTATAGAAGTGTACGTAAAAAAATGTTGGGGTACTTGCACTGTTAACTTGTGTTGTGGAAAAATAAGGATCTAAAGTGAAGGATGTTTCTAATACATACTTGGTGCTTTCTAATTTGGGGATATGCTTTCTAATTTGGGGATAGTGTTGCATCTTGATGAATGTGTGTGAAGTATGCTTAAGAAGTACCTGTATACAGCTGTAGAGTTATGAAACGGGACCTGAATATCTCAATACGCTTAAATGAATGTAGGTCATAATGTAAAACCTTTATGTGCTTTGCTGTCTGAACTGTTGTACTGATCTGACCTGGAGTCTACTCCTCCCAGTGTCCTCTCTCTTAAGCCTCTGTCCAGTGGCCACTGTCAGAAGAAATTGGCGGAAATGGTTATTGCTGTGCGAAGGTGAGCATGACAGGCCTTTTGGGGCTAGAAAGGCCCAGCAAGGGCAACTTCTAGTCTGGGCCTCACCCGCCGATGTTTCTGCCTTAGTAAGGCTGTGTGGAAGCATGTTGCACAGCGTCATTGTGTGCTTGCATGAGAAAGACTTTGATGTCGCAGGCAGCAGGTGTGAAGCAGTGGGTATCTTCTGGAACTTTCTCCTGCAGGAGAAACGGTAAATTGTCCCTCGCTAGTTATCCTTTAGGTCATTTTGCAACAGATGCTTTCCCATTATGCCCTCCCCTTCATGTTTCCCCTTGCTGGATGGAAGCCATTCTGTGCTGGTGAGCATCCTGCTGCCCCTCTTTCTCCGCTCGCCTTCTGAGGCTAACAGAAGGAGCCCTCCCTACAGACACTCTGTTGTTGAGAAGGATGACAAAATTCTGTGTTTTCCTTCTTTCCATAGTCCTAAAACCATATTTGCCTGTGTCATTTTTGATTCCTCTGTTTCAGAAACTGGTCTAAATTAGAGGTGTTAATGTCACAGTTAGCACTCCACAGTTGCACATTTGTATTCTTTATAAGCATCTGGACCAATATCACCAGGCTTTGGCCTTTTGTTACTTTGTGGCAATACTGATAAACTGAACACTCTATCTTAGACATGAATACAATTTCTCAGACTCATTTATTTAAAAAAATACTAAATTTTACTGGTTTGAGAATGTAGAAGTAAGAGATTAAAAATTTAGGGTTTTTTTTACTACTATAGCTTTACTTGACATTGGTTTAAGATCTGCTCTGCTATGCAATTACTCATTCTACTGGACAGAGACTGACACTAAGCATTTATCTACCTTTTGATATGTCTGTTTGTATTTATCTCATTCTGAGTTTAAAAATTGATTTGGCTTTTGGTGTTACTTGAATACTTAGGATGCACTCATTACAGTACTCTGTGGTGCTTACTCCAGCTTATTAAGTAAAAAACCACATTGTCAGAGGCACTGACAACACGCTGTCAGACTTTCTTCACTAAAATGGAAGTATCACCTTTCAGAAATACAGTCAGCAGTACTTGCCTATCCAGATACTTATTTTTCCAGAACAAGTATCTTCCTACGAAACAGCACTTTACAATATAGACTAAGCTAAGAATGGTGTAGTGTTGTGTGGATCTTTGTGCAATATAGCTGTTTGGTGACTACTGTGTGATTTGCAAAGCTCCATGGAGGTATGAATCATGTAGACAATTTTTAGATATCTAAAGCTTTAACAAAAAGGCCTTGTTTAAAAATATTCTGAAATGTAAATGTGATGTCTTCTTTTTTCATAATAAAAGCTGAAAAATCAGTAGCTTGATCATTCACATTTATTACATCGCAGCTCTGAGGTACCCCAGCTGAAATAATATTTCTTACAATAGATGACAACAGGTGACTTGTGCGGAGAAAGCTCTGCTTTTGGTTCTCAAGTCTGCCCACATACCAGTACCTCTGATCTTAGGAGGACTAAAGAGTCTAGTTTGGACTAACTGCCACATCAGGCTTTTACTTAAGATGCTGATGTTAGGAACTTGGCTGCCTGAGGCTCCCTCCTCAGGCAGGGGAGGAAGATGTGTGCCCAGAAGGAACTGGGCTCGTGGGCATTTTCAGGGAAACCTACCCGTCCTTTAGCGGAGATACTCCGTTCTCCCATCTGAGCAGCCCAGCCAGGAGACTGGAAGTTAGGTTGGATGGACCTGCCTTGCTCTGCAGTTCTGAAAATCGGCGTCACTGCTTAAATCTCCTGCTCTTTGCAAACTCAGTGTTTTACATTTGCCGACGCTGCTGCTCTCAGTGTGTTTTAGTTCCAGCTTCTGGTGGTTGCTGCCTTCGGGCCTGCCGTGTGTGCACCTGCGAGTGCTGGAGGCTGTCTTGGCTGCGACTGCCCTGTGAGCTGTGCCAGCGCGGTTAAAGCAGCCGCATGGTCAGTACGTGTCTGTGTATACTTCAGGAGAGGAGGGCTGGCACTCCTCAGAAAGCAGGAGCACTGAAGCCAAGTGCCATATTCTGCTGAATTTTCTCAACTTTCTAATTTGACTGCCATCCTCGAGTATGTCGTGCAAAGGTATGAATAACAGGTTGGTTTATTGCTTGAAGCCGAGTAACACCGACACTGTAGAGACAGAAGGGTTCGGACCAAAGAATATTCTTGGTGCTACGTCAGCAAATGATTGCAGAGCTGACTGGCACTTCCTGAGATGCTTGCCATCAGGGGAAGACCGAGATGGTGCGTGGTCTTTGGCTTGGCTCCTGTTCAATAAAAACTTTCTGAAAGCTTATTTTGAGGTTCGGAAAAACAAACGGTGCATCTGTGTGAGAGAGAACTTTAGTTTGCGCTCGAGTCTCAAATTAGAAAGAAGCAGCTTTGACTTGGCCTGAGGAATATTTCTAGCTCCTTGGCAAAATAAGAAGGCTTTTTGTGTATTTATTGCCCAGCTATAAACATTGCACTGGGCAAATCCAACTTAGCATGAAAGGATCCATTTGTTTTAGCTAGCCTGTCTTGTTTGACAGGCTTAGTCCTTGTTCTTAACCCTTTTGTTCCTTCTGTCTCCAATAAGACATTTGTAAGGGAGAAACGGGAGGCTCAAACACCATAAAAAAATGTGTCTCTCAAAAATTTATCTTTTCCTGCCTGTTTATTAAATTCTACCACTCTTTTGCTCCATCGCACCCGTATCAGCTCAGCTTTGGTGCAGTTATTGGATTTCCTGCTCTTTTCTCAGACCTGGGAATGACTACAGCAGCAGTATCCTCTGCACTCTCAACTGATGCAGGAAGGCGGAAAAAAAAAATTGAGTTATCCTTAAACCTGTCAGAAGGAGATGGAGATGCCCTAAGTAGACAGAAAATTTTCACCTTGGAAAAAAAGGGTTACAGAGGAGAGGAAAAAATGTCTATTCTCTTCCTTGGGGTCCGTGAGTGACAATTCTGCATGGGTGCCTGAGCAGGACAGGGAGCCAGGCAGGCAGAGGAGGTTCCCACCAGTGCTGCTAAACACCTACAACCCACAGCACGACGTGGCATGGTGTCCAGAAATGGCTGTTTCTGGGGTGGGTAACCCACTGAGACCTGGTGGGCTAAAATGGACAAGTGCCGCCCAGTTTCTTGCTGTGTAGCATAGTGTGCAAGTGACTTTGTTTCTGCCTGAGCTGAAGTACGAAGATTATATGTGGCCTCTGTGTCAGTTGATTTAAAAAATGTCTGTCTCCAACAAAGAACTTGTCTGAATATCTATCCGTTGTTCAAAAAGAGAACTGCAGTATAACTTTAAGAGTAGAATTTGTATTAATACAATTTAAATGAGTCCTCATACATAATTACATAGCACACCACAAAAACACTGTAACTAAGCCAGGGGCATGAAAAAATTTCCTTTAAGAAATAATCTCATAAATGCTGCTTCAAAACCAAGTTAAGTGATGAATGCAGATTAAAAATTAAGAATTCACTTGGGAAGTCATTTCATGAGAGAATTGCAGGGATCTGAACTAACTACTTGGCCATGCAAAGCAAGCAGCACTGCCATTTCATTCAACACTGAACTGCCTATATACAGTCATGCGTGTATACGCATTTATATTTGTCCATACGTGCGTGTCTCTTTTTTCTGGAAAGTTACCTGACTGCTCAAGAAATTGTTAGCAAGGTCAGAAAACACTGAGACTCATTCACATAATACCGACAATCATTCTTAGGATCAGCTTACTCGGGATTTTGCATATTGCTGGTCCAAGCGTGCTCACTGCATCCAGGTATTTGGGCTATGCGAGGTGACCGAGGATGCTCCTTTCCTATGCACCTGGGAGTCTATGGGGTGAAGATACTATTTACCAGGAGGCAGCAGGACCTGGGGCCATGCTGATGGTGCATCCAGGTCATGCTGATGGTGCATGTCCCGTAGACGTGAATGCTGAGCCAGAAGATTACATGAAGGTGTGACACTACACCCCAGCAGAGCTGACAGCATGATTTTTCCTTAGCTTTTCTGCATCAAGACACCACAGACACTGTCACCTCCCTCACTGCTGCTTGTTGGGGCTTACAGGAAGACTCTGGAGTTGGGAATGATGTTAGAGGGCACCTTTGAAGCACGATTCCTGCAACTTTGCCCTGGCAGAAATACTCTGTGGCCACATCCACAGCACGCCCACATGGGGTCTGGACCCCAACAGCATCTGCCTGTGGGGAAGAAGCCTTCTCTGCTGACTGCCCAGCAGCTAACTGGCAAAGGAAGGTGGTTTAACACAGTCATTCCAGACTTCAGCTGAATTTGTCACTTCTTCCCTTATTTAGAAGATGCTATGTATCAGGCACCTCCTGATACTTCAGGGTGTTTATGCAGGTGTGGATTCATTCATGCTGGTTTTATTAAAACTTCTTCCTACCTCACAGGGGAATAGGAAAAGCCTTACACAAATTAAATCTAGCTCAAAATGTTAATCGACTTTTTTTTCTTAAATGACAACAGAGTCAATTTTAGAGAACTATTGAGACTGAAAAATAAGGAGGAAGATGGATAAGACTGAGACTTCTTATGAGAAAAAAATCATGTATAGTGCCAGGTCTGTACTATTTTATTTCAGAGCAGTTTGTTTCTTCCAGATATAAAAAAATATGAAAAAAGCATTTTCAAGGCACTAGCGAGGCAAGGATGTACTGGTAAGATTTCTCTCTGCAAATCCTATTTCTTCTCTAAACACTTTAATTCACATCCTAATTCATAGAGTTGTTTTTTTTTTTTTTTTTACTTCATGCAGCTTGTATTTTGTCGGGCTCCACGGAGGCAGGCTGGCATCACTCTGAGCCCCATCCAGTTCCCCATGCGCCAGCCAGCTCACGGCAGTCAGCACCCGGACTGGTGCATTACTGCTGTAATCAAAGGGCAATAATAAACGGCATGCACATTTTTGGTGTAAATGCATTCAAGAATATTTAAACATGAGATTATCTTCCAGCACCTCTTTTTTAACTTGCCATGAGAGCAGCCAGTACAACAGCACACAGAGGCTTGGGGAGCCTTTCCTCAGAGCCCTGCCATCACTTTTTGTTGGGACACAGGTGCTGGTTTAGGAGCTGAGTGAGCAGACCCGAGTGTGTGGGTTTGCTTCACTTTCATTGACTTTCTAGTGTCACTCCCTTTATTTAGTTTTTCCTTCTCTTCAGGTTCTATTAGCTAGCTGGTTGCTGGATTTCTGGTGTTAATGCATGCAGAAGTAGTTTTTTAGAGGAGCAATGCAAAGAATGTGCCCTTGGAGACCACATAATCACTTGTAAAGTTATATATGGGAAGGAGAAAATACTAATATTCACTTGATTACAGTACTGATATACTGCCTGTTTTAGTATTTTATTATTTACAATGATTTAGAAAGAAAAGACTCAAACCTAGTTTATGAGCTTGATGATTTTTTTTTTTTAATTTTAAAGAAGACCTACCACTACTGTTTTAAAAAGTGTAGCCCATATTCTTTCAGCAATACTAATTTCTGAACTGTGATTTTGTGGTTCTGGTCCAACCATTAACCACACCCGTTTTCTTTTCAAAGAGGGGGCAACAGCAACCAGCGTTAGCACCAACTCTCAGCTCAACCTCCTGCTGTAGTGCTGTGTCTCCCCTTGACTCGCCTCCTGGTCACATTTGGGGACATCTTTCTTCACAGGACATTTAGCTCCAGGTTCATCCCAGTAAGGCCAGCTGCATGTGTTGGTGAGACTGGAACACACAGCAGGGAAGGAAGGAAGAAATTATTAAATATTTTTAAGAATGCATAGTCAAAGCATATTGGCTGATGAGTAGAAACTGAAATAGGAGAGATGGGCTCTGTGGTTTCACAGCAGCCATTGGCAGTAGTTCCTGGGAGACAGGCTGAGCCTGGTTTGTTCAGCTCATGTACAGTCAGTGTGTGCCTTCCTTTATACTTTCTGCAGCCTTACAAATACCCATTTAATTCTCAAGGGAGAGGTGCAAGATTTAAGACTGCGTGAAGTGCGCTTTGACATGGGACCAGCCCAGCCTTTAATGTATTTTCCAGTGCTGCTGGTACCATTGAGCTGTCCTCCACAGAACATACAAGAAATGCAAAGGCACAAGGGCTGTCTGCTTTGAAGTAAATCTGGGAAATGGTTCTTCTCCTTTGAAATGCAAACCTGATGGCCGAAGCCACTGCTCCAGTGGCTGCTGTTCCCTTTGATATGGCACATAGAATGCAAATGAATGCTAGAGAGTGACAACTAAAAGGCTCTGAGAAGCAAAGGAACAGAGAAAACATATTCTTACTTTCTACAGCTGTTACACTAAGCAGCAGTCAGCCTGCTGAAATAGAGTTCAACAAGTAGGCCTGCAGAGACCACCTTGTTGGAAATTAAGTTAAAAGCTTGCACCTCCCCAGTGTGACTCAGTGGATGATTATACTGTGTTTCACTGTTGAGATCAGTATTGCTCACATTTGCAATGTGTTTGTAACAAAAAATTTAGGTTTGGTTTTGCCAACTTCTACACAGATTGCTGAGAAATCTGCTGGAAGTTCTTCAGTTGTCATTAGGGTGAACTCTGATTTAAGAAGAATGTTCTTTATTGATATGAAAAATATTTCTTAGTCACTAGTTGACATTTGTTTCTGTTGTGGATTTAGCAAAATGTGACTTTCTTCACATGGTTATTTATTTTTAAAATGATACTAAACTTTTTTCTCACCTCTGTTTCCATCATTTGCTCAAGATACCAAAAGGAAAAGCAAATTCTGTTGAAAAGAAAAAAAAAAAGGAAACTTTTTCTAATTTCAAAACAATATTAAATTTTATTAAAAAAAAGGCAAAAAGTCTAAGAAGTGACCATAATATCCTGTGGGTAGCATCTTCCTGAACTGTGACATCAGTAAGAAAGTGCATATCTGATGCAGGCACAATTATTTCTTCTTTTCAGTGCAGACAGGATTTTAACCACATTCTTCAACCCAACACAGCTGGTTTTTATGGTCTGGAAAAAACAAGCAAAACAAGCTCAGGTTCCATTCATACCTGTTTACATCATGTGTGAATAAGCCAAAACATGTTCAGCCACAAATTGGTTGAAGTTATGAAGTGGGCTTTGTTCCAAGGTTTGCTGAAGCAAATAAGAAATTAGAGGAAAGGAGCTTTAAGTCAAGATACTGGAAAAGAAAAAAGGATAGGGTCATAAATTTTGCAGAAACTTTTGTAAGTATTATAACCTTGTCACACAGGAACCTGCCAATTTTTACTTCTCTCCTCTGCAATTGAGTTACTGACCAGAACATTTACATCTCTCTGCCCTTCCCCTTCTTACAGTAGGTTTAGTCTAAATGCTTGCAGAATATTGTATACGCTGACATAGTGGTAGAAATATTTAACAGATAATTAATGTTACATTGTTTTGTTTAACAGCTGGGGCTTTCTATCTTATCAAAGTGGTAAGAACAGAATATTGCAAGTTATCAAAATATTTATTAAATGAAAAACCTGTTCTACACAGAATAACAGAATGGTAGGGGTTGGAGGGGACCTCTGGGGATCATCTAGTCCACCTCCCTGCCTAAGAAGGGTCACCTATAGCAGGACCGTGTCCAGGCGGGTCTTGAATATCTCCAGAGAAGGAGACTCCCCAGCCTCCCTGGGCAGCCTGTGCCAGTGCTCCGTCACCCTCAGAGGGAAGAAGTTCTTCCTCATGTTCAGATGGAACCTCCTGTGCTTCAGTTTATGCCCATTGCCCCTTGTCCTGTCGCTGGGCACCACTGGCCCCATCCGCTCAATGCCCACCCTTAAGGTATTTATAAGATGCCCTTGCAGCCTTCTCTTCTTCAGGCTAAACAAGCCCAGCTCCCTCAGCCTTTTCTCTTAAGACCTTCATTTCCCCATAATACACTTTTATGACCAAGCTCTGATTTGATCCTTTGGTACTTACCATTTGACAGAGTTAATGTTAACAAGCTTCAGGTTCTTTAAATTCTGTTCTAAATTTTGCACATTTAATTATTAAAATTATTTTTAATAATTTAAATGGGTCTGGCCCCATCCTCCTGACACCCACCCTTGAGATATTTATAAGCATTTATAAGGTCCCCTCGCACCCTTCTCTTCTTCAGGCTGAACAAGCCCAGCTCCCTCAGCCTCTCCTCATAGGAGAGATGCTCCAGTCCCCTCACCATCCTCGTAGCCGTCCGCTGGACTCTGTCCAGTAGCTCCTCATCTTTCTTGAATCTGGTTTCAGAGATTCTCAAGAGTGAGAAAATGTGTTGAGCCTCAATCAGAAAATATCAAATAATCTTGCTCATTTTGAAACATAGCTAGTCCCCTCCAGGAAAGCTCATCTCTCCTATATTTAAGAAAGTGTACTCTATTGACAAAGCATCGACTGATCATTTGCTTTTGCAAAACATCTTCCGTTCAACAAGGTTGTCAAAGTCAAAGCCAAGCAAATAGAACAAAACCAGCTTTGAGAAGGTATTTTAAACCCATCTTGGCTGCATTAGCTTCAAGACCTCATCCCAGCATTTCAGTAACTTCATAAATTCCAGCACAGATGCTGAAAGAAGCCAAGCAATACATTTCCTCCAGCTTCAAATTAGCTTTCTGCTGGAGGGATGAGAGTGTCTGTCCACATGGATGTCACAGAATGAGGAAGGTCTTCACCTAACAACATCCATGATGTATAGCACATTAGAAAGAAAACCTAGATTCCTGAAAAGAAATAGTCTTAGACTGCTTTGTTTTCCAAAAATCTCTGCTGTTTCCCTCTTCATTCACATGCATGTTTTGCTTCTCATTGCATGACCATTTTTACATACAATGATGTCAGGTGGCTGGACTTCAACCTCTGAGATCATGGCTTTCAGCAATTAGCACGATCATCTCTGCCTCTGCTTAAAACACTCAGATTCAGATTGAAATCAGTATTTCTTCAACTTAAAAGTCAGATTTCTGTGGCACTGTGCAGTCTGCAGCCTTCCAGGTCTGAAAATTAATATAATTAAGTCATAAGCTTAGTTCCATTAAGTTGCTGTCATTAAACCATGCAGCGGGCAATCACAGCACCTCTTGTGAACTGCTGTGGGTGCAGGGCACTCAGAACCCCTCTTAAACAGAATTTCTAGTGAAGCAAAACATTCAGTCCGTTATTCGTGAAAGCCATTACATTTTCGTTCAGCACTGGAAAGCACTAGGTAGCAGGTCTAAGTTAGTGCCTTGCTGTTTATCTATTTTTAACAGAAGCAAGCAGCAAAATCTGCTACAGGAGACCCACTGAAAGCATGAAGCATGTCAACTACAGCACCAGAGCCCATTTTCTGGCCCACTGGCAGCATTGCTGCTCACTCCATGTTGCACACAAAAGTTGCAGCCCTTCGCCTGGTTTGGTTTTTCCTACCATTTTTACTGCCGATCTGGAGGTTAGTAGAGGGCAGCCCTATCCGGACGTGCTGGGCAGCAGGGATTGTACTGGGTGCTCTCCCAGAGTGCCTACGAGGCAGACGTTTGCGGTGAATTATTAGCGAAAGATGAGGTGAGACTACACGGGGACCCCTTCTGCAAGAGTACTGGGGGGGCCCAGCCTGTGCCCCAGCCCCGGCATGGCTGGTCAGCAGCTGAGGGGCCCCGCAGCACTGGGCCTGCTGCTCCGCTACAGCTCACCCAGTGCCCCCTCCCAGGGGTCCACCTGGAGAGCCAGGAGAAGGCTGCAGGTTTATGCTGACAAGCAACCGAGGTTTACTTTTGTCTCCTTTCAGTTTGACTTGATTACAGACCATGATGCCATGAAGAAAAATCGGATTAGATTATGTAAAAGGCCAAGGAACGTGCATTTCTATTTAGGGTGCCAAGATAGGCAAGGGGGCTGGGATAAGAGAAGGGGAAGCTGGAAGTAGGATGCCTGCTTAGATTTAAAACCTGCCGCTACTATCAATATACTGCACCGTTCAAAGTCAGTTACTGAATTGCTGCAGGTGGTGGAGGTGTATTAATTTGTGATGCATGGATGGAGGAAGCCTGCATGTCAATGCAATCAAATGCAAATTAGATACTATAAAGGCAAAGCATGTCTAAATGTCAGTGAGCAAAAAAGGAAACAAATACCTGGAAGACCGAAGGCTAGCAATACCTGAATAGTCTGTTCCAAAGGGTACCTGGTGCCAACCGTTGGGAGATTCTGTTGCTTCACAGCATAAGGTATTCGCTCTCACCTCAACTTCAGCGTGCCAGCTTGCCTCTCTGAGATGGGTAGGGGTTTTTTTTAGGATTGTGACCCTCCCGGTGACTCTGAAAGGAATGATGTGAACAAGACCCGTGTAAAGGTGGCCCAGAACGGCTTTCGCTGAGCGACACCCAGACTGAAATCCCGTCGTAGCCATAGCCTGCTTTCCCAGCTCGCGGTCTGAGGGACCCAGCTGAGAACCAGGGAATCACAGAATCACAGAATGTTCGGGGTTGGAAGAGACCTCTGTGGGTCATCTAGTCCAACCCTCCTGCCGAAGCAGGGTCGCCTACAGTAGGCTGCACAGGACCACGTCCAGGCGGGTCTTGAATATCTCCAGAGAAGGAGACTCCACAACCTCCCTGGGCAGCCTGTTCC
>Ga0065711_1047468_pt1 | contig 12314 bp, 6 predicted proteins | sample Hoacrofraction12_FD_59098 | JGI IMG/M metagenome (GOLD analysis project Ga0065711, IMG submission 59098) | Hoatzin crop microbial communities from Cojedes, Venezuela - Epithelial fraction 12 v2 (version 2) | ecosystem: Host-associated > Birds > Digestive system > Esophagus > Crop | place... | reverse complement strand
GGCAGGGGGGTTGGACTAGATGACCCACAGAGGTCCCTTCCAACCCCGAACGTTCTGTGGTTCTGTGAAAGTAAAATAGTTACAAAAAGAGATTTAATTGCAATAATTAGTTCTCAGTATCTCAAACACTTTAAATACAGGCAGTATGTTTCTACTTAATGTTTGTCTGTCTTGAGAAGTTCTTCACAGCTATGCAACAGGACATCTTGCTGATTCACACAAGAAACTTGTTTTACTTCTGTTATTTTAATCCTTTGATTCTGAGGTCAGCTATTATCCCAGGATGTTTTGACTTGCATCCACGTTGTGGAAGTCCTCTTACTCAAATAAATAAAGCAGGTCTAAGAAAGGGGCTGTGCATCTAGGGCTATGTTGAAACAAGTGGGGATTCACTTGTGTGCTGACAGAACTTGCTGAAAGGAGGAACGAAGCCTCTGTGTGTCAATGCTGTGTACCAGACAGCTGATATAAATAAGCCAGGAGCAGAATTTGTTCCTGGATAAAAAGGAAAGGTGAAAACATGAAATGAATACTTTTCTGGGATTTAAGGTTCATATTCTTCTGTATGGTAAACTAAATTGCACACATATGACAATTCTAAAATGAAAGGAAATGCTTTTTTAATCTATAAGAGTTAGATTTTGGTATATTTTCATTTTCCAATTACATTTATAACTTTCATCATATAGTTCAATTTTACTACATTAATTTTAGCAATAAATTTTTTATTGGCTGAAATTCTCAATTGTTAATGACAACATGGTTTTGGATTATTCAGTGTTGCATGTTTATTTTTAGAAGCTGTTTTCTTTCTGCTGATTAATAAGTTTTATCATAAAGTGACTAGAATGTGCTTTATTTTGAAACCATGTCATTAGGAGGCTTTTTAGGGAAATCATACTTGCTTCCTTTAAAGGGTATTTATGCAACAGTTGGCTTCAAGCTTCTGTTTCCTTCCTGCTAGAACACACGACCTCTCTGTTCTGCATTACATACGTATTGGTAGACTTTCCCCATCTGCTCTTCTTACACATCTTCCTTATTTCTTTCTTGCTAGGCATGTTTATAAACTGCAAGCATTGGAGTCTTATTCCATGCTGCGCTGGCTGGTGACGTTCTCCTTTCCTTTAAACTTGAGCTGGCCAGGTTTTCTTTTGTTTATTTTTCTCCTCTGTCTTTAATTCCACAAAGAGTTTAAGAGATTGCACTCCTTGTTCCCTCATGCTGGGAGAGAGGCAGGTATTCCTGTTTCACAAAAGGAAGATGTGTATGTGAGGATTTTTTTTGGGGGGGGATACTTCTCCTGTGCTAATCTCTGTATTGAAACCTGGGAAGGGGAAAGCTAATTACAGATCCCCCTAATGATTTCTTCAGGGGGGTAGGGGGGTGGGGGGGTGTTAAAGATATCAGTTGCAGATGTACATTGATGTTCCTAAGCATAAATTAGTGCAGGGCAGATCATATCTCCTGCACTAGCCTGTATTAGGAATGCTTTTCAGACAATGACATAGCCAACTATTTTCTTACTGAAGTAGTTTTGAAGTTTACAAAACAGATGAGACTGGAAAGATACGCTATCGTATTTAATAAAGTAGTTAGAAAGTCTGTTTGCAAAGGTCATTACAAAGGGAGATTGCTGTGAAAGCATCCTGTATTAGGCGTTTCCCACTGTTTCTGGGTCTTAAATGTGCTCACGCATCTCATGACAGAAGCTGGCAATAACAAAACTATTTAGGTGGAATACCAGTAAAATTAGAAAGAGGAAGGTCTTAGATTTGGCCAGATCAGTGAAATGTTTACAATTCTGTCTGCTGATAATGTTACTGAATGAATCTCTGTGGGGAAAAATGTTAATTTTCTGCATCTTTTTAGTAGGGCCTGTTGCGATATTACAAGGAGTAATGGCTTTAAACTAAGACAGGGTAGATTTAGACTAGATATAAGGAAGAAATTTTTTACAATGAGGGTGGTGAAACACTGGAACGTGTTGCCCACAGAGGTGGTAGATGCCCCATCCCTGGAAACATTCAAGGCCAGGCTGGACGGGGCTCTGAGCAACCTGATCTAGCTGAAGATGTCCTGCTCATTGCGAGGGGGTTTGGACTAGGTGACCTTTAAAGGTCCATTCCAACCCAAACTATTTTATGATTCTGTGATCTTTTTCTAGCTGTTTTGTTGTTTTTTTTTTAATCAATCACTTAATGGCTTAATCGTGAAGGAACTCTATGCCTTGTCATGCAATAACTGGTGAAATAAATACACATTAAAAGCATTTGGTATGACACTATGAACTGCAATATTTCTGGGGTTTCCATAGGGATTCTTTTTCCCAGGGTGATAATCCATACTTATTGTAGCCTATCTCCACGTTCTCTACTGTTCTTATAAAATAAAATTGCAGTAGCTTTATATTCTGTAGTGTATTTACTTCCATCTGGGACAACTAAAAAATGACTTGAAAATAATTTTCTTCTGGAGAATTTGTTGGCAATTTGAAACTTTATGTCTGTGTAGAGCTTCTAAAGGTTTCTAAAGGTTTTGAGCTTGGTTTTGAGTGTTAACATCAAATAAGGAAGAAAAAGTCCTGTGTTTTAGTGGTTATAATAAAGATCCACAATAAAATTAAACTGAATTTAGGAAAAACATTGAGGACTTTTTGGTTGTGCATCTGTAGAATGCATTCTTTCTACTTTACATAGTATGTTTACACATACAGTAAACCTGTAAGAATCACTCCTCTTCATGATTTGCATGGGAATGCTGAGGTTTCCTAAACCTGGTAGTTAAAAGATGTCTTAATAAACAAAATGTTATTTCAAAACTGACTTGACATGCAAAGCAGTATTGTAACTTCTGGGTTTTTTTAGAAATCTTTGACTATTCCACTTTTTTCCACTGGAAAGTGTCTAGTGTTTCCCCAGCTGTATAAGATTTCTTCATCTGTAAGATGCAACTTTTCCAAAGTTGTTTCAATTACCAAATATGATTTTTAAAAAAAATCTCAATTCTGAAATGAAAATTATTTTATTTTTCTGAAATTCATTTGTATGCTAGAGAAGATTTATAATTACATTTGTACACTTGTGGCAAGTGCTGGAATGGCACAATCTGAAATAGGGTTACAAAACTGTATTCACCTTTAGCCAAATGTGGTTATATTTATTTGCAGAAATGAAATGTATTGAATATTTACAAGCAGAGAGAGAATGGAGACTGAAAAACAGCAGGGTGAATTTTTAAAGGATTTTGGTGGTCGATTCCAATTGCAGCTTCCTAATAAAATCATACTTTGTATTGTCAATATTTGTAAATTAGTCAGGATCATTTGCGTAATTATGAATTATATGTCCTTTTTTATGTTGTGAACTGTTTTGGCTTCCTGAAAATAAACTTAAATAAGTACATTTTTGCAAAATAGAGACATGTTAAAGCAAAATTCTCTTTTTGGATCCATAAATTTTTCTACTGTGTGCTAGCGGGCTTACTAGAAAAAGAGTAAATTTTATGCACAGACAGATCCTTAGGAAGGGTTGACTTGTCTTACTTATGGATTTGAGGAATGCCTTCTCTTACGTGCTGCATGAGAATGACTTTGCTTACAAGCAACCCTTCTGTGGTGGATCTGCTGAGTGAAAGGAACATGTAGCTTTTTGTTGAAATACTGAAAGATTGAGAAGTATAGAAATAAATTGCATTACAGCAACACTGGGTTGTTGCTTCTCAGATAGAAGTTGGTGTGTTTTGTTTTTTCCTCTAAAATAACACAGTTTTCTTCTGTCTAAAAGATTAGGGAAAATACATTGGATTGATGGAAGTGCCCATATTTTACATGTTATTGAAGGAAGTTATTGTTCCAGTAATAGGCCACTTAGAGTATCTCTGAATCAAAGGAGTTCCACAAGGAGCTTTGAGAGAAAATGTAGAAAATCATGATGTGTGTGATGATTGAGGAAAATTTTTATGGGAAATGTAGTGAGAAGATAAGCTCTCTTCCCTGAGAATGTTTCAAAAAAGAAATGACAGATTTCCTAGAAGCCATGAAGTAAAACTCCCAATGCTTACGTGCAGATTGTTTATTATGTCCACTATTACTGGATTTTGTAAGTATGGTGAAATAAGTTAGGGGGGAGAAGTGAAAGAAGCAAGATATATCCAGATTCTGTCACCTTTATTGGTTTTGAGTATCATGGGAGTCATGGCAGTAGACCTTAGTGTTACGGTTAATGAAATGCATGCATATAAAGTGGTGTTAATGTAAAAATAAAGGAGTGTGGATTTGTATTTCTTTTTGTTAAAATGTTTGTAGTGTGTTTATTTTGTCTACAGGAGTGAAATATTATTTGCTAATATTTTCATGTTAAATATCCTACTGTTCATGTTTTTCCTGGGTGTTGTGCATTTTGAAGTTAGTTTCCTTTTGCTGCTTCTTCCACCACATGAAAGGATCGACTGGTACATACTTTTTGCATTTTATCTGAAGTTGGTTGTCCAGTCAAGTTTGAGGATGCTGAGGGAGGATTTTGCTGGCTTAGCAGTGCTTTAGGGTTAGTTCATTACAGTAGTGATAGTTTAGTCTGTATTTTGCTTGGGAAAAAAAATTATTTGGAAATAATTAATACTGATCATATCTTCAGCTCCAGAAAAAGCATAATATTTACCAGTAAAAGCACTGGCAGATAAAGCAGTTCTTTTGTGTATAGGATATTAGCTTAGGTAGAGGCTTGTTATTTTCATAGATAGCTACAATATTGCTGAAATTTTTCTGATAATTATTCATGCATAAATTTGTTAAGCATAAGTCAGGGAGGATGGCTGGTTTTTAGTGTTTGTGTATTTGTCCTCCATTGTTAAGGACAACAAAGGGTATATGGTTATGATAGGGAGGCATTTTGCAGTCGAAAAATTCAACTTGCGTGGTATATCTTTGCTTGGTGTATACATTATGTGATTTATAACAAATTACATGACAAGTATAGCTAGTGGCTTGACTGCTGTTTAAAAAAAAAATTACAGCTCATTAATCAATATTCATTTTTCATATAAAAGCATTATTATTTTTAGGCATCTAAAGGCCATGAATACCCAAGAGTCAACACGTATTATTAAAACTGTTGAGTATCACACCCATTCATTTGTTTCAGTTTAAAGGCTGACAGAAAACTTCCACTGGAATAACTGCATCAGAATTCAATGTGCCTGTTTGCAACAACAGAACACCCTAATAATAAAGTGCAAGGCTATGTAATAGAAACGAATGAAGTGTAAAATAAAATAATAGAAGAACATGACAAGCTAAATGCTTTCTGCAATGCAGTATTCTTGGGAGTGAGTTCATCACAAAAAGAGTTACCTTCATGTTTGCTAATTTCACATAGGAGATATTTCTGACTTACCATCTGCCTGTTTGAACAATACTTTGTTTTTTATCTGGTTTAGCAGTTCTCTGGATCTAAAGTTCGGTGTTTATTAGCCATGGTAGCTGTGATGGAATAGATCTTACCTCAAATACGCGGTAGTTCAGGACTAAATATTTTGTGCTCTGTCTTTTGATGTATTCGCTATATAATTGGCAGTGTATTTACACGGCTTTAACAGAGCGGCATAAAATCACTCTGAAATTGCAACTTGCCTGCTTATTTGAAGTATTCCAGAAGCGAAGCACATCTTTTCTCCGCTGTGCCACGTTCAGGGAGGAGCTTAAATCTGCAGAGGCGAGGCCACAAAAACACTGTAGACTAAGAAATAATGAAGGAAATGCTATGTAAGTTGGAAAATACCTACAACCCCAGCTTTACTAGACTAGTTTTGAGGTCACTATTCTCTGTTTATACCCAGTTAAATTCTGGTCAGCCTGCACAATTAGCCTACAATTAAGGAAATGAGGTGATCTTAGTAAGGGAACAGAACGCATGCCTTGCGGCTCTTCCCACCTCGTTTGTGCTGCTCCTTCCAGGAAAGGCAGGCAGCAGTGGCACTGGGCTTGCCATTTCCCGCTGAAAAACTTGTACTTCCAAACATTTGCAGTGGCAGAACAGCACAGGGCGTAGCACACCTGGCCTTCACGGGGTCATGTTTACCTTTCTGGGCAGCACTGCACGTCTGCCTGTTATGGACAGATGAGAGAACTGCCAACGCAGTAGACTTGCCATCTGGAAGGTGCAGGAGGCAACAGTGAGGTTTCAGAAGTTTGCTGTACTTTGCATTTTGGATCCTCTGTGAATGAACAATGGTTCAGATAAATTCTGACGAAAACTAAATTTGTTTGCCATCCAGCAGTTTTCTCATCCCTCTCCGCTGTCTCTTCGCCCTCTCAAAAATGACGGCCCATTGGTTATGCAGCATTGTGCCTGGGCCCAAGATAGCAGGGATTCCTTTCCTAATAGCCACAGGTGATCATCTTATAAGCCTGAGATTTGATTACCCATATCACTGGTTTAGCTTGCATAGCTGCAAATGCTATTAAAGGTAATAAAATTATCCAACCCTTACATCACTGTGCCGTGGGCAAAATATATTGTTCTCAGCAATCACCATTTACTTCTAACCATTTAACACTGGTGAAGCTATGCTGATGGCTTTCGATGACATTTTCGAAAGGACAGCCATTAGATCAAATGAGCAGATATCTAGCTAGCAAAATGTAACATTCAAATATTTATGAAGAAATGAAATTACCAAGTTTGTCATCAGTGACATTGGTAAACAAGACTGTTCAGGGCTTAGGTGCAGAAACAGGTATCTGGCTCTTTCTTTTCACTGCTATGGACTGAAACTTGAGCTGATGTTGTGAATGGACATGAAGGAAGATATAGTTTGTAAAGCTTTAGTCAGAAGAAGACTGGAATGAAATTACAAATAGGTAGACAAGTTAGGCAAGAAAGTTAGGCATTTCACTACTTTAATTACAAGGAATATGAAGGAAGAAGAGGACTCTATGAGCTAGATTATGGACCGCTCATATCAGCCCTGGGATATGTGGTAATTTTGCTAGGGAATCACCGCTGGGGAAAGGTACCACAGTGACCTTATCTCATTGCCTGGAGTCATGCATTACGTGTTCTTGGCTTTTGCTAAGTCCTTTTGGATAAAAATTGTTTTCTACTTTTTTTTTTTTAATTTCCAGAGGACACAATGTACAAACCATTGCCTTTTTAAGTCATACTTCTCTTCTTCCTCCCTAGCTAAATAAGGTAAACACAATCTGTTAAATCATAATACTTCTGTGATGCAGAGAGTTCATTCTGTTTATTCCATTCTCTCTGCAAAACTGAACATCCAGTGTATGCTTGTCCAATCCTATATAATTCTTGTATGTTATGGAATAATGTTTAAGATGAACAAAGGTTTGCTGTTGTATTAGTACAGATGATTGAAATATTGAAGAGTAAATAAGTGGCATAAATAGCAATCTTTGACCTTACATAAAAATCTAATTTTACCTATATTAGGCAGTCAGGGCTATGGTTTGATTTGGAGTCTCATCCTACAAACATTTATTCATTTGACTTCAACAATAAAAACCTTTCAGTCATTCTTTAATCCTTAATACTAGTAGTCCTGCTAGGGTCAGCCTGTATTCATAGAAACCAGAGTTAATATTAGGAGTAAAAGTTTTCAGAATTACTTTTTAAGTAGTAATGAAGTAAGTGAGGAAAATAATTATCACCATATCCATTTGTAACTTTAAAAATTCTTAGAATATGTAAATATAAAGCTATAACATGTGGCTGTTAACACAGTGGCTTCTAAGTATATATGATAATGTAACTGGAAGGTCAAAGAGAAAATCTCGTCTTGTAAATACTTACATGAATAATCTTTGCTCATGAATTACTCTTTTTAGGTGAGCAGGAATGGACATTTCATTAAGTATTGCGTATGGGAATACGCAGTGCAGGATCAGACCTTCATTGCTGTGTAATGAGTGGGAACTCTATAATGTCACTCTGATAAATTTTTTTAGATCTGTTTTTCATGATGATCTGGTTAGTTCCCAAAACAGCTGGGGTGGAAATCAGTCCAATTCCAAAAGAAATGCAAATTTGCTTCAATTACAAGGTACTGTAACGTTAGTCTTGGTTGTAGTATCAAGTTGAACATTGCACACTGTTGGAAAGCAGCTGATTCGTGATCCATGGGAAATGCTTCCACCCCACCGGCTCTTTTAATGTGGAACTTTGCTGGCAATAAAATATAAATCTACTGTCTACAAGGCTGCTCAGTTTTATATCTATTTTTTCTAACAACCTGAGTCTTCCTGTTGAGGATTTCATTCATTTTGAATGTTCAAATCTTGGCATTTTAATTTGAGCCTTCTCTACGCCCAAATGGCTGAAAGAGCATGCTATCTCCTACTGTTTTCAATCTATGCATCTGACTTGTTCAGCAACTTTGGTTGTGTTTGAAAGCAGCATGAGTTAGGAAGGTGTGAAGGGTTGTTTTTTTTTCTCCTCCTGAAATCCTGGGATTAAGGAAAAAGCAAAGTTACTTGTTCAGTATCTAAATGATAGTTTTGTGTTTGCTAAATCCTAATGAAAGGTATCAAAATTCATATGTTGCTTCAGCTGTATAATGCAAAAATAATTTGAAGATTTTGCAGGATTTATCCTGAGGTAATCCATGAATCTGGATTTTGCTTTCGCTTGTGCAGATACAATATCACAGAAACTCAGCCTCAATCTGCAGTAATAACATGACTGTGAATGGTCGGATTTATATTTTAGGTTTGTGTAACAAGTAACTCTGCGGTTCTTAGGAAAATCAATAATCAAACCTTCTCCCCTCAGCCTGGTCCCACAATCTTTGTCTTGGCTGAGTTAAAATATTTGAGGGCTAATTTATGTAGATCACCTTCTAATGTGTAAAGATCCAGTTTCACAGTTGTGCATGTGGTATTTTATGTGGTATTTCATTATTTGGTTAACATTGGTGCGTAAAAGTTTTAGGTTTTAATTTCTACACTGAAGTTATATTGACATTCAGAGGGTAACGCTGTGTTTCACAACTTTTATCAAGATGCAGATAGTGGAGTTACAACATCTGAAACCTTACGCTATCTGTTGACTACTCTTATATATAAACAAAACAAATCTTCAGAGAGAACTGGAGTTTTCTGTATACATGCAGATACGGAGCTTGTCCAATAATGTTTTATATATATATTGTTTTAGAGCTTGGTTTTGCTTCTTTCTGGATGACTGCAGCCACAGTGAAGTGGCTTCATTCGTTGGTCTCTGATACAGCGTTGATAACTTGACTAATAGCATGGTCCTTGTCTGCTGCATACTGGGTACAGCAACAGGAGATGCAGTCCTGGGCATTTGAATTCCATGTGCAAAGATTACTGAATGTATATAGCTGTTAATTCAGATACAATAAAATACTTTTTCTACTTTTCAGCCAGTTTGGACCTGTTCCCCAGAATACCAATTATTTCCCCAGCCTTAATGTAATTTAAAACACAGTAGGAAAAGATTAGTGGAAATATATCACTGGCTAAGTGGAGCATATATATGCTACAAGCCAGTAACTTGTAATATGCATATATATAGTACATATTTGGGGATGGAGGGAAGAGCTTATTCCAGTGCTGGCTTGTGCTGATTTCTTCTGAGATGTCATCTCAACCCCTGGTGTTCATGTGCCAGAAGTTTTGGGAGGATGCAATGACATCATCACTCTTTAGATGAGAGAACAGAAGAACTTACAATATATCTCAAAACTGTAGAAAGTGAAAATGCCTGTTTGGGATGACTTGTTTGGCATCACTTACTCATAACTTTGTCCATTACCAATACTATGGCTATCAAAACTTCAAATGATGAAATCTCTCCCTCCTCCTGCAAATGAAATATGATGAGTGTTGTAGTTTCAAAAGGTGCAAATGGCCATCTGATTGAATTAAACATTTTCATTATAGTGATAGTCAACATTTTAGCATGTTTAATACTGCTTTTTAGTTCACTGATCAGGTGATGAATTAAAACCATTGCACTCTTTTAGCATCAGTTTCATGCGCAGAATGAAGGAGAGCATAACTAGACACAGCTCCTTGTGCTGAATGTGTGTCTATATCACATGCTGACATCACCTGAGATTTGGTCACCAACTTTGGTATGTGTTTCCATTACACATGAACAGCATCATTCTTTCTTGCATAAATACAAGAGGTAGTATATCTACATACCCCAACTGTAAGCTTGAAGCATATGATCAGTGCCAATTCCTAAATCAACAGCATTTAACTCCGTGTTTATGTGTCTTGCCTTTATTTTGCTGAAAGAATAGATTGCCTTGGTGCTCTTCTCACTGAACTGCACTGAAAGCATAACACAAGAAGCTTTCTATAGGAGGTAACAGCAGCAAAAACGGGAGGAAGGGACCATGCTTGCTTGCTTGGTTTTTCATTCTTCTAGTTTTCCAAATCTCTGGAAGTTATCTGTAGTTGTTTTTTTTTTTTTTTCCCTAGTGTTTGAACATATTGAATTGAGGCATCAAAAAAACCTCCCTTGTTGATACTAGTGAGATTTCATTTCCAGGCTGGTACTCACTGGGCCAGCAAAGAGGAGGGAGGCTTTCTGGGTGCTGCAGCTGCTGAGGGTCTTAGATCAAGTGGGAACCTCAGAGTAAAAAAAAAAAAATGGGAAAAAAATTGGACAGCAATGGTGTTCGAAAGGTTTGAGAATCACTGTAAACATTCCAGCAGGTGTAGCAAAAACATGATAAGGAATCAGCCTGGCTATCGTTGAAATGGCAGGAAAGCTAGAAAGGATGACTTCTTTTATTCGAGCGTAACTCACATTAGGATCTGTCTGAAATAACTCGGGCAACATTCAAATACCGTATAAGTGATAAATGAAGAGTGTTTAATGAAATTAAAGGTATCTTGGATTTCTTAAGATGTTGCTTCCAGTTTCTTCTGAAGTTCTCAAAGTATGAGTACCCTGGCAGAAATCAGAATTCAGAATACAGTGTTACTCTGTTTAAAACCGTGTTTTGTTCAATAGACATCTTTTTTAAAAGGCTCCATACTTCTAAGCTCTTAATGATTATTAAATCATTAGTCTAATGTATCCCAAGGGTCTTGTTGTAGAAAATTACAGATAAAATACCCACTTCCCACAAATTCAATGGTTCAGTAAAAAGTACCTTCCCTGCAAAAACTTCAGTACATCTGTCCTAACTGCACTTGTTATGAATTATGTCATTGTCAGAATTAATGACATCCTAATCTAAAAGATGTCATGTAGGGAAAAGTAAAGACTATTGGTCAATTTGTGGCATTTCACTTACATTTGGTATTTTTCTAGAGGGATGTTTAGTTTCTTCTTTGCTCTGTGTTTGAATATGACCATTTCAAGCAGAACTTTCCCGTACTCTTGAAGTAAATCTTAGCTATCTATAATCTTGCTACTTGCTTTAAAGAGTGGTTACTTGCAGACTGCATAGATCTGAAGAATGTGAAGCTTCAGATGATTGCAGTTAACTATATTGGCACTTGAGGGGATAATCATTTACTACAAGTTAACAGTCTTGAATGAGTGAGGCCCTTCACATTCTAAAGTTATTTCAGGTTCTTTGCGAATGTAGGCAAGCAATTCTGCACCAAACAGCACGTGCTTTCAAAGTTTGCGTTTGCCTAGACAAGGAAACAGCATTGAGGGAGTTAACAGTTTCTTCGCATGTGCGTGATGTCAGCAGAGCAGCAAACTTTGTTCCAGATTTTCAGATTCCTCTTCTGTGAGGTCTTTAAAGTCTTGGTTTTGATGTGCTGAAGAAATAAGCATAGCTAAATTGACAAAATGTGATAAAAAGTGTCCCATAGATACGTACGCTTTTATCTTTACATGGAAAAGGGTTTTGAAGTTGAGTACTTAGTTTTTAGAAAGTGCTACATTTAAGGTGCGCCACTAGAAAATATCAATTTTATGTAGGAAAAGGTCTACCACTGTATATAATTACAAAGCCACTTATATGAAATCTTCCAATGAACAAGAAAGAGAAACCAGAGTACCAAATATCACTCAGAAGGTAGTTATCAATCTATTTGGAAAAGTAAAAGTAAAAAAGCATTGTTAAGAAAAGAAATATTATAGTCTGCCGTACTGTTCTTGACGTTTGCCCTACAAGACAACTCTGTACTAAAAAGTGGATGTGATTTGTGCCTGTCTGTCTCTTCCAGAAATACTAGTGTCGCCTTCGTTGGCGTGGCGACCTGGTTCAGGGACGGCTCGGCGACCCACCCCTCGGCCGCTCGGGTCATCAGCACGCAGACACCAATGTGGTGGACGGCAAATGGCCTTCATTGATAAATA
>Ga0065711_1047466_pt1 | contig 12314 bp, 21 predicted proteins | sample Hoacrofraction12_FD_59098 | JGI IMG/M metagenome (GOLD analysis project Ga0065711, IMG submission 59098) | Hoatzin crop microbial communities from Cojedes, Venezuela - Epithelial fraction 12 v2 (version 2) | ecosystem: Host-associated > Birds > Digestive system > Esophagus > Crop | place... | reverse complement strand
GATGTAGCGCCCGGTGGTCGCGGGAATGGGGACGGGGGGGTGGGAGTGTGTGTGTGGGGTGTCTCTCTGCCGACTTTCCCCCACTCCGGGGTGCCCCGTGGGTCGGGACCCCCGCTGTGGTTCACCGCCCCCCGGGATGTGTGGGGTCCTGCAGGGTTGCAGCCCTGCCAGGGCACCGGGACGAGGTCTGGCACCCCCCCTTCCCTGCTCCCATCCAAACCAACACCGCTCCCCGGGATCCGTGGTCCAAGGCACCTCGGGTCCCTCTGGCAGCCTGGGAACTGGCCCTGTCGGCACCCTGCCACGGGCATGCGGTACCCCCGGGGCAGCCCCCCTCCCCCGCCCCCCCCCACCCAGCGGGGAACCCGGGGCCGGGGATATTCACTTCCCTGATGCCTCCTCTTGGTAGGAGATTTGTTTTCCAGGCAGGAAACTACCTGCATGTTTTCTTTGCTTCCCTCTGTTCTCCGAAAGAGTACCAGGGACAAGATCCCGTGTCTTTTGGATACTTTGTCCGCACACTGGGCAAAGCCCCTCTGGCCTGTGTGGCCACCTCCCAGGACATGGCTAGGCAGAAGTCCCCTCACCTCCCCGCAGAGCCCTTTGCCAGGTTGGACATCACAAGAGGAACAGATCTTGTCCCCTCCATCCCAAGGTGGGGATCCCTTCTGCCCTTCGGCCCTTGCTGGCCCTGCTGCACCCTCCCCACTGGTAATGACGGAGCTGCCCTGGGCTGTCCATGGCCCATTGTGGCCAAGAGCTGGGCAGCCCCACCCTTCTCTTCTCCCAAAATAATGACATTGGCTTCAAATCATGGAACAGTTCTTGTCATTTTTTTATACGAAAGCAATGCTGGCTTCTCTTCTGTCCTGCTTTCAACCCCTCTGACTGCTCTGGCCGCATTTTTTAGCTGGTCTTTGCAAATCCCAAGGCTAGACAGATACTTCCCAACCTGAGGAGCAGCCAGTGTTCCTCCGTGCCCTGCTGGCAGCTGGCAAAGGCTGTGGGCTCTGCTCGGGTGTTTGGAGGCTCCCTGCTTTGTCACAGGTGCCTTGAGTGACCTCCAAGAGCAGCTTGACTTCTCCAGTCACTACTTGCAGGATGAGCAGAGTGGCTAGGAGGGCTGGTACCCACCCAGTGGGGTGGCTTGTGGATGCCAGCTGGCACTGTCTGTCAAAATAGTCAGATGTCGGGGTCCTAGAGGCCAGGCTTTTAGTGAAACATTCACCAGTGACAACGCTCGTGTTAAAATCACAGGCGACGCTGAGATGCTTTTTGCTGTCACTGATGCTGGGCATCACCTCTGGCTTCTGACCGCCTTGACTTCTGTGATCTGAGCACCTGCTGCAGCTCTCCAGCCTGGACTAGGCCCCTGCAAGGCATCCCGACAAAGTGCAGAGCATCCGAGGGGGCAATTTCACCCGTACAGAGATCCTAAGAGACAGCGACCCATCCCCAGTTCAACCCTCGCCGGGCTGGTGGCCAACGGGCAGAGCCCCTGGGTGGGGAGGGTGAGGATGGAAGCAGGTATCTGGGTGGGGATGGTGTCCCTGTGCGCGGCAGCCCCCGGGTCCTGCGGCAGCCAAGCCAACGCGCCCTTGGTCAGAGCTGGCAGCAGGTCACCAGGTCTGCCGGACGGAGCAGCAGCGGCCCCGGGAGCGACCCGGTGAGTGGGCAGTGGGAAGCTGGTGGGAGAAGGAGGAGGAGGGCTACCGACAGAAGCGGTTTGTTTATTCACACCAGGGGCATGCCTGTCTCGGCAGGTCAGTCTGTTTTTTTTTGCAGGAGAGAAATGAACTGAAATGATTAATTAATGCTGTGATCCAATTACTCTGAGTTTGCAGAAGGGGCATGGTTTTTCTCTTTAAACTCTCCCCACGAGCATCCTATTGATATCAGGTTTTGTCATGGTTGGGTTTTTATTGTGTTTTGTTTTTTTTTTTTTTAAATTAAAATGACTAACAGCTCCCCAGGAAAAAAAAAAAAAAACAAAAACCAAAAAACAAGGAATAAAACTAGTGAGACCAGGACGAGTGGCTGATGCAGAGCCATCCCTAGCATGCCTTTGCTGTGGAGCCCTTCTCTGCCCGCTCTGCCAAGCCCCAGCCAGCAGCACCCATGGAGGTGAGGAAGGCTGGTGAGTGCCCAGCTGAGGTGGCAGAGGCAGCTCTGCAAAGGCAGCAGAGAGAGGCGATAGTGAGAGGAGAGGGAAATGGAGGCTGTTTGCAAGGGGCTGCTGCTTTCTGCACAAACGCAGCTCCTCTTTCCGCATGCATGTACACGCAGCAGGAGTTTCATGTCCGAAAGCTGACCCCTTCTCCTTGGCATGCTAAATCAGGGCTTTGACGGGCACCTTCTGGAGAAGTAGGCGTTGTCCTTGAGCCAGTCTGCTCGGCCTGACACGGGGCAATGCCCTTGTTGCTCTCCAGTAAGCCAAGGGTGGAGGGCTGCTTTGCATTTCAGCATCCATTCTGGGCTGGCTCTAAGACTGTGTATTTCAAGGACACGTGTTTTGGGGAGGTGCCAGGGTGTGGGACCTGGCACAGATAAGAAGTGGAAGTTTGGACCGGGTCATTCCCACTTACTTCGCCTCCCCTCTTCATCCCTCTCCCAGCATCCACCGCTGACTGCTCCTTACCCACCTTAGCACCAGTGCCCACCACGAGTGTGCCAGGGGCCGGGCGGGGGGTGGCTCAGCACCCAGGCCATGTCGAAGCCTCTTCAAGCCAGTGTTTGGAACCATGCCAAAGCCATCCCTCTTCCGAGGAATTCAGGTGACCAGTTAGAAAACAGCCGCCGGTTTCTAGGAAGACTTGTGTGCTCTTCTGCCCAGGGCCCCGGCAGGCCAGGCAGTGAGGAGCAGTGAGGGTCTCAGTGGGTGGCTGTTAGCTGACTCATGGCCAAGCAGAGAAGTGTGCCAGCCCTGACCGTCCCCCTGGGAGAGCACTGCCCACCACGATGTCCCTTTAACCCTCTAGGCATCCGAAAGGCTTGCTGCATCCAGACCCTTGAACATGCCGAGGCTGGCCCTTGTGCTGTATTCAGACAAATTCATTTGCTGAAGCTTCGAGAGGGACTTAGGCATTTCCTGGCCAGGGCAAGTGCTCCCTGGGCAGGCTTCCCTACTACACCAGCACTTAGCTGGTGCAGGAGCACAGGGCAGGGTGTCTCACCTACAGGTCCCCCCCTTGATGTTTAGCAGCAGACACACAACCAGCCCCCATACCCCCCCAGTAGACACCTGGGTGTCCCCACCCTGTGTGCGTGTTGGCATCCATCCTTCCCACCTTCCCTGTGGATGGATGAGCCAGTCCTGCTGGGCCTTGGCTCTGGGCCAGGATGCCATCATCTGACCTGGCTTCAGACCTTGAGTCCCCCAGCACAGCGAGCATCAGCAAGAGAGGCTCTGCTGGAGATGCTCCCCTGCCTGACCCCTCATGTGGTGGGCACAGCTGCTCACACCTTTGCTCTGGGACAGCTCCTGGGACCCTCCAGAGATGCCTTCAGCCTGGAGGCTGTACAGCACAGACAAGGAACTCCAACGAAGGCTCAGTTTACACCTTGTCAGATGTAAGTTTGCTGAAAAACAAACCTCACCAGCCTTTCCAAACCTCCAAATGCACTGGCTGAAGGCACAGAGCCTTGTCCCTCTGACAATCCCTGAAAACACTGCTGGAGGTACTGGAAATCGGAGCCATGGGAGCGAAACCAGCCCTCCTGCCTTGCCGTGACCCTGTGTCCCCATTGCCCCTGCGCATTCCGTGCCCCACTTGGTGCATGTGGCAGCAGCTGAGATGCCAACGTCCCCCTGCTCCCTTCCCATCCCCCACCGCCCCAGCGCTAGGCAGGCTGAGACGTGGTGGTGCAGAGGACCCGCACCCACCCTGGCTGCTGTTTCTGTGACTCAGAGAGGGCAGGACAGGGCTGTGGGGAACCACAGGGGCTGTTTGCTTGTCTTCAAGAGCCTCGCAGAAGAGTTTCATCCTAGGTCAGCTGGCGCAGGAAGAGCAGCAGCTGGGAAGTTTGTCCTTTAAAGGCAGGACGCGGTGTAAACCATGGAGCTCCTCAGATGCAGCGGGCTCAGCCAGAGCTACTAACTTGGTACCGAGATATCAAGGCTGGCTGCGCTCTGCTAGCTAGGAAAGCCAGCTGGAGAAGCAGCCCCTCTGCTGCCACGACTGCTGTTAAATCTAATGCATTCCATAGCACCTTGCAGCTTGGCATAGGGGGCAGTGGGGGCTGGCACCAGGTGCCTCAGCAGGAGGCGTCTGGAGGACAGGGGTGCTGGGTGAAGTGTCGTCTGCAGGTTTAAGGCTCACGGCAGAGCTGGCTTGTGTTGGCCGGTTAACGGGTTAACGTCTTTAGGCTCCCTAAGCACAATTAGATTGATTCGTCTGTGGGAAACTCAAAGCTCCAGTTGTGCAATACCGAGGTCTGAAAACATCACTCTGCAAACACGATGTCCCGGGCCCTGGCATCTGCTCCATGTCACGGGGTGGCTCTCTAGAGGCATGCATGGTGCCTTGCTTTGGTGACCCCTCACTCACGGCTCCTCCCCATGTTGATGTTAGCTGGGCCCCTCCACACGCAGCTTGGCGGGCTGGCTCTGCTGCGGAGGCACAGGCATCCTTGTGGGATCTTTGTGTGACTCAGATGGAAAGGACTGTACCCTGCTCCTCACCATCTCTAGTGCCTTTGGGGTAGTTTGGATCGCTGCTCTGCTGGCTGTTACATCATGTGCAACCCCAGTTAAAGCCAAAAACGTGCGTGCGTGCATGTAGACAGGAGTGGAGAGCAATGAAACCCCACTGGCATCAGCCTTTGCCTAACAACAAGCGTGAATTGCCTGGGCTTGGGTCTGCCTTTCTGCAGCACTTAGGAGCAGCATCTAGCATGGTCGTTTCTAGGCTGCTTTCAGAGCCAAGGTCACCCACCACGGCCCATAAGCAATGGCCGATTCATGAAACTTTCTGCCACTGTGTGCAGCTGCAGGCAATGAGGTGGCTACAGTCCTGCAGGATGCTGCCTGTGGCATTAGTGTAAGGCCATGACAGGCTGGGGACCACTATCCAGCGGTGGGAGTGGTGGCTTCTAGGCAGAGCTGGGCTGCCCAAGCAGGAGAGCTGCACCCTGTGAAGGTTTCCAGCCCCAGCATGGCTCCTGTTCTGCCCAGCCAGGAGCCGGTGGGAGCCTCCAGTGAAGGCAGCAGGGAGAGCTTTGCAGGCAGTATCTCTGACATCTCTCCCTCTCAGAAGAGTTTCATAGGGCTCTTCTGTGGCAGAGACATGTAATCCCACCCTGGCAGCCTGAAGCTATTCCACCTCCTTTCTTGCCATCCCTGCCCTCCTCTGTTGTCTCCGTGACTGGTGATTTCCTACCTTCTCTACTCCCCTGGCCCCCATGCTTCCTGTGCTGCTTGCCCATGCCCTGGGCTCTCCTGTACACCTTCTGCTCTCGCTCCTGACCTTCACTCTGTCCCCTTGCTCAGGGATCACCGCCAACGCCAAACCCCCTGACAAGTCTTGTGACCAAATGGGATCTGGTATTCTTAGTTTCCGTTCCAAAGATTACTCTCTGCTGTCCGTCCCCAGGGCTAGGGCTCTCCTCTGCCACATCCACATCCATGCTGTGGGGCCCCTTCTTTTGCCCGATTTTCTGCCCTTGGCAATCCCGTCCATCAGCTCTCTTTTCTCTCACCCATGCCAGCCGCCTGATTCGCCCTCTCAAAGCCCCACAGAGCCTCACCCTGCTCCGTGGGCCAAGAGGCTCTGGTTCCCACTGTCCATTCCTTAAAATTTCAGATGAGCACCTTGGTGTTTTCCCCTCTGTGGCCGCTCGGCCCTAGGATAAGTTGCTCACAGAGAAACACGGCCCTCCTGACAGCTCTGTTCTGCTGGGGCAACACCGCATCCCCGGCTGCCCGAGCTGCACCCCCATCCGTGGGGACCCCGGAGGGTGAGCACAGGGTGCTGCGGCTCTCTGCACGGGGGCCAACCCCTGCCTTGCCCAGTGCCAGCCCTGGCTCCTGGGGGGTCTGGGGTGGGCTCGCAACCCCAGGTGGGTGGCAGGCACCTGGTGTGGGCAACCATGGCTGTGCGGGGCAGTGGCAGAGTGAAGGGGCTTCCCTGCAGCTGGTGTCCCCAAAGAGGGGCTGACTCCATCCCCTTGCTGTCCCCAAGCTTGGCCTATCCTTGTCGCTGGGGCAGGGAGAGCTGCTGTTCTAAGCAACCAGATCTAGTCTTGCAACTCCCTGCCCTGGTCCCCTGGTCACCCCTCCAGCACCGTCTCTCCCACAGGCATCTGATCCCGGCCACTAACCTCTCCCTGGGGAGAGCCCAGCTAATCCAGGCAGCCACTTGTTGCTGTAACGCTCTCGCTGTCCTTCCCCACTGCTGGCGGAGCCCAAAGCCCTTCCCAGCAGCGGGACCTGTAGCCGCAGGGGGGGTTATTTCTGTTCCACGGCCTTGAAACAGCTGGGTCCTATTAAAGCTTCAGCCCAGGGATATAAAAGAACGTGAGCATCCCTCTGAGGCAGAGAGCATTAATGCAGTAGATGGAAGGGGAGAAGTGTGGCTCTCACCCAGGCTCAGCTGAAAGCCGAGCACCTTCCCAGCCCAGTGGCATGGCCTGAGATCTGCCACCAGCCTGGAGCCGCAGGCCTTGGGGCGAGACAAGGCAGAGGGTACAGGATGGCGAGGATGGTGTACCCCTGGCCCCGCGGTGGGATGCTGCCATGGTGAGCCTTCTCCCCCTGTGATGTTACCCACCGCAGCCGGCGTGGGAGCTGCTGGGGAGCTGCCAGTGCCTGGGAGCCATGGGCTGGGCACGGCAGGGTAAGGCTGGGCTTTTGGCTTGCATGGCATTTGCTGGGTGTGCTTGCTACTAGTATTCCACTGATAGGTTATTTATTGGGCCTAATAATTGAGTGACAGATGGTTAATTAATTGTCAGAGCAGCCTGCATGCTGGTATGTTATTTATAGGAGTGACTTTTAACCACTTAAAAATACTTTCTTACCTATTTGCTTCTTGCCTGGTAATGCTGTGGGTAGATGGCGTGTGGCCCCTGATGAGCTGTGTATGATACAGGGCACATTAGGGATACAGGTAAGCTTCGGGGGGTCAGTTTTGGCAGGGGAGTACAGCTGTGCCAGCTGTGGGATGCTGGAGAGTGTTCTGGGCTGGGTGCTCCTCATGTGAGCGGCTCACAAGCGATGTCTCTGACCTGCAAGCCCCTCTCACAGCTGGGTGCACACTGCCTCAGACAGGGTACCTCGGTTTTGCTTTGAAACCCAGCGACAGCCGCTGTGTTACAAGCAGCGGTGAAGGCAGGGAGGCTCTGGGGTGGGTGATCAGGTTAGGTGACTGCAACACTCGCTTCTGGCCCCGGACACAGGAAATTTTCAAAACCTGATGCACGAACTCACGTGCTGAGCGCAGCAGGGGGGGTTTCTCCAGCCCCCTCACCTCCCCCCTGAAAGCTGGCAGCTCCCGCGCCGCTGAGCTCACCGCTTCTCCAGTGTCTCTGGGAAAAGCCGTCAGAGACTCCCAGCTTGTGGGGACAGAGGAAGTTGTTTTTCCTCATCAGAACCAGCTGAATAGCAGAGGAAAAAGAGGAACAAATTACTCTGAGGAAAAATAAAATGCCCAGATCCACCCCATACGTTACTGTTAAGGAGCAATTCCTCCGGTGCGATGGCTCTGATCTCCGGAGTAGGATAGCGGCTCCAGGGGCCCACCACCCCTCAACATTCTGGATGGGTGCCAGCGCAGCCACCAGCTGGAGCCAGGAGGGCAGAGGGAGCCCTGTCATCTTAATGCAGCAAATCCTGCTGGCTCCTCAACTCCTTTCTGTTTTCCTGCTTGGTTTATTGCCTTCATCGCTGCCGGTGCGGAGGCACGGGAGCAGCCTGACACCAGCCTGGCAGAGCCCTCCCCAGTGGGGCAAACCCAGGCTAATTCCCTGCCAGGCACAGGGCCCTCCTTGATCCTCTCCCCATATGTTGTATTTCGAAGGTGCCTGTTCCCGGTTTCTAGGAGCTCTATTGTCACACTCTTTGAGCTGTGTGAATCTGTCAACCAGAACAATCCTTCATGAGTGTAAACTGGTGCCATAACTCAGGAACTAATTAATGGCTATTAGATAATGCAGTTAGCACCACAAACTGTCACCCTCGCCCTAAGTGTCCCTTCACGTCATGTGCATGAGCCGTAAACACAAGTATCTGTTCAGCACCTTCTATCCCTCCCCGCTTTTCTAATCCCTCTTCTCCTCAAATTCTGGTTGTGGCTGCGCTAACTACCCAGTCCTGCATCACATCAGCATTTTGACATGATGGAACTAATCCCGTTAAGATTTTCATCCTCTTGGAGCTTTTAGGAAGGCCAAGACAAGCAGGGGGCTGGCAGCAGGGCTGGCCCAGCTCTGTCCAACGTCAGCGCCAGAGCTGATGTGGCCTGCACCCAGCCAGAGCAGGGGGTGATGTGTGTCTTCCCCTGGGATGTCCCTGCGGTGGAGGGGGCCAGCTTCCCTCCCTCCTGGGGTCAGACAGCACCCGGAGCCCCACAGGGTCCATACAGCCAGGGGCTGGCAGCCACGGCCACCCCATGCCTGGGCTTGGGATCTCTTCAGCTTTGCCTTCCAAAGGGCTGATTGCACGCGTGCAGAGCAAAAGCCCATCTCCTCTAGGAGCCTCTGGGAAAATAATGGTTTCTTTAATTCCTCTCCCTCCCCTATGAACATCTTCTTCCCCTGACCAGCGTGTGAGCGTGGGGCTTGGTTTCTGGTGGCAACGCTTGCGGAGCGCGCTGGGTGCATGCACAGCCCTGCTCATTCCCAGGCGGTTGCGTGAGGGACAGGGGCCATGGAGGGGCACAGGGAGCAGAGGCAGCGGACACTGGGGCAGCAGGGCTGCTTGCTCCAGGACCTCACCCCACAGCTTGAGGTGCCACAATCACACAGACATGTGTAAATACCAGCCTCTCCTGCTGCCTTCACCGTGTCAGTGGGCAGGGCAGCCGGCTCCTGCTACGCGGGGAGCGACGGGGAGGGCAGGAGCGAGCAAGACCCTCCGTCCCAGACAGGTTCAGTGCTTGATCACTAACTGCATCCGATGGAGTACCTGCCTCTATCTGAGGCAGATTTTTTTGGTATGGGATGACCATCAGCAGTCCACGACGGGGCTTTCTCCTTTCCTACCTGGCAATGGGCTGCAAGGCGCTTTGCAGGGGCTGAAGGCTGGGGAAGGCTTGCTGGAGTGACACGCAGGTGTGCGGCAATGAAATAACAGGAGCTTTCCGCTGTGCCTTTGGATGTCACCCTGTGACTGAGGAACTGGGGCAGGACTAGCTTTGCTCTCTTGCTCTGGAGCTGTCTCCTCACCTGACAGTGGCAGCACTCATGATCTCAGGTAGCGATGGTGACCCTGCTGTGCCAAGCACTGCCCAAAATAGGTGGACCCCACCCAAATGACAACATTCTCTGCTTGGATCTGTGTCTGCCTGTGCTTTGTGTCTTCATCCACAATATGCAAGATGTTGGGTGGGAAGGGAAAAGCATTTCCCTGCTTTGAGGACACGCTTGTTGAGTGCTGCAGGGGCCACAGAAACTCTTAGATGGAAAGATGTTATCGGTGAGGAGCTGGAGGCTCCTAATTACTTCGATGGAGAGGAGAAAACCAGCCATAAATCACTGCCAGAAGTCCTAGAGAGGAAGGAGGCCGGTAATGGAGTTTGCTGTAGCTGGCTGGTGAGAGCGGGTCTGGGAGAGCAAGCACCACAGACAAGGGCCAGCGTGTTCACAGCGAAAAGCCAGCTGGTGTCACATGTAGGGGCCTCATCCCCAGGAGCCCTTCTGAAGTGGCCTCTGGGCTTTGCCGAGGCTGCATCTCCCCCCGTGGCTGTGGTGCCAGCATGGAGGCAGGGGCCAGAGGGGGACGGAGACGGGGAGAGTGATGTGCTATGGGGGGGGGCCTGAAGGGAGAAAGAGGAGAAATGCACTCTTGAAGGTGCAGGAGTAGAGAGATGGGCACCGGGGGCACGGGGGAGGCATTCGGTGGGGCATGGAGAGGTCCGTGGGTGTCTGGGGGCTTCACAGCACTGGGGACAGTGATGCAGCTGGTGTGAGAGTGGAGATGGAGCGTCACGCTGGTGAGCCATCGCAGCACTGCAGCTCTCCTGCGTGCTCCCTCCCTTCTCGGACACATCCTGAGGTGCAGGCAGAGCTGGGGCTACGAAGGGCTGTGCCCCAACCCAGGTCCTCCCTGCACAGCCTGGGTGCCCTCCATCCCCATGGGCAGAGGGGAAATCAGCCTCAACAGGCTGGAACCACTGCTGCTGCTGCTCGAGAGGGTCCCCCAGGACAGAGCAAGGCAAGTTTATCCCGAGAGGGGCTGGCAGGATCTATCCTCAGGGCCTGTGCAGGCAGAATCCATGGCTTGGTCAGCCACTCCGAGACCTGGCAAATTCACAGCATCCTTGGCCTGCTCCCAACTCTGAGCTGCCTGCCCTGCTCAGGGAGGCAAAGGCAGCGCTGGGGTGTGCTGGCGAGCTCAGAGGGGGTGTCCAGGACAAAAGGGAGAGACAGCAGGATGGAGAGAGCAGAAGATGGGGAAGAAAAGACGGGGCCTGGCAAAAAGTTGTTAGGGTGTTTGAGGTGAGGATGAGTGGTGTGCGTAGCTTCCGGCTTGTGCATGTTGTTGTATGTCTGTGCTGCGCTTCTCTTCACACCCTTCACCATTTTCAGCCTCCCTCCCTCCCACCCTCAAACGGGGGATTGCTGCGGTTTTGCCCTTCAGTGGAGGCTCATTTTCAAAGCACCCCCTGAAGCCAGTCTGAAGTCGCCTCTGTCTGAGCACACCAGTTTCCAGCACGACCTCTGGGTGGCATCCAACGACACGCGAGTGGGGCTGCGCTGGCCTCTTCCTCCTCCGTTGCCTGTCACCTGCACACACGGTTTTACGGAGTGGGGCGAGCTGGACTTTCTCACTTCGGGCAACTGAGAACACAAGCCTCCGTCAAGGCTGATAATTAATTAAATGCATTTGGAAGAGGATGTCAGTTCACAAACTGAAGAGGAAAAACTGAAACCCTCATTTAGCAGAGATGAAGGAAAGGTTTCTTTTCAAGATTTTCAAATTCTTCCTGGAAGAGCTGGGGTAGGTGTCTGGTTGATTGCTAGCTTGTCTGATCGGTTTGATTAGCTGTTACAAGAATGACAGCTAAATCTCCCCATCTCATCAAAGCGAAGAATTTAAAACTCATTTCAATTGTACTGAAACCAACCCCCAAACTGCCACGATTATATATCTCTAAGTCATTTTATGCACTTATCACCTCTTCTCATATCCCTGGCTGCGTGCCCAGGAATGATGGCAGCAGAAACTGCTTTTCTTCTCCCTTGATGCACCCCCTTCTGCTTGGAGTTCAGTGCAAAGCCGGGCAATGCTGCTGGGCTTCCTCACCCCATCAGTATTTAGCATTTAGTATCTACTGAAGGGTGTTGCTTTCTTTTCAAAGCACTTTGTCTTCATGGGCGATGCGAGGATAATAGTGTAGAGGTATTTCTTTGGCCCTCACCCACTCATTTCCCCTGCACATGTAGGACAACCCCAACCGCTGTGGCAGCTGTAGCCTTGCTAATGCAGAGGCTGCCTTCACGGCTATGTTGGTACCCTGGCTTTAGCATCTCAGCAGCCATGCTTCTGTTTTCTCATATCACCCCTTTAAAAAGCAGTTATATCAAAACCTTGACTGTTTGCTGATGGTAGAAATCTCCTACCCTCACCACAAATGAAAGGCAAGGGCATTTCTTTTATAAGACTTTAAAAATATGAACCGATATCAAAGCCTGCCAAACCCTGTTTTGATGAAGAGTGCGTTAATGGTGTGTTTATACATTTAGCAAAATCAGCTTCAGGAGTCACAGGTGCTTGGAGCCAGTGCCGTTACCCAAGGCAGCTTGCAGAGCCACACTGTGCCAAGTGCTCCCGCTGCGCACACCGGCGTGGATGCCTGCCCGCTGTGCCGCTCCCCGCTGCGCCGTCGGCAGCAGCACCCATGGGGCTGGGTGGGCAGCCCGGCGGGACGCCCGCACTGGTTGGAGCTTCTGGAGAGGCTGCCCTTGCTGGGCTGGTGGGGTCGGGATCCCCCAGCACCCAGGGTGATGGCCCAGCAGGTGTTGGGAGCCTGGGTGGTGTGGGAGAGGTGGGTTGGATGGGAAGCGCCTCCTTCCAGCCCACCTCCCCCAGGCCCTTGCTTCTCCTTCTGCTTCCAGGAAACTGCCCTTCATCCCAACACATCAATTTTGGTCCACTG
>Ga0065711_1047464_pt1 | contig 12315 bp, 9 predicted proteins | sample Hoacrofraction12_FD_59098 | JGI IMG/M metagenome (GOLD analysis project Ga0065711, IMG submission 59098) | Hoatzin crop microbial communities from Cojedes, Venezuela - Epithelial fraction 12 v2 (version 2) | ecosystem: Host-associated > Birds > Digestive system > Esophagus > Crop | place... | reverse complement strand
GCCTGACCACTCTTTCAGGAAAGAAATTTTTCCTGATATCCAATCTGAACCTCCCCTGATGCACCTTGAGGCCATTGCCCCTCATCCTGTCGCCGGTTACCTGGGAGAAGAGCCCAGCCCCCCCTCACTCCCCCCTCCTGGAAGGGAGCTGCAGAGACCGAGAAGGTCTCCCCTCAGCCTCCTCTTCTCCAGCCTGAACCCCCCCAGCTCCCTCAGCCGCTCCCCATCAGACTGGTTCTCCAGACCCTTCACCAGCTTTGTTGCCCTGCTAAATGTGATATCAGTAAATCTTATGCATGGAAGCTGGGTCTGTTAAATAAAACTTTTCCTTACTTGTTTTGGTTTTTTTAAAGCACTCGGCCATCTGCAGTTTAATGATATCGCGTCGGTGGAGCAAACTGTACCGCAGAACGAGCTCCTGTGCTGGGACCTCCAGTTGCCCTGTCGCCTCCAGACTGTGTCGTAGACAGCCGGACAGGCTCTGTCGGCAGCGGGAACGTGTTCCGCAGCCTGTCCTGACACCAGACCTTCAGGAAGGGGCCATGGATTAATGCCTAGGGAGGTTTTAGTTGGCAACCTGTATCGATGGTATTTGCTTATGCTAATTGCACAGTCTAGACAGTAATGATTAACGTTGTGTATGATTTCTGTGCCTGATTTTTAACTGAAAAGACTTAGTCGTCACTACCTTCGGTTTTCTTCATGCCTACACAGTTCATTAAGGCATTCAAATGTGGATTTTGGGTGATGACCTAATGAAAAGAACACCCAATTCTGGAGCTTCCTCTGCTGCACAGCAGCTAACAGAACTTAAATTTTACTGCTGAATAATCCTCCTGCAGTAACTCCGGAAGTAATAGGAAGTGTGTCAGGACTAATAAATCTGAGCTGTTCGTCTGGGCTACAGCAAGTGGTTCTCTGGGACTCCTGGCAGAGTGCCTTGCAGCAGCGTGGCATCTCAGGCAGTGGCTACGTGGCGTGTGTGCATACGGAATTATGGTTATGATTCTGAGCTTTCATCAGCTACCTTTATTTCCTGGATTAGAGTCAGGATTTTTGATCATCTTAGGAGCAATTGGTTCCCGTCACCTGTGCTGTTGGTCTGCCTGATGGAGCAGATGAAGCAGACCTGTCCACCAGAAGGACTCGGGCTGCAGCACGGAAGAAGGGATGTGGCTTGTAGGCAGTGAGGGCTCTGGGTGAAGGAAATTAGGAATGTCCTGTTTTGGCACAATATCAAGTTATGAAGATTTTGCAGGTTTTTATTACTCATAGTGGAAGTGCCAGTTTTGGAACGTATTGAACTAACCACTGTGATTTGTCAACAGAAGCAATTACTACGTCCCACGAGGTTACTGTTCTCTGGCCGTCAGGACTTGTTTTGCTGGCATGTTTGTTGCTTGACTCTGGGCCATATTTAGTTCTGAGACTTGAGGTTGGATTTGCAGGCCTGCTCCTGAAAGGGAGCTTTTCGGTCACTGTAAAATGAGCATGCATAGCACAGAAATTCCTACTCAAATCGTGTAATCTCTGCGGTCCTGTTGCGGTGGTGGTTTGTCAGAATCGTTGTTCCTCGCTTGCTGAGACTGCTACCAGAGAGCAAAGTGCGGCTGCTATCAGTGTTTCCTGGGGACTTTTGTCTCAGTGGAGTGTTCTGTTCTCATGCTTTAAAGATAATGAAGTGAGTCATTGTCTTTACATCTCATGTGATTTATTGTAGACACACGTCGCTAATGCTTTCCGAAGGGAGGAACCAAACAACAGATCTTTTGTTCAGACTTGTGGTTTTGAACTAGTACGCAGGTTGGGGGTTTGCTTGACTAGGGAGTTGCTTTGATTTGTTTTTTTAATCTGTGTACTGAGAACACTTCAGCAGACGATGGAGCTCATGGGAGCTTTTTGATTATTTATTTTCATAGGTGTGCTTCTGCTTTGGCATCAAGGATGAATAGATTCATCAGCACCTTTTAGTCTATATGGATACGTCAGTGTTTTATTCTGCTACTGAAAGTGTGAGGCTTATCTGCACTGGGTGCAGATTGGTGGCTCTGATAAAGGAGTAAATCTGACATCTTGGGCAAAAAATGTCACCTTGTGAAGCTTTGGGAGTGTAGAACACTTCCTAGACTGACCATCAGTACAAACTGTGAGGTAACATCTCCAACCCATTCCGTCATTAGCATTTGATGTACATTTTTATGACCTAGGTTCATCTTTTGTCGTGAAGATGAGAAGGTGGAGTTATAACAAGAAGTAAAATAAAAAGAAAATGCAATTTAGGCATTTGTCCTGCCTCAGAGGATGTGTTTGTAGGGGCAGGTATCAAACCGCTGCCAAGTGCAGGGTGGGATGTTTGAAGGAGGAAGGAGTCCTGCGAGCTACCGAGGAGCCTGAGTCAGATGTAGACACACTCGTGCTTGAGCAGAAAATACTGGTAATCCCCGCTAGACGCTCCATGGTGACAGAAGTGATGAGCCATTCTTCAGCGGCCAGAGGGAGAACAGGACCGTTCTCCACCTCCCATAATGACCGAGTTTCTCAGTTATAAGCCCTCCTTGCCCACACTGGCAACTCTTTTGCTGGTCCATGTTTAATACCAGTGAGAGCAAGTCCGTGGAGCTGATGACTTAAACATAACTGCCTGTTTTTATTCTTGCTCCAAACCAAGAGTGACAGTAAGTTTTTAAGCTAGAAATGTTACAGTCTTTAGCTGTTTGAAATGCTGGATATGCCTGCTGTATTATAGATGAGGGTGAGAATTCCGGGGCCCACCATGTTAGCTCATGGAATAAACTGCATGGTTCGTACAGGGAGAAATCTTTCCTGGTGCTGAAGGCTGTGCAACTCCCATGGACCATGAGGAAAACAGAATTGTATGTATTTTTTTTCTCAGAATACCTGTATCACTGGCATGTCTGTACTAAGTATGATAATAACTGAATCTTTGTTTCCTGGCTGTAGGCGGTGCTGGGACCCAGTGCACTGTTGGCTGTATGCATTAATGCCAGGTAGAACTGCAGTGAACTTTGGAATGAACCAGTTTGAGATGGAGAGGTTTGGGGTTCTTCTGGTTGGTTCTATGTTGAAATTCCTCTCTTGTGTGAGGAGATGTTTTCTGCCAGATTGTAGCAGATTGTACTGGCAGTACTGCGTGGCAGGACTCATGCAGTGCGTTTTTAAACTTTGCAGAGTGAAATGTGGTCAGTATATTCATTGTCTGAAAAAGAAGATGAGCAGTGAGGTGATGTAATCTAATATTATGTAGGGCAGAACATGAGGATTTATAGGAAGACTTTGTGCATGACTGAATAGTTAATGTACAAAAGTAAATCTTGGGGGAAAATTGTCCAAGCTTTGCCACAATATAAGGAGCTGTGCTGGCTATCGCAACTTGGGAACAAAAATTTGGAGTTTATGATAGTGCTGAGCAGTAGCTTATCAAATCTTAGACATTAAGAACAAAAACAGAGGACATAAAACATTATGCTGCTGGTTTTGTAATGGCAGTGGTTTGCCTGTGCTTGGGATGCCGATGGCATGCAGTTCTCTGTTCCTCTTGTCTTGGCGAGGACGTGGTAGGACTTGGAAGGGGCCTGAGGCTGGTGACAGAGATGATCAAAAGCAGAGCATAGCTTCCACAGCAAGAATGACGGAATGGGCTGGGACTCCTCAGCCTGGGAGAGATGATTTAAAGCAGATGCCAGATGTTTACAGAATCTGAAGTGGCGTGAAGTGGCTGGATGGGAACTGGCTGTTCACTGTCTCTTCCAGTGCTACGCGAGCTCGGGTTTGCGATGAAGCGATGCAGAGCCAGCTCCAAAGCAAGCCGAAGGAGGTGCTGATTCTTGCAACAGGCAGTAGAGCTGGGAGTCTTGCTCGAGGATGCTGTGGCTGCAGAAAGCTAAGGGGGGAAAAAAAGGAGGCTGAGCCTGTATTTGAGAGCTGTTTTGAGAGTTTCCAAAGGATGAATCATGTCAGGCTTGGGATATTCTTGGGGCTGGCTGGCAACTGAAGCAGAGAGAATTGCAAGGGAGCGTTCAGTCCCGCCTCTTGCTTCAGCGTTTGCTCGTAGGCACCGTTGGGGACAGGGTACCGCGCCGGGTAGACCTGTGTGTGCTTATTGCCAGATGGTACCTTTCTGATAGACTTCACACAGCTGCTTTTTCACTGTCACCTGGTTTTCTTCTCTCTGCGGGCTGCGTTTCGCTGAGGTTGTCTCTGCCTGCTGTGAGAGCTGGTCTGGACTCCCTCTGTGGGCTGCCCTTGGGGATGCCCGTTGTGCTCTGACAACAGGCAGATTCTCTCGATGACTGGTGTGTCCTCGGGCTGGTGGCACCCACGCGGGGTGCCAGGGAGTTGGGTCTGACCTGCCACTGGTGGGAACCGGGCAGCCCCTGGGCAGCTGTCGGGGTAACCGGGTGACTGAAGAAGCTGCTGCGTGTTGTACTGATCCGAGGGCCTCGCTTCTGGAGGGATGGACTTTTTTTGCTAAGACAGCGTGTTTCAGTCCTTAATTAGTCTCTCTGGGTGTTGAAGTTAATGAATCAGCTTTGACTTTCGAGTGACTTTCAGAGAAATGCTTCTAGACTTCAGCATGCTATCTGCTTCTTTTGAATGGTAAGATGTGTTTCTTAGTTAACAGTATTCTTGATCTAGGTATTTAAAGTCAAAATAAACAGCTTTTACTCTTCCCCCCCGCCCGCCTTGCAAGAATATCTATTTTGAATTGGTATCAGTCAAACTAACAAGAACATTGGCGTTTGTATGTTTTAATGAGGCCTTGCAGCTTGCTGTAGAAGTTTCCAACATACCCTAATTTTGGGGTGACTCAAACTGAGCACCATTTGGAACTGGAACGAGACCTTTCATGGGAATGAAATAAAACTGCCGTCATGTCCAGAGTTATCGTCAGTGATTCCTGCTGTTCCCCCTGCACCGCCAGCCGAGCTCTCCTAGAGTGAGCACAGTTAGCCTGCTCCTGCGCCCAAGTCATTCCTGCCAATACCATGGAAATGTCATTAGGCACTTTTTCTATAAACAATCTCATTATCCACTATGAGGCAGACATCAAGAAATTAAATCTGTGAATTCTCTGCCACATCAATCAATTAAAACCAACTGTTTTTACTACAGTCTGTCTTATGAATCTTTCTTTGTTTTCTGTTGGAATTCTGTATTCAGGATAACTGCCGTTAGGAGCAGCAAACACCTGCAGGCAGCTGTGAGAGCAAGCAGTGCCTCCAGCCAGCACCTGCCTGCCCAGCTGCAGCGCGCTGCCGGCGTTGCCTACTGCCCGCCAAGCGGGTGCTGCTGGCACCCGGCGCCGTGGCTGGCCTCTGCGTGTGCTTTGTTTTCCAGTTCTTGCAGTACAGGTGCCTGGTTTTCCAATAAGACTCTATAAAAACCCAAGGCCACTAATTCCTGTGTCCATGGGAGGAGATGAGCTTCCTGCTCAGAATCTCTTTCTACTTAGAGAAAGAGAATGGTGTCTTCAGTGCGAAATGGCAGCTGTGAAATGTACCTCCTTGCTCAAATACCTGCTTCATGTCAGGCATTCATTTCCAATAAATAGGTTCTATTTAATGCATGTTCTGAATCCGTGGAAATAAGAAATGGGGGAAATGATTTTCGCTGCTTACTTTTGTGTCTTTGTAACTAGAAAACGTAATAATAAACTTCATAATCGTGTCTCCAAACAGGGTTTGAAGCAACTTGAATACAGAAGCAATATTTTTCCGTATCTATTTGTTGAGAGAACATGAGGATATGAACTGTGGATTATAAATGTTCTTCATTAATTCCTTGAAACTGTGCTAGAAAAAGTGATATTTCTGTAGCACTGAATTTGAGAAATCTCAAATGAAACCCTTTATGATGGGTGGTGTAGATGAGCTTACTCCGTCATTGACTTTTTTGGGGGGTGGAGGGGAAGGTTTAAATAAGTACAGCACTTGAGAGACTCTAAAAATATGTTCCTCGAGCTCCTGGACATGTGTATGTATTGAAAAACATAGCATAGTGAGCAGTATATTTGTAACTAAAATTGCTGGATAACTTTGTCTTGTTGAGGAAGCAAAAGTGCTACAAACTGTCTCGCATTTTTTTAACCATTTTTTTTTTCTTCTGATACTTGTTTTAGTAATGAGAAAAGGTTTCTCCTCCAGATAAAATGTAAATATTTTGATGACAAATGCAGCTTTCTCTGCCTACTGGAATGAATATATGCTGTTTCAAACCTTTTATTTACATGGCTTTGTATTTCCTCACCTGAACTCTATGACTGTTGTTAGATAACCTCCTTCTGTTTTAAGAGGAACTTTTTATTGATGTGCTAAACATCTCCTTCCTAGCTTAATTTGTATGAAAGTTTGGGAATACATCTTCTGGGATGCCTGCTGTCCTGCAACGGGTTATTGGTGTGTCCGTCGATGCCTGGAGCTGGGGCCAGCTGCCCGCATGGAGGGGTGTGTGGAGCCCTCCCGACAGCGCATTCCGCTGGGAGAAACACCGCTGGAGGGGGGATTGCCCCCCTTACCTGTGCCACATTCTCAGCGTGCCACCTGGGTGGCAGCTGGCTGTTTATGGTGGAAGAAGAGAGAGCTCTGTTAGCTAAGGCGATGCTTGCGGAGAGCTGTCGTGTCTTACCAGAATGCACTGAGCAACCGAGCAGTTACCACATCTGAAACAGCCGCGGGGTCTCTCAGCAGCGGGCAGGGGATGCGCCTGGACCCGCCTGGCCGCTGAGCTGCTGTCCGCGTTGGCTACGCCTCTGAGGCAGAGCCTCGCTGAAAGCCGCAGTGCCAAGCAGGCTGGGCGACAGGGTCCTGCGTTCTTTGTGTTTTGCGAGGTGACGCGCACGTAACCGAGTCCGTATGCCTGCGATACGGTCACCTGAACCTGCAGCAGCCACATCAGGCAGGCGTACAGCCCACAGGCAGCGAGTCCTGTGGCCGCACGCAGCCGAGGCTGGGCGTCCGTGCGAGCAGCCTCAAGCGAGCAGCGTGTGCGAGCACTGCGGTGGGCACGGCCGTGAAGGAGAAATCGGGCAAACCCTCAGCGCTTGCGAGCTTTTTACACACTGCAGGTTTCAAAGCTCCAAAGGGAGCTGTTTGTTTTTCACTTGAGTGTTTCAGGAAATTTTCCACTTATTTTCAGCGGACGTTTAAGTGTTTTGGTAGAAAAACAGTACCGTCGTTGAAAGGGAAATGGATGTGTTGCCCTGTCACTGCTGCTTACCGGGAGCGCTGAAAATGGCAAAAGCGCAGAAAGAAAGGCGTTGTGGGGCAGAAGGAAACCAGGGGAACGGGAGCCCCGCGAGACGCAAAGCAGCTGCGACGCCGGCTCCGCGGTCTCTCTCGCGCGGGAGCAGGTGCCTGTGCGGCACGCGTCCAGGAGCCAGCGGAAGCGGGGACAGGTTTGTCACGGGCATGACAGTGCTTGTCTGTGTCCTAGAAGTGTGTACAACAAGTAGAAGTGCTTTCAGAAACATTTCTGAAGGAAAAATTGTGATGGAAATATCTGCTCGCAGTGAGCCAAGCCTTGGGGTGAGCAGGTCTGAGCCGAGCAGCAGCGAGCTGCTCAGCTTTGCCAGACGTCGCTGCCCTGAAGCCGTGATCCGCGCTGAGAAACCTGACCGTGTAAAAAATGTCTTCTGTGACATTGTTCTGTAGACTGATGTCAAAGTGATGTTACCATTAACAGGGAAATAACTTTCTCACTTCAAAAAGCCCCAGCAACTGAAGCAGAATCAACTCTCAAGTGTATTTCTTGAAATATTCCCGAAAAGAACTCCACAACTGAAGTTGGTTTGGACTGTTCAAGCCAATGTCTCTAAAAACCTTTTGCTCCGAGTGTTCAGTCATCTCTGGACATAGTCCTCTAAGTCTAAGTTATGGGTTTTGAAAATATCTGAGCACAAGAATTGTGAAGTTTCTGATTTGGCTTGGGAATAAGGTTGCATGGTTCGAAGAGATTCTTGTGCGGTCACTCCGAGTTGTCTTTACTGGAGGTCTTCCCTAATTTATAGCAGAGTATTTACAGCAGGGTGCCTGTCTTTACTCCTCACTCCTAGAGATTCTGGGGCAAGTCTGCTTTGTCTGTGAGGTCAGCTGTGCACCCAACGTTGGTCTGCACTGCTGCAGTAGTAGTTGTAGAGTAGTCGGTACTACTGTAGTAGTTGTAGTTTGAGCCTAGAAACTGTTGCATGAATGGAAGTTTAGAAGGAGCTGACTTCTGAGAACTGCTCAGAGGAGGGATGCTGAGGATGAAGAGGAGGAGGAGGCAGTGTCAGCTGTAACCTGTGCAGAACTGCTCTGGATTGGTGAAGGCACCGGTGTCTGCCGTGTAGCATCACAGATGTTCAGGTCAGCTTGGGATAAAAGGCCAAAAATCTCTCAGGCCTAACTACAGTTGTGTAGTTGATATAATAACCATCATCCAAGAAGTAATTACAATTAAATTTGTGTTTGCAGAGCACAAAGATTCTAGGAGAGGCTCAGCTTGCCTTTTCTTTTGAAAGACTTCTGACCGTTGGCAGAACTCCCCTGTCTCTGCGGAGTCACTCGCTGGTGCTCCCCTGGGACGCGGCAGCAGCCTGGGTGCGAGGCAGAGGTGCCAGCAGAAGCTTCTGCTTTGCAGAGCAAAAATGGTAGCGCGGGCATTGGTGCTGTGTTGCATTAGAGGTTTAAAGCTCAGTAATAAATTTAGTCCACTACTGTCAGCTACAATGATTGGTATGACGACAAGGAGTAGGAAAAATTGGGGAAGATTTCATGGTGACAAACAACTGACAACAGTATGAAGGATTTTTAACTTAAATGCTACTAAGGATGTCTTCCTAAATAGTAAAGAATTGTGCTACTAATCCAGTTTTCTTCATTCACAGACTAATAAAAATACAGGGAGCAAGCAACAAACTTGTGGAGGAGAAGGTGATGAAACCCGAAGCAGAGCTTACAGCCATCTCTGGCAATATACTGGCTGCTGGTCCTGCAACTGGTTTTACATGAGCATCTAGAAGAGGTTAACGTCTTTCCTCACAAGATGAATTGCTCTGCGAGGCTTTTGATCTCAGACACAATAATAATGATTTTTAACCTATTTGCAACGTTGTTTTTTCAACAATACTTGATCTAGCTGTTGAACTTATTCCATGCTGTTTTATTTCATGCGTAATTACCTCACTTTGATTTTTCAAATATACATTTATGGGCTCACATGCAAGGTTTTGTATTAGCTGGGCTTTTTTCCTGTGGGTAAATACTGTTTTCAGTGCTGTGCCAGGTGATGAAACATTTACATTGTTTCCATTGGTATTATTTCATGAATTCCTGAAAATGTTACTTTCCTTTTAGTTACGCAATTGTACCTTAAGATTTGAAATCTAAATTAGATCTTCAGGTATAGCATTTCCAGTGCGATCAGTTTTTGTTTTTCCTATTCTCACTATAAACAAAAACAGACAAAAAGGAAAAAAAAAGGCAAGTGTAAGAATTATTGATGCCTGGAAGAAGCCCCTGCTGACACAGGCAGGTGACTGGCTGCCCCAGGGCACCCGGGAGCCGGTGGGTGCTGCGGGAAATGGGAGCGATCTGCACGGCAGCGTCTCTGGGTGCAGTGTGGACTCGAAAACCTGCAGTAGGAAATTCTTTGCCAGAAGGTGATTGCTATTTCTCGTGAGCTTTAAAATGAGGTTATGTCCATTCTGGTGACAAACACTGTGTCGTCACTGCGTGTGAATGAATCATGCTCCAGTTGAATTTCGATGTGGTGTTTCCAGCTGCATCTTGCTAGAGCCCCTTGCAGCTTAAATGGATGCTGGGTTTCCTTCCTCTCTTACAGAGCATCGTAATCTTGCTGTGAGCTTTTAAAGTAGCTGTTGTATCTTAGCCAATGGGTTGGCAAAATTTTAATAAGGAAAAGTATCTGCATCTTGTGAAAGCACATCCTGGGGAGAAATTCCTGAATGTGAAGCAGTTGTTACTGTCATGGGGGGTTATCCTGAACACCTTTTACGTCTCAGACTGAAAATGATGAAGGAAAAAATATCCGACTTCATTGCAAGCTCTGAGTGCAGTTTTGATGGTTTTGTATTTGGTATTCAGAAAGTAGTGCTAGAATCCTACCACCGAAATAAAAAATGTGATAGGAGGTGGGGAGAGAAGCTCTGCTCTGACACAGGCCCATGAAACTGCAGCGAGTGATGGAAGAATGCCAGTAACGAACAGAAATATCCATGGACACCCCCAAAGACTTAGTATAAATGACAGAGGTGATATATTCTGCTATTCTGTATACTTTTGAGGGAGAATTTATTGTACAATTACTGTGGTTAAGAAGATTACCAGGCAGCTGTAAAATCCTGCACACGCTCAGTTGTCTCGGATCTTCAACATTTTTAGAAAGACGCTCTGAGCTGAGCTCTTCATTCCCTCGACGTGCATCCCGAGGAAGCCCTGAGTATATCAAGTGCAGGTCAAGGGGTTGTTTTGTGTGTGGTTGTCTGGGGAGGGCATGTGCGTCTGGTGGTAAAGTAGCAGAGAGAATTTCTTATTTGCCTATTTATATGATAAAGATATCACAGAAATCGATACGTTCGTGGTGGTTTTTCAGGCCTGTGACAATGCAACCTAGAAACTAATTTCAAAATGCTGAAAAGAACAAGGCAGAGTCCCAAGGACGGGCACGTGTCTCGAGAAGCAGGAAGGTTTGGTTGGAGGGAAGCACGTTTGTTCACTTTTTGCTTCTAACATGTTGCTTTTATCCCCTCCGTAGGCAACGGGACTTGTAGCAGCAAAGACCTGAAGCAGGGCGTCAAGCCCGGTGCGTCCTGGCAGCGGCTTGCAGCGCGGTGTTGGAGGTGAGGCGTGAGGAGTCGGTGGGCAGGGGGGCATCGGCACTGGAGCCTGCGGCAGAGCCGCTCGGGCTGCGGAGGTGGCTCTGCCTCCCCTCGCGTGGCTGCTTACGGAAGGGTGCGAAGGGCCATGTTTCGACTCCTCTGCACTGCGGAGTGGCTCTGGTAAAAGAACATTGATAGCAACGCTCTCTGCAGGAAGGAGAGACCTCTCTGCCTTCTGATTCAGAAGGATTTGTCAGAGATGTATTTCGAGCCCCCAGGCACGCACACTCAGTTCTTACAAAGCTCATGTTGCTTTTCTGAACGCTTGCAGTCGTTATTTATAGCAGCGCTTCGAAGGGAAGTCTCAAATCCTGTAACTGTGTGCTCGTTCCAGAGAATCTAAAGCCTGACTGGTTTGTCACGTTTTCTTACTTGGGGCAAAGCTGGATTCCAGAACTCTCTGGACAGTTTTAAAACTTTAACTCTTTGCCTGCTGAGCTTTGCTGTTGAGATCCTGACTGCAATATGTTTATTTCTGTGACGTGTTTTCTTTCTCCTATCTTGCATTGGCAGATGAACCTGGGCTGCAAGATGCCTCTTAGAAAGGTGACTCGGATGCTTTGGGGACGGGAGCTGCCAGGAGTGAGAGGACGTCGCAGCAGTGCACAGATGAAAAAGGAGAGCTGTGAATAACAGCTAAGGAGCCCACTTTGATAGGTGTTCCTGGCGGTGGGATACTGGAGATCCCCACTGCAGTTAACGCTTTTAAACTACGGAGACATGTGGTCTGCACTTTATTTATTATTATATTTCTGTCATTAGAAACTTGTGGTGATGTTGCTCACTTGTTAACATAGGGATTCATCAAAGTGAGGGAGTATTTTAAATGAGAGTCCGGTGTCTTTAAATATAATGCTACTTGTTTTAATTGTTTCTATCTGCCGTGGAGTCGTCTGTCGCATTTCTTATTGCCCACGTGGAAAACCATAGAACTTATTGTAGCACATGAAATTGTACAGTGGGTAACTCAAGGCCTCCTCCATTCTGTTTGCTGAGTCGTTCTTAGCTTGGTAGGCAGCAGCAGGGGTCATTTACATACAATTACTTCTTTTTCATTGACACTTAAAACTTGCCTGACCATGCTGTTTCTTTGCAATGGAAACATTGACTGTCTTGACCAATATCAAATAAGCAAACTTTAAAATCCTACAGTTACTCGTGTTAAAAATGCTGAAAGAGAATCAAGTATGAGACTAAATTAAAATTGCCGTAGCCAGTCTTGCCTGAAACCTCCGTGGCTCAGTGCAGATGTTTGGTTAAGAAGACATCAGCTTGGATGCCACATTTCTGATTTCTTATTTTCAGAGTAGCTGGCTAGAGAATCACAGAATCACAGAATAGTAGGGGTTGGCAGGGACCTCTGTGGGTCACCCAGCCCAACCCCCTGCCGAAGCAGGGTCACCTACAGCAGGCTGCAC
>Ga0065711_1008960_pt1 | contig 12315 bp, 3 predicted proteins | sample Hoacrofraction12_FD_59098 | JGI IMG/M metagenome (GOLD analysis project Ga0065711, IMG submission 59098) | Hoatzin crop microbial communities from Cojedes, Venezuela - Epithelial fraction 12 v2 (version 2) | ecosystem: Host-associated > Birds > Digestive system > Esophagus > Crop | place... | reverse complement strand
GGAGTCTCCTTCTCTGGAGATATTCAAGACCCGCCTGGACAAGGTCCTGTGCAGCCTGCTGTAGGTGACCCTGCTTTGGCAGGGGGGTTGGACATAGATGATCCCCAGAGGTCTCTTCCAACCCCCTCCATTCTGTAATTCTGTGAAGCTCAAGATCACTCAGACAAAAGGTACATTCATTATTTCAACAACATCTCTAACCCTAAAATTTGAGATTCATTAAGGCATTGAATAGCAGTTAAATGTTGTACTTCTCCTCAGGAGGTCAGAGGGTCACCTAGTCACTTGTCTACCTTAACAATATGTTCCTGTTCATCATGACCCAAAATACACTTCAAATTCATTTTTTAACAATATCAGATTTTAAAACTCTAATATATACAGTTCTTTAAATATTTAAAAAGGCAGTACATTAAATTGAAAGGATTAGTTTAAAAACATTTTTAATTTTCCATTTATTCCTGTATTACCTGAAACAAATCTAAATAGATATTACTTAAGTTATCGTAACTACACAGCATATACAGTAGTTATGGTTACATGTTAGGTTTAATTATTTTAATAAAAACATATGTATTGTTCATTTTTTATATCTTTAAGGGGGAAAATATAAAGAAGAAGAAATCAATGGGAAGAACACATTAGTAAGAGGGTATGTTTAGCTTTCCCACCACACAGACCCAAGCCAAGTCCGGCATCCTGTTTACTTGCTTTAGAAGACAGCCTACCCTCAGGTGTTGGCTTCTCTTGGGGAAGGTCAGGCATATTTTCATCCAAAAGATCGGCTAGAGATTGAGAATTTGCCAACAGCTTCTGATAGGACATTGCAAACTCCTCATATTGCTTGTGTCGATCTTCACTCAGCTCTCCTTTGGAGTGAAGTATGCGCCTATAAAAATCAAAGTTACTGTAAGACAACCTTTTTTTCTTCAAACACATATGAGTTACTCTGAACCACTACCAATTTCTCTGAGCAAAGCTAACCTTCCCTCTTCAAAGGAACTGCAAGAATTCTAGTTTAGATCACAATAGCAAGAATTTGAGCAACACTATTTTTTTTCCAGACAACCATATTGCATTACCAACTTCAATATCATTGAGGGTAGAACAGGAACAGAAGCTCTAACTTCAATGTCCAAAGAGAAAGACTAACTTATTTTTTTTCCATGATTGTCCTGTAATGGTCCTGCACTATGAAAAGACTTCTGTAGTAAATTAAAACATTCAACTTCCATGAAAGCTGGATAAAGTTGCTTTGCATCTGTAAGAATACACTTCCATGTTGTTCAAATTATTAAATCGGCAATCATCACCAAGAGGCTCAAAAAAATTGCACATCAAGACCAGCCCATTAATTTTCCAACAAATCAAGTTATTTCAAGGCTATCAGTCCAAATTAAGAGCAGTTACATTTGTTTATTCACTTGCTCTTTGTTTTCTTTTATGAAACTATCCATACGTATTTAAAATTTTCATTTTTAAAATTGAAATCTGTTGTCAAAAGCAACTTGCATTTGAAGGAACATAATCACTGCTTACAAGTGCACAGTAAAGCAGTTTCAGGATCACATGCAGAACAGTACAACTCAATTTTCTTACCAAACTATAATTAAGACCATTTTGGATTTTAGACAAAAATATCAAGACCTTTCAGGCCGGCTGAGCTGTCTGGGGGCCTACACCAGCAAAGGCACAAATGGGCTCAGATCAAACATGGACTTTCAAAGGCAAGCTGACAGAATGAGCTTGCCTAGCCATTTTCCACTTTGTTTTATAGCAGCTTGAACAACGCCAGTAACATTGGACTAACTAGCTGTAACCACTGAGGATGCACCCTCCACTGAATGAAAGCATCAGAAGATAAAGTTTGAAATCAGGTGCGAATGCCATAATTCCTAAACCAGTCTGCACCATTACATTATCATCAGGCTTTTATTAAGCTATAAGTATACAATCACATTCTTGACAAAAGACCCAAACATTTTATGGCATAAAAATTCTAAAACAGTTCAAGCAATGCAAGTTGAGGGATAACAATCTTGGCTTTTTTCAGTTCCAAGTTGATTGTAAAACAAAAGTCATCTTTCTACACAACATATAGACAGGGTGAGCAACAAAATCCCTATCTGCTCAGAATCAGAACTTGACACAGATGTCTTGCTAGAAGGCAAGAAGCAAGAACGCGAGCAAAAAAATCTATTTCTTGTCCCTCTTACAAAAACACACCTATGTAACATGTGTTACCTGTTCCTGCAAAGTAGAGTAAGAAAAATAAATACATTAAATAACCACTGACAATTTATGCAGTGCAGTAGTTTAATCTGATTCAGGAAACATGTTAAGTGCCAATTCATGGCCTTTCCATGGAGACAGCTATCGATCAGGAACATATTTTAAGCTTAAAATGTACCAGCAGCCTCATAAACATGAGCACTGATGCTCTGAGTTATTATTAAAAACAAAAAAGCAAAGAGTTTCGGTTCTCAGTTCTGGTTACCAAAAGACAAGCGTTAACAAATTCAAGCAAGCTAAAGCATACTCAGCAAACTTTTAAAAGTACAATTCATTTCTGAATACAATTAAAAGTACCGCATACAGTACTTTTGAAGTACACTGAAGCATAAGAAGCTCCATCTGAACATGAGGAAGAACTGCTTTACTTTGAGGGTGACTAACAATGTGTGTCTAATAACGCCTTGATTTTACCTAAATGATTCAGCAGGTAACACGATACTACAGCACTGTTAATGTTAGCATATTAATTTTTGATTAAACTCAACCAATCTGTATAGCTTGAGTTACTCCACAGTCACTTTCCTGACACAGGTAAATTCCAGAAGGATTTGCCTGACAAAATATCATCACCTAAACATATGACACTGTTGATGCACAAGAGGGAACAGTTTGCTCCCTGTTCGCTTCACCAGTTCTGGAATAACAGGGGGACTAAAAGCTGTTGCTATCACTAAAGTGGATCAGGTTTCAAATACACAGAAGATCGTTTTTTCCAACAGGATCATTCCTTTTTTTTTTAAAAAAAACAAACAAAAACACAAAACACCCCCAAAAAACCCACAACATGTCACCACAATCACCTTTCATAAATCTGCAGTTTAGGAAGATTTCTACAGTATTCACCGGCTTCTTCCCAGGCAAGTTTTTGTCTTTGACCTCATGCCTTGCACATCCACAGCATGCAAATGTCAAGCAGCTCTCTTGTTACAGACATGTTGTAAGCAAATAAAATCAGGCAGGAAAGTTTTTTTTGATGTCTTGTATCTTTACCAAAATTTATTCCCCAACTTTGAAAGCAGCTAAAATAAACATCTAAACGTTCAGATAAATAATAAAATTATCTTAATCAAATTATAAACTATGCTTCTTCACATTCCTTCCCCAAAACAAAGCTTTGCACCCAAGTTCACAGGGATAAGTCAGACAAGGTGCATAAATGTTCTCTAGTCTGATCTATTCAAAGCAGGCTCAATGATGACATTGGATCAGGCTGCTCAGGGATCTACCCAGTCATTTTTATCCACTTGTGCAAGCAAACATTTCCCTCTCCTACATCACTTACGTTCTTTCTTCTTCATGGTTTCTTAACATTCTTCATATCTCTTGGATTTTTTTTTTTTACTTTATTTGCTATCATGCAGACTTTGTAACACTCACTCATTGAAATCTCAGCCAGAACCAACGTGCCCAGGACCAATTGTAATTATGACAGTATAAAAGTTTATATTCTTTAACTTTAAAGAAGAAACAAACCAACTAAGTCAATAACACACTTCAAAGTAATAAGGTACTTGTAAAAATAATGGTAGCTCCAAAGTCAGTTTATGGTCCTGCAGAATACACCACTTAGCTGACCGAGACCGGACAGGACTGCAGCACAACACCCATCAGCACACCGGATCCAAGTTTAAAGCCTTGGTTTGGGAACATCAAATTTGAATGTATTCCAAGCATACATTTGGCTCTTGTCTGATGTTCAGCCTTTTAGTTAAAACCTGTGCCTACACACAGTAACACATTCATTTCTATCTGCCTGGAATGCTTCCAAAAGCATTTAACAAAGCCCATGTTTTAAGACCAGCAGTTGGGTTTAGGCTGGCTCCAATAACGACAATTCAGGATGCTTTAAAGAAAAGCAAACAATTATTAAACAATGTGGTCATGGTAGAAATTAGATTATTCATATTTTAAAGGTGTGTATATTCATATGCTTCAATATTACTATTTCATATAGACATTTAAGAGGATTTGAATCAAATTGTCTCTACCCTTCAACATTTTAATATATAAAATTGGCCCTCATTGAAGTGTAAGGGACAGCTTGTTAGTCCAACCTAATTTTTCCTCCATACTGGTACACTAAAAAAGTAAACAAGCCAAAGCCATTGTGGCATATGCTCCGGTAGATACATGTGGGTGGAAAGGGAGAAATTAGATTGTGCCAACTGGAAAAGGACAGTACCAGCTGGGAAAGAAGCACTACTCTCAACCTGCTACGGGAACACCACCAAACTTAAGAGTTACATAGAAAAAAAGCTGAAGGTCAACCTCCATTTTCTTTAAAAGATAATCAAAGAGTGTTTGGTTTTTGTTTTAAGTATTCATAGCAAATTTAGAACTTTTTTTAGACACACTGCAGAATACACTTATTTTCTACACACCACTAACAGACTTTCTTTACAAACACTGCAACAAATCTAGGCATTTCATAAATAAACTATTTTTTCTCCACAAAAAGAAGCAACTTTCAAGTGTCACCTGTTTTGTCTTTCAATATTTTGTAGCTCCCTGTGGTCCCTTTTCAGGTGTTTGGTCAAAGACGTAAAGTATTCCTTCAACAGATTCTGGAAGGGCTGCTGTTTCTCTGGGCTAATTATCTCACTAGGAGGAAAGCTCAAGACAAACTTCTCTGCAACAGTTTTTACTTTCCTTGGTACCAAACCAGCAATGTCATCTCCACAGTGCCGACAAAAGCTGATAACCACAGAAACATGAGTGTGGGATTCTCGATCAGCGTTAATAATATTTTTAAGCTGCTCATAGATTAAAGACAGACCTTCCTTGTCAGTGAAAATCCCAACTATCGTCAATTCAGCAATGAAACGCAAATCAGTTCTTAACTTGGTAATGTTGGGAGTTTTCTCTTCTTTCCTTGCTTCAAAATGTTTTTTCCAAGCCTGAAGTAGCGAAGGCGCAAAATCAGCATAGCGCTGGTGAAAGAGGGAACACAAGTGCACAGCGCAGTTCACATCTGATATTTTTAGTTTGGCTTCCACAATAGAAGCTACTGCTTCTGCAATGTATTTGCTTAAATTCAGACTATTAAAGTCATGGGACAAGGAGTCCCTTTGTTGCTCTGTAATGGTTTTTAGCTTCTTAACAAAAGCCGTGTTCTTCTTCAAACTGGAATCTAGTCTGCTGAAGAAGTTTTCCTCAGGGCGATTGTCTGGTGCATTCTGGTTTTTGCTGCGAAGCTCTTTTCTTGCCTGATGGCGCTCCCAAGCCTCCTGATGGAGCTGATGTGCTTCCTCTTTTTCTCTAAGAGAAACAAAAATTAGACATTTTCATTGCTGAACCTTACTTTCAGGTAAACAGTTCAAAGGAAAAAAAAGTCATAGTTGGAAACTCTCCAGTAGTTCTAAACACAATTTCCCCTTAATACTCTATCTTTAAATATTTAACAAGCTAATCCTAGAAAGCTAAACCATCTGCTTCATAAACTACTGCTTTACTTTTTTTTCCTGCAAAAGGCAAATACTACTTGTTAAAAAATGAAATTTCTCAAATATTTCTATGCAGAACATATTAATCCAACAGATTTCTAAAATGTAAACATAAAACTCCATTTACTCCAGACAGAGATGATGTTCTTACAGAAGAGGACAACCTTTCAACAGGTTACTGTATTACACAGTTAGGGAAAATCTTTAATTCCCAGACTACTGAAATTAAACAAAAAATTTCAAATGGATGAAAGACATCTGTCCCAGCTAGAATTCAGCTATGGCATTGCCTCAGTCTTAGAAAGTGACGTATTTCAAACAAAAGAATGTCTGGACTCTTGGCTTTATTGGTCTAAAGATGCTATCTTCAACACTGTAGTACCTTTCGGTAACATACTAAGAAATACTGTCTTGGTAATATCACATATTAAACTGCCAGGTTACAATTGTATGTTTGCCATCTAGGTATCAGTTGTGTATGACTGATTAAAAGAAATTACAGCCATCCCTCAGAGTAGATTTGATCCTGTTATGGTCTGTGGACCTGTTAAGAGCCTGTATTCCCAGTTTTATGACGTTAACACTTCATCTTAAAAGAAACCATGCTTCTTTGTTCAAGAATAATTATGCATTACATGGTCACCACAGGAAGAACACTATCAAAACCCCATACTAGACTAAAGTAACAGAGATTGGAGGTGAAAACTCAAAACTATGTAGAAGTCATAAAGTACACTCAGCCAGCCACGTAAAATTTATAACACTGCATACAACTCATAATAAGTAACTCAAACAGCTCATCTTTTATAATTCTGCTCACAATCCTGATAGCAGGACTATGGCATTTGGCACAATCAAACCATTAAAAGACAACTTACTTCAGCTGAGCAGCTGCTTCTTCTTGTTTCTTCTTCTCTTCCTCCTCTTGCTTCTTTTTCTCCTCTTCTTCAAGTTTCTTTTTTTCTTCTTCTTCTTTCTTCTTTTGCTCTTCTTCTGCCTTTACTTTATCATCTTCTTTTTTCTTCCGCTCCTTGTCTTCCTTTTTTCTTTTATCCTCTTCCAGTTTTTTCTTTTTATCTTCAGGAACCTTTAAAGCCTCTCTCTTCATGCCAACCTTGACATCTTCTTTTGGCTTCTCCCGGGTGCTCACTGGCCGCCTTTCACCAAATTCTTTTTCTTTATTATTTAATAGAGATTCTTTTTCTTCCATATTTGCTGACTTTTTACGCTCAGCTGGCATTGTGTTACCCAGGCAAGTCTGCAGAATCACAGGAAAAGAAGTACTTTTAACTCGTTGTGGACATATTAAAGTCACTTTCACATTCCACCCATACCCACTTAGTTCTTAATTAAGTAAAATAACTCACAAATGCCTGACTCATCAGAATAAAATACGCTTTTAAGGTAAGTTGTCTTGAACTAAAGAATGGACCTAACAACAGCTAAAAACTAATCATTTGGTTAAGTGTTATACTGTGAAGTTGTCTTCAGCATGAATTGTGAAGTAAAAGCATTTGAAGTTTCTACAACTTGAGGAATAGAAAATCTTGGAACATAAACAGAAGTTCAAGTGAAAAAAACTCCAAGACTGATGAAAGCAAAGTACCCTCAACTTAAAAATGAATAAAAATATTTATCAGCATGCACCTGCACCTCACTGACCTTTCTACACCTCTCCATAGAATACTCCCCTTTCCACTCCCTCTGCTTAGGATCATAGGATAATGCAGGTTAGACAGGACCTCAAGTGGTTCAACCTCCTGCTCAAAGCAGGGTCAACTATGAGGTCAGACAAGACTGCTCTAGGCTCCAGTCTCAGAAACCGCCAAGGAAGGAGACTGCACAACCTCTCCGGCCAACCTGCTCCAATACCTGACTGCCCTCATTGTGAAAAGGGATCACCTTGCTCCCCTCTTTCCTCACCCCTCCCAAGATTTCCCCAGTCATCTCAAGCACTCTCCAGTATAGCACAAGTACCAGCTGGAAAAGCATGCTGTGCTAAGATGTATGCACAAACCTCCCTGATAGCAGAACAAATGCAAATAATAGCAGAAAGGCTACAATTATGAACAGTTATTCAAGGCTCCAGTTTGCATCTCTTTCTACTCAGCCAATGCTTTTCTGGAGACTTGTAGGAGCTTTAGCATCTTTGGGGTTTCTAGCCCTCCAAGCTTTAGTTTCATTTGGCTAAGGACCCAAAAGATAACAAATATTGAACAAAAAAGGATAGAATCACAGAATAATTTAGATTGGAAGGAAACTCTGAAGGTCACCTGGTTCACTGCCTTGCTCAAAGCACATAAAATCAGATCAGGGACTTGGCTAGCTAAGTTCTGAGTATCTCCAAGGATGCAGATGCGACGGCCCCCTCTGGGTCCCTGTTCCAGTGCCTGAACAACCACACTGTGAAAAAGCTTTTCCTAATATCATTCTGGAATTTGCTATGCCACATTTGCTATGCGTCCATTTCCTCTCATCCTATCCCTGCACAGCTTTGACAAGACCCCAGTTCTGTCTTCTCTATACTCTCCCGTTAGGTTGTTGTAGACGGTAATTGGACTTCCCTCCTGCTTCTCAGCTATGAAGCAAGCCAGTTAGCCAGTTCTCTCAGCCGCTCTTCAGACATCATGTCCTCCAACCTCTCAACGATCTTGGTGGCCCTCCTGTGGACTTGTTCCAGCATGTCAATGTCTTTCTTGGAACAGAGAATCTACAACTGGGTGTGGTGTCTAGATACGGTCTTGTCAGTACCAAATAGAGGGGAAGACTCACCTTCCTCAACCTGCTGGGTAACTCTTGTTAGTACAGTCTAGAATGCAGCTGCCCTTAATGCAGGGGCATTCTGTCGACTCATGTCCAGGATCAGACAGGGCCAGACAGGACTGAAAGAGGCAATTAGAACTACCTAAGCCTTACTTACTTCAGACTAAACTACTTTCTTAAAACAAAAAATCATTTTCACATATTCATGTGCTTCAAGTTAAATAGATATATAGGCAGGATGGATGGGACGTGCTTGCACACGATATCTCCTAAAGAACTATTGCTTAGTTTTTATCAATAACACCAGTTTGATTCCCAATTGCCACCCCTAACATTTTACTCAGACTGGATGACGAAAATATGCTAGATTCACATATTTCCTGCATCTACTCAAAGCGGGTAACATGATATTTGCATTTTGATCTAATGTAGAGTGCCCTTGGTATTATTTTTGATTATTTTTAAAGATACTTATAAATAAGACATGAGGCTAAAGAAAATCTGTTTCCAACTAAGCATACCACATTCCCTCTCCCAGCACCAAAACATAACATGACAGATTCAGATATTGACTATCCCACATGGAACGCTGCATTACAATTTAAGATCTTTGTCCAGGTCTTCTGAAGAAAAAACTGCAAAAATTCACAGTATATTCATACGCGGGCAGAGACAACTCAGCAACGGAGAACCTATTCAGGACTTGGCCTCTTTGACAGCAAGTGGCAACAGCATTAACAAATAAATGTTTCTGACACCAATTTATGGAAGCGAGACAAATCAAACCAGCATTGCTTAAACAAATACTAGCAAATTTGGTTCCCTAATGCATGCCTACAACCAAAACGTTTCCCAGCTCAACATCTCAGAACGACCTGGATTTCAAAAACACTGATCCACATCATCTTGAAACAGCATTATTATTAAATCAGTACTTAACAAAGAGGGGGCGGGGGGAATCAACAAAACCCAAACAACTATGCAGCCCACCCCAAACCCCTTCATATTAAAGGTCTGAACTACTTTTTCCATCTCTGGAGGCCAGTTAAGTGGAACCTGTGCCTCACAGATCTATCCAGGAGATGCAAATCCTCTACATGTTCTGTTTCAAATTCAGCAGTTTATTAGTCTTTTCTCAGTAAGAATGCACACTGGAAAATCCATCAGTCTGAGACAGCTAAACTATCTCTCCCACCATTTTTAACAAAAGTTGTTTGAAAAGGAAGCTTTTAGCATTTAAATATCACCATATCTTATTAGGAAGGTTAGGTCCATTAGAACATTGCATGAGATTCTCCATTAACTGTATTCAAATGTTTTTCACCAAGTCTACTAAACAAAAAAAAAAATTAGAGTAACACATTCATTAAAAAAAAGTGTTAGTTTACAATTTATTATTTTTCAGAATCTAAGTTTAAAAAGAAAACATTGGGAAAAAAAGGTTGCTTGATTAAAGAAATGCTGGAAAGACACGCCGTAATTCCAATACTTCAGCTTTTGTCTTTATCCCCCACCTGTTGTTACTAGGGTAATTCAATTACAATTGGGAAGGAAAAAAAACCACAACAAAATATCCAGCTACACACCTAACTTTTAACAACACGGTCACTTACCAAAATTGTTACACCACTCAAACTCTTCCTAATTTTAGGAACTCAGAATTCTGTTTTAAAGACGTATCTGACACTTGCTCATATAAAAGCAAAATAGAGAAGATGGCATAAAAAGGATGGAGCGTAATCAGGCACATTGTGATTTCGACCACAAGGCAGAATTATCTGCTTTTTCCCCATGAATGCTGGTGACAAAACTCCCCCCTGACAACCCAGTCTGGAACAGATTTCTGTCCTGTATCACAGAATGCGTATGTTACAATGCTCCTGACTACCTGCTACATATCTAGCTCCTTATCTCGCAAACCCTTCCGATCCGTACTGCCAGCTCATTTCTGTTTGCCAACCGCTGATGGCAGGAGGCAGCCAGCGCGGTTGCTGCCTCCGAGCTATACCTAGACCGATTCACCGGCCAGCACAGGAGTGTCAGCTAACAGCACAGACAAAACAGAACTGTCCACTGAGCCGATGCTACAGCCCTTCCCTCGGCAAGAATGTTGATTTAGACCCTGTTGCTTTTCCTCAGCTGACAGTTATCATAAGATCTGTGGAAAGTTTATACCTTCAAAACATCTGCCTAATTGTTTAAAACTGGCAGAATGGTTCAAAAGTTGTGCGAAGCAGACAAAAAGGGAAACAGACAGGCAGCAGGCTCACCTGGGTCTCATTTCCATAGGAAATGAGGCTAAAGATACACAGTTTGGTCCAGATTAAGGGAATGGTAAGGAAACGTTAAGATATACTCAATTGTTAAGAGAACTTTTATTTAATACCTAATGTTTACGTGAATGTACTGATCAAAACGCAAGATAATGACATGAACTTCATAAGCCAGCAGATAGGAAGAACTGGCACTCACAGCTGAAAATCAGAAAGGACGGAGAAGGCAGATACAAGACAAGCGTTCCATATGCTTTTGGACTCTTGGCAGACCGTTTCTGTGGTGACATTTAGATGCTTTAACATTCTAACCTCTTAGTTTCATCACTTACACATGCTATTTTTCCAGAGGAAACTATTTTTTCTCAGTTTTTCCACTATTTGACCTGCCTGAACTCAATCTTAGTTAAGAAACCTACTATCGTACCTGAATTTCTACCTAGTTTTTTTATACCAATCTCAGAATCTGGAAAACTGATGGGATTGTGTTCATGATACTCCAGGCTCAGAAACATAAGAAACAGGTCTTGAAATACACAGGCAACATTTAAGACAAAGCATCTACGTATTTACTCTCAAGGAAACCAAAGGCTCATAAAAGGTAATCAGTATCACTAATCTCATCACCATTCAGAAATAAAGGCTAAGCATCAACACCTTGGCCTGATACGCTTAAATCCTCTCAAATCATTAAAAACAGCCTATTGTTACAGACTGTAGTACCACAAACGAGATTCCCAATCCTTGCAGACACAAGTATGTGGGGGAGAAAGACAGTGTTATTAAACTAAGAATATTCAGGTTTTTCACATTCTTTTTTACTGCTACTGGAAATGAAATTGATCACATCAGCATTCCTTTACACAGCTGCTCTACTACGAAAGAGATAAGGGACACACAGAACGTAGGCAAGATGTCCCACTTCTGAATGGCTGAAAAACCTCAGCAACGAACTTCGTCATCGTTAGAAATGACATCACCCGAAAATTAAAAGTTGCAAGAACTGAAATGCAATTAAGCTTTCTATTAAAGGGAAGGAACATAAGAAAAATACCACATTCTATCAGAAGACAACAAACTCAGCCACAAGTTTTGAAAGATGAGCCACAGAGCCAGGCAGGGAATCAGGGAGCAGAGCAAGAAGCCCCCCCTACACGCTGGCAGGGAAGGCAGGCCTGCCGAACCAGCCGGGCATTTTCACTTTCGGTTCCATACATCCCGCAGAGAGCGTTTTCGCTGTCGGACCCGCAGCAATACGCTTCTCCCTGGGGAGAAGAGGCCTGCGGACCAGCCACTGGATACAGGCGGAGCGAGCGACTTCCCAGCCAACAGCCCCCCCTCCTCGCCTCCCCCAGCCCACGCAAGCAGGCTCCCCGGCAAGCCGGCCGCCTCCGAGAGCTCTGCCTTCCCCGCTCGCCTGACGGAAAGGGGCAGCCCAGCCCAGCCCGGCCCGGCCCGGCCCGGCCCGCCCTTCCCCTCACCCCCCGGCCCGGGACGCCTCAGCCCCCGAGGAGCGCTCGCCGCGCGCCGCCTCACGGCCC
>Ga0065711_1047463_pt1 | contig 12316 bp, 7 predicted proteins | sample Hoacrofraction12_FD_59098 | JGI IMG/M metagenome (GOLD analysis project Ga0065711, IMG submission 59098) | Hoatzin crop microbial communities from Cojedes, Venezuela - Epithelial fraction 12 v2 (version 2) | ecosystem: Host-associated > Birds > Digestive system > Esophagus > Crop | place... | reverse complement strand
GACCCCCACCCTGCAGATATTTATGGGCATTTCTAAGGTCCCCTCTCAGCCTTCTCTTCTCCAGGCTGAACAAGCCCAGCTCCCTCAGCCTCTCCTCGTAGGAGAGATGCTCCAGTCCCCTCCTCATCCTTGTACCCCTCCGCTGGACTCTCTCCAGTAGCTCCTCATCTTTCTTGAACTGGGAATCCCAGCACTGGACACAGTATGGCAGATGGGGCCTCACTAGGGCAGAGGAGAGGGGGAGGAGAACCTCCCTCGACCTGATGGCCACACTCTTCTTAATGCACCCCAGGATACCATTGGCCTTTTCGGCACCCAGGGCACTCTGCTGGCTCGTGGTCAACTTCTCATCCACAATGCTACCCAACAGTAGACATCCTGAGTTACCATCATAGTTTTTAGGAGTACGACCATAAAAATACCTCCAGAGCTAGACTGTGCCTCAGAAACAGGAAGACTTTTTTTATTTTCTCCTGACTGGATAACAGCAATTCTGAACATTTTGAATTGAAGTGACGCCGTGACTTGGCAGAGCCTGTCAGCTTCCCTGAAAGAACAGGAGTATTTCTAAAGGAGCACAAGAGCTTCTAAAGGAGGTTGCAGAATGTTAATTGCCTATGGATACTGTAAAATGAGAACTAAAATACCAAAGGTTGCTAGGTCCCCATCAGTCATTTTTCTCCAGAATTCAGGCTGCAGCTCGCACTTGTTATAAAGGTAAAAGGCTTTTTCTAACGTACCTGCAGATGCAGGATGAGACTTGTCCCTGTCTTTCCCTCCCAGACTCAGGTCAGAAAATGCTATCTCCATCTACAGAATCTGCGCAAGATTGACATTCTCCTACGCTTATTTCTGACGTGCAACCTTTAGAGGCTTTACCAGAGTAAGAAATTAGAATGAACACATTAAAACCTGTAAAATGAGAAACATGGGCTAAAACAACTGGCTCTACATTGAAACCTCAGTGTCCCCCTCTATCTGCCCTGCTCCAGACAGCATGTGAGAGACCAAATTCTGCCCCATTTAAACCATTATAACCCCCTGAAACCCAAAGGTGCGGCCAGTGGCAGGATCCTTCCCTCCCTGTTGAGCTTTGGCTGCTGAAAATTTGGAGGCTGATGGGTAAATCATGCTTTCAGCATGTGTGATGATTATGGTAACCATGACACAGTAATGTCTCCAGCTGAGCTCAGTCCCTCCTGAGCAGGCACTATTTAATGTATCTGTCACTGCGGTGTGAACCGTCTCCAAGTCTCCAGCATCGTCAGACCCTCTGTTCGACGGCGCCATGCTGTGCAGACATACCCAGCCTTGCAAGAGCGAAGGACATACCCAGCCCTGCAGACAGCTGAGGTAGCAAAAGCAAGTTAGCCAGTGGGCTGGACTAATGAACTGAGCTGGTTAATTTGAAGTACAGCATGTTATGCTTCCATGGTGTTCCTCTGCGCCAGTCCTGATCTAGCTCCTCCAGAGCTAGGCTAGCTCATTGCATGGTCTGGCATGACCTTCTCCAGGAGGCAGGGCTGTGTGTTGCTCTCAGGGTACTCACCGAGGAACAACATGTGATTGTTTAGAGCTGGTCTTGCTTTATCAGAAACAGCTGAGTATTAGATGAGGTCTGAGGATGCCACAGGGGAAGAGTGAGGTGGACTCTGAGGAGTTATAAGGCACGCATAATGCAAAGAGATAAGCTTGATACCGATGCCCAGGGAGATAAAGACATAACTTGTATTACACCAGTTTAGCAATGGTAGGAAAGGCTTTAGCCTCTGTATTACACCAATTTAGCAATGATAGGAAAGACGTTAGCCTCTGTGCCCTTCAGAACAGAATGAGGATTCTGGATCTGTCTTCCTGTATTTCAGTGTTCATGTGAGGAGCAGAGACAGAGGTCAACTCGATGTAAATACAAGATGAAAAACTTCCAGCTTGGCATCAGTATCTGTCTTTAAGAATAAGGAGAAATAGTCAGGTTTCTGAAATAGTCAGACCTAAATAATGTATGTGAGTAAAGAATGGGTCATTAAAAATGCTTTAAATTCTGCATCCGCAGTACTTCACCGTCCTTGTTCTGTGAAGGACATTCAGCTTGGCCTATTTGCACACTGCAAGAAGTGCAACTCTTTCTGGAAATGTGCACAGTTCTTAAAAAAGTCTCCTTGCTTCTGCTGAATTGTGACTCAACATCTCCCGGAACCACAAGGTTGCATTCTCACAGTGGGGCACCAGCTCTGCTCTCGCACCCTGCTCCATCCCCAGCCTTCTTCATAGAGCCATTGCTGCTGAACAGATCTTTAACAGCTGATCTCCCAGGCTTTTCTGCTGGTGGCGACTGTACAGAGCCAGACACTTATGCCATACATGCAAGTGTATCTATCTATGATTACAACCAAGCACAGAGACGGGAGCATAAACCTCCTTAGAGTGCTGTGGCAAACAACCGAGTGTTCACTGTTACAGTCAGAAGGTCACTGGTGTCCTTATGGACCTGCCTGGTCCATCCTCTGCCCTAGATGAGCTCAGTCTATGTGAAACTCCAGAGAAATTTGTCTTTCGGTTAAGAGTAACAAAGACACACACTTAACAATCTTCGACACAAGCAGTTTGTGTGCTTAGTTAACCTTAGGAAGGCTTTTTCAGCAGCTAATTCAAACCATGCCTGGAGCAAATCCAGCCCGCATTTCTCATCCTACTTGCCCCAGAGACTGGACAAGACCTCTTTGAAGATACTCTCAGCACTACCGGTTCTGCCCCATCCCTGCTTCTGTACTGTAGATTAAAGAATGCACAGCTTTCTAGACTTCTAGTCACCTTCATCACTCTCTTCTATGCCAATTGTCCCACGTTTTTCATGAAGTGCAGAGCCCAAGCCTGGATCCCAGCTCTGGCTTCCTAGCTCTCAGCGCTAGGAAGAATATCAGGGTTGTGGTCCATACCCAGCAGGTGAAACACCCATGTATAGAGTCCTTGGTCTTCCTGTAACAGAAGAATATCACTGCTTATGCATTCCTCCATCTCTTCCTAAATCCTGCTCTCCAGCCAGCTGTTCCACCTAGGATCACTGGTGCCAAAGCACTACTGAGTATTACCACTTTTTTTTTCATTCCCTGGACTGTTTCTCAAGTTTATAAAGAAATTTTGCAATATAGCCCCGTCTTTTAACATGTTAGCAGCCCCTGCAGAGTTGGTGTCTTCCATGGCTTCAAAATGCACATTCTTACTTCACCATACAGTTCCCAGGGCAGATGTCTGTGGAGCCCCTCTCAGTGCATCCCTCTGTGTAGCCACTGATGACAACTTCCTCGGTTATCAGCTGTGTGCCCACCTGTTGTGGATTCACTCAGACCTTGTTTCTTCTCACTTGCTTACTAGAATAGGGGCACTTGAAAGTTGTGTCTTTAAAGTACAGGTATACATTTCATTTTTTGTCCACACAATTCCTTTCCCAGTTTCTGAATAAAATTAAATGAACAGCAGACAACTTTCTCTTGCTGAGTACAAATACATATCTTATTCTCTTACAAGTCCTTGCAAGTATTCAAGGATAAGGACTTTCCATTTAACACCACTTTTAATTGTGATCTCTGCCTGACTGTGTTTGACTTTTTTAGTGAATGCCAAAGAGGTGTTAAATGTTTTGGTCACCTTCGTGTCACCTATTGATATCTCTTACTCTGCTCAAATAGTGGATCAAACCTTTCCTTGATCTTTCTCGTGACTAATGTACAAAGAAAATGTCGTTCTGTTACATACCACTGATTGTCTCATCTGTCCTCCACGAGCCTACCCATTATCTCTAAAGGAGTTATTCCTAATAGCCCAGCCTTCAGAGCAGCTATCTAACAGCTGCTATCAAAAGCAAACAAATTTTGCCGTTTATTTTTTGGTTGTTTTTGTTTTGTGTGCGTGCTCTGACTTCTTTCTGTGGCATGGCCGGTATCTCGGGAAAACATTAAAAATTCCTGACTTAGTATAAGATTTAGAGACCACCTCCTCACTTTCTGTCAAAGCCATTGGTAAGTGGTGTCTGCAATAGGAAATAAACCCAAACATCAACAGTGTGCATCTCCATTTATCAATGTTTCGGACTTTGGTCCACCAGGTCTGATATCAGTTGAAACAAGGCGCATTTGTAAGAAGGGATAAGCCAGTTGAGGAGGATGTCTGCACCCAGAAGGACATTAGTGAAGTTCTGCCAGCCTCTAAATATGATTTAATGTGCCAAGAAACATAAATGCTTATTGCAATCATATTTACTCCACTAAGAGTCACTGATGGTCTTTATAATGTTTGGGGTGGTTTCTTATTCTTTTTCTGTCTTCTGTCCTCATGGCTTCAGTGATACTTTGGGACAGTTGGCTGCACAGGAGAATTTGTCATTCATTGTCACCATGTGCACCCTAATTTTCAGGTTATTTTGAGAACTGGCAAACAGAAGAGCTCTGCTGGCTTTCCTTGTGATGTTCATCCCTAAACATTGTTTGGAAGTCCCCCAGCGGCCTCGCTATACTACATGTCCAACCCTGGAAGAGGATCCCTGGAGAGGGGGACAATGCCTCAAGCCTGTCAGTGTTAAGAGGCGTTTGGACAATGCCCTTCACAACATACTTTAACTTTTGGTCAACCCAGAACTGGTCAGGCAGTTGGGCTAGATGGTCATTGTAGGTCACTTCCTACTGAAATTATTCTATTCTATTCTATTCTATTCTATTCTATTCTATTCTATTCTATTCTATTCTATTGCAGTAGCTCAGCTGCAGAGCTGCAATCACCTTTCTGATAGGACACAAGACCAACATACCAGCTGTTACACATCGTCAGGTTCATGAGAAACCTATAATTCATCATCCATTTAAAAGTACACGTCTCGTTTAGGATTTCCATGCATCTGCTTTAGCTGGCTAAAACTCTAGCCTCAAAAGTTAGACAGTTTGCCTCAGGATACAAAAGCCCTGCTCTGCATGGTGTTTGATTAGTACAGCATAGCCTGGAGCCTTGTCGATAAGAATAAGCGTGCAAGAAAAGAGCAGTGAAGGAGGCCCAATAATCAATCTAGTCCTAATGATACCTCCTAATCATGACTCTCAGGAATGCCAGCATCTATGGACCCAGTTCAGATCCCAAACTCCTCCCTTTTCTCGAGTGGCACCTTTCCCTACAAATGAATGCTGCTCCCAAGTGTGAGTGTGGTTATAAGAACAGATCCCTATGGGCAGGGTGATGAAGCTGTGGGGTCACACTGCTGCTAAGGCAGGACTCACTACCTCTCTGACGCTTCTTCTTGCACTCTTTCTCCTCTCCACACTTTTCTGGAACAAAATGCTGGTAACAGAATAAAAATCAAATCCTTTGTAGGAGTAGGGCTGGTCCTTTAATGCTGAAATCGCTAAATACAGGGGGATTTTTGAGCAAATCACTTTTGCTCAAATCAGCCATAAACACTTCAGTTTTTAGAAAGAGTCTCACCCCCTGAGGGCAGCATTAGCCAACACAGTTGTGAGCAAAGGACTTGACATCCGTTCGCTTTCTGCTGCTGAACAATCAAGTACCAGAATCTTTTATACATTTAAATGGTATTCACCTAGCAAATGGCGAATGTACCACAGCTACTATTATATCCTACTGCTAATGAGGAGGCAGTGCTGGTTCCCGATTGCTGGGGGGCTAAATCCTGCAGGTTTTATGCAGATTTCTGGGAATAAATTTGCTTGGATGAAAACTGGGGGCTGTAACCCTGGTCACTGTGGTAGGACGTTGAATGGCACCTCACTATGCAGAACTCACGCCATAGGAAACTGCCATTTTTTTTTTAGCATAAGTGCTTGCGGTTGTGCCAAGGCTGCTATTTAGTTCAATCACTGGTTACATTGTCCAAATTAACTTCTAGGGTCAAACTGTAAATATTGAAAATTACCATAATTCTGCTTCCCAGAGCAGTCCATGGCTTGCAAAAGACCCAGCCTTCAGCTGGTAAATAAAAGAGGATCTCAGCTGAAGTCAGTGGAGATAGGCTGATTTATACCAAGGGACCTTCGCAGCTCATTAATTTTGCAAATCAAGTATTTGGACATTGGGAAATGCCTTTAGGAAGTGTAACAAGGTTACTGGTGCACCTTAATTGCCTGTGTTCATTATGTTGATTGGTGAACAGAGACGCCACTAGAGTAAAGGCTGAGACTTACATAGTTTAATAAATGAGTTCTTCTGAAGTCTGCTTTATATGGAAAATTGATCAGGATAATTATACCACTGTTATAATTTTACCAGTACAACTCCCACTCATGTCCCTTCCCACAGATGCTTTTTGCAGTGTAGTGTCTTTGCTTTGCTTTACTTCGAATGCAGTGCAAGACAAAACAAAAAACTGAGCTGCACACAAGTGCTCATGTGAGGATCTGCACTTGTAGGAGTATAGTTACCCTGCTAGAGTTCAGTTGCTGAATTTTCCTTTGCAAGCAGACTAAATCCGTGTGCCTACACCCTTATGCATCCTTGGACTTCTTTGAAATGTGCAGCAGCAGTGCTGTGATTTCTTCTGACTTCATGGTGATAAGAACAGGCATTCCTAGGATTCAGCACCCTCCGCCAACTCTTTTAGCCATTATTGTTTGTTACTGGGCAGCTGTTGTGGAGCACACCTTCAACTCCAAGTAGCAGTTTGTTCTTTTCTAATGGACGTGATCTGCTTGGGAAGTGCCTCAGCTACATTTGGAAGTCAGCAGCCTTCTGAAGACCAGCTCAGAACGTGCTTGTCTGAGGAAAAGTGGGATCTGCACTGGAACTTCATCTAAAAATGCATTCCAGGTAAAGGTAACACCCATATAGGCAGCACGACTGGAGCTCTTCTGCAGATGACACCACTGGCAGGCAGCTTAACATGATTATAAAAGGCCATATCCTGCCACTATTGACCAAAAACGTGCTCAAATAAAGAACTGATGGAAATAAAAGTGTGTCACATGATCTCCACCCACATCTTCATTATGGGACTGTGTGCAAAAAGAAGCGAGAAGCTGAAAATCTCAGCAAGGTCAGCCTATGATTTAATGGCTTTCTGAGCATCACAATGTCCTGTTCCAAGGACTAACCCAAAATCAAATTTTATCCCAGAATCCTATAATCTAACACTAACATATGCTTTTCATTAAAACCTCAAATTTTGAGAATTTATCTAGTCTGTGTAAAATAAAGGATCTCATTGTTTCACTCCTCAGCGGGATCTGGGTCTTCAGAAGACAGGAGTCTGAGCTAACTGTGAAGTATCACAGTCACTGAGGTTGAGAGGAGCTCTGGAGATCATCTAGATCTGGTAGAGCAGGTCATTCAGAACTAAGTTTTGAATGTCTCCAAGAATGGAGACTCCACATCCTGCCCGGACAACTAGCTCCAGTGTTGGACCACTCTCACCATAACAAAGGAGAAAGGCATCAACTTGGCTACCCTTGATCCCTGGCAAAAACCAAAGCCATTGAGCTGTAGCAGAGGCATCTCAAGCTTTTTTCCTCCTGACTATCTTGTCCAGTGTGGGAGACCAAAAAAGCCTGTCCACATTGGCCTGTCCACACTAGGGCACCCTTCGAGGTACAGAAGACACTTGCTTAGCAGTCTCTGCTGACTCCAGGGTGTCCCTCTGGTCATCTCTTGGGAAAGCTCTGAACATGCATCTGTATCAGAAACAGAGAGTTTAACCTGGGTTTTGGCCAGAAGCGGACTCCCATCAGCGTTGTAAACACAGAGGCAGTGCCAGGACTTGGGGTGGGTTAGCCCATAGAGTATAGAAGCTCTGAGTCTCTCCAAGAGAAGATGACTGCTAAATAGAGCATTAACAAATGTCAGGGGAGCCTGTGGGTTGGATTTAAACAGTTGAAGAGATATTTGGGCACCAAAACCCATTTGTGGATGCAACTGATGACCCTCACTGAAATAGTCATAACACATCTGAAATGGGAGATTCTCGCCACTGCTGAAGCTATGCGCAAACAGCAATAAATATTTAAAATGAAATTGTAATATGAAAGCCATATTTTTACAGATCTTTTCTCTCCCAGACTAAAATGGAAAGTCTGTCATTATGTGACATTATAATCTCTTGACTTCTTGCAGTGATATTACACAACCATTCTGCCTGGCAGGCAAGCTGGGGCTCTTGGGCCATATGGCCGACAGATCAGGGTAACCTCCTCACTGCTGTTTTCAGATTCTTTGGTGCTATCCTTTAGAGCCTCACTTTCAGTTTAATATAATGTTTGGATGAGTTTCCTGATTTTTAAAGCATTTTGGAGGAAAAGAACCTAGACTCATTCTTGCATGCACTGCTTGTCAGAGTCAAGGCTAATAAATTCATAAAGACCTTACCTCTAGCCCTGATCCACTGTAGCAGTTTTTCAAACCCAGTCTGAAGCAGACCCTGGTTGGAAGAGCTGCAGCCCAAGTGAAGAAAAGTAGCAAAGTTATCAAAAAGCGAAAACTGAATCTCATACTGGGAAGTGTCAGCACATTTAGGCATTGCCGCCTGAGCTGTCTGCCAAGAGGGAAAACTTATCTGCTCTAGAAGATTTTTTTTCAGTGAAATATAGTTCTGAAACACTCTGCTGCAACTTACTGTCTGATACACCAAGCATTTAAAGAGTAGATTGAATTACTTTTAAGGCAATTTCCTTGTTGCATGGAATCCCATTTTCCACCACACCTTTAATATTTATTTCTTTCTAGTTTGTACTAAAGCCTGAACTCTTCTGAGCTAGGGCAAGTAACCTCCAGATGCCTCCACTGTTTCCTCCTGCCTTGTACATAAAATTAATATTCACCTGTCCATGTGCACTGTCCCTCACTTCACAGACTCATTAAATGTGCTTAGTGGGCTTCTGATTTCCTACAACAGTTTCTTTAGAGCTGTGTGGTAGACACAACAGTCCATAACTTCTTCGGTCTATTGAATGGGTGGTTGAGCCAAGTCCATCAAGCCTATCTCAGTTCCCCAAATATTTCGGTGGGAGTTTAGAAGCTTGAGTAGGCCTCTGGAGCCCCAGTGCATTTGCAGCCCTGGTCTTTCACACTTGGGTTGGCTGTTGGGGCACACTATTGAGGTGTGACAGCAAGGAGTTCACCCTCCTTTCAGGCTGAGAGAGGGACTGACCTTCCTGCTCCCAGCTGAGCAAACACCCTTGTCTCTGGGGCATCCCTCCAGGGGTGGCCATGGCTCTCCTCTAGCCATTACACAGGTCCATTACCCCTCTTCTTTGAGTTAGGTACACACCATCCAGGTGTCCCAAATGGTCCCACAAGGGGAGCAGAGGTAGTATTTGGCTCAGCCAAGACAACTGCTCCTTTTGCAGTGAGCAACTGTAAGTTGCATATGTTAGGCAACTTAAATCACCGCATGCATTGCCCGGGCATACTTCTGGTAACTTCTAAAGGCTCTTAATTTAGGGTGTCAGGAAAATGTACAGGAATAGAAATTGCAACAAAGCTCACAATACTACAGAAGTCTGATTTTCCTAGCATAATGATCCTGGACTGGAAAAGAGCCCTGCCATCCTTTCATTGAAGAAATCTGATCAAGCAATTTATTTGAAGACATCCTGAACTACTCACAGATGTTGCAAGAGAAAAAAGAGACCAAAACTGTGGAATAAACCATTTGCCCAGTACTGCTGCCAGTGTGACACCAGATTACTTGGAAGTCCTGGGGTGTTTCCAGACAGTAAAAACCCGTTCATTTTATTTGAGATTCCAGCCTCAGTTTGAACTGACAGCACTTCACAGGAGAAGCAAAGCATTCAACCACCGTTCCAGCCACAGCTGCTGCGACTGGGTTGGCAACTTGCTTTTCATTTTCTGCATTTCTGTTCTCTTCAGGATGTTAGCAAATTTGCCGGAGTGCTAAAGGGGCACTTTGAGAAGATGAGGGTTTATCTTGTTTGCAGAGATCAGGGCGATGGATCTGCCCACACATGACTTGGTGATGTGAAAGTTTTCGTGACAGCTAATAGGGATGAACCCCAGGTGTCCCACGGAGTAATCGGACTTTCTGCCAACAGTCTTTGCATAGGACCTTAACCTAAGACGATGGACACTGGAAGGTAATATGATGCAGCTGTAGGATATTTGTTGTTTATTCTCTGTCAAGCCAGCTGAGGGTTAATGTAGTGTTTGAGCGCTTTCCTAATGCTCATATTTTAGTAAAACAATAGGTTTACTCTAACTGAATTTCAAGGCGAGTAACATTCCCTAGGTTGTGTCTAGTAGTGCAGTCTCAGGTCACTGTTCACTACAAGTTTGGTCTGGATCAAGTGTGAGCATCAATCACGTTCCTGTTGGATTAACCAGACCATGTGACATTGTATTAGTGCTGTCTTGCTGCTGGCTGTGGGTTGGGCAATACCAGATTAGGCAGAAAGCCTGCTAAGGCAAAATTCCCCTGTAAAAAATCTCCAAGAAATTTGAACTTGCAGAGCATTTAGTGCTATCTCAGTGCTTTGCATGAGCTCTTACTACACATTTTGATATAGAGGTAGGTGCTTTACCATGTCTTGGACACAGTTGGAGTGAACTAACCTTCTCCTGCTGTGTAGAAGACTGTTATTATGCTCATTTTACAAACTAGGGATGGATCTTAGAGCAACCTAATGGCTTGATCTCAGCATATTGATTCATCTGTGCCAAGAGGCAGGATAAGAAAAGAAAGGCATGGGATGAAAAGGGAACAGAGAGAAAGAGAGCAAATATACAGGATAATAGAATCACAGAACTGTTGAGGTTGGAAGGATCTCTGCAGACCAGCTAGTCCAACTCACTGCCTAAACGCAGGTCAGTTAGGGCAGATTCCTCAGATCTGCTGGGCTCAAAGCACAGGTGGAGCTCATATGGACAGAAGATGCTCCAAAAGGCCCTTCTGGTGCCTCTGCTCCATTTCAAAGCCACTTCAACCTCCCCTTGCTTTCCAGAGCTCATGGAGGTCAGAGGCAGCAGAGGTACTTGCAACTCCCTTTTATTTTGCTTGACATTAGACACTCCTGCAATTATGATTAAGGTGATCATCTAGACAAGGCATTTTTTAGATAGAGATAGAAAAATGTGTGCTGACTATTCTCCTTAACAGCAGCTGTAAGAGGAATCTTACGACCCATGGGCTGAGGGCTGATCAGAAGCAGACCAACAGGATGGCAGCAGGGAAAAGGTAAGGTTTGACAATTCACAACACAAATTGACTAGACCAAGGTCCATCCAAAATAAGTACCTTGAAGATCACAGTTCATTAAGTGTAATGCATAGGTACACTTCTTTAAGCTATTGACACATGTCAAAGGTGGAAACATCGTATGTGAGCAAGTAGCTAATCTTCCTTTGGTGCTGATCACTGGCACTAATCACTGTATGTTTTCTGTGTATTTTAAAACAACACCAGGTGAATGTGGTCCCAGGAGCAATAATTTCCCTATTGCTCCTTCCTGTTGCACTTGGTCAGAGGGCAGCTGGGGAAGGAATGTGGAAACTAGGTTGGGTTCAACTCTTCAGATGTGATAGCTTTGGGAGTGGCAGTTTCAGTCTCTCCTCACAGAAGGATAGCGCCAGAAGTATCAAACTGGTTTGAATTAAACGGTGAGGCACAGGGCTGTTCATGGTCAAGGCAGGAATTTCCCTTCTCTGACTTGCTAAGCCTTGGAGACAGACACTGTCATTCCAGCTGTGTTAATTTATGGCAGACATCCTCACCATTCTGCATGCAGCAGGGAGACATCCTCAGTCTCACCAGAAGATGAAATACCACTTACTAATTCTGCCTTATTCTTGGCACCATGTCTGTGGTTCTACTTGCAGCCTTGACTGAACCAGCAGGAGCTCCGTCTCACAGCTGGCCGATATTTCCAGTTCATTTCACGTTTCAACATTTTGTTCGTGTTCTGAATTGGAACGAAACCAAATGCTCAGAATTCTTCTGTGGACAGGTGATGTCACTTATTTTTTGTTTATAATACTAGCAGGATGAGACAAAATCAAATGGGTTTTGTTCCTCACCTCTGTCACATCAGGATGGCTGTATCGGAGGATGCTTGGGATCCTGCATTAAGAGGAGTACGGCCAGCAGGTCGAGGGAGGTTCTCCTCCCCCTCTCCTCTGCCCTAGTGAGGCCCCATCTGCCATACTGTGTCCAGTGCTGGGCTCCCCAGTTCAAGAAAGATGAGGAGCTACTGGACAGAGTCCAGAGGAGGGCTACGAGGATGAGGAGGGGACTGGAGCATCTCTCCTACGAGGAGAGGCTGAGGGAGCTGGGCTTGTTCAGCCTGGAGAAGAGAAGGCTGAGAGGGGACCTTAG
>Ga0065711_1011935_pt1 | contig 12316 bp, 5 predicted proteins | sample Hoacrofraction12_FD_59098 | JGI IMG/M metagenome (GOLD analysis project Ga0065711, IMG submission 59098) | Hoatzin crop microbial communities from Cojedes, Venezuela - Epithelial fraction 12 v2 (version 2) | ecosystem: Host-associated > Birds > Digestive system > Esophagus > Crop | place... | reverse complement strand
AACGCAGCAGTCGTCTCTGCTGTCCGCCGGTACGAGCGCCAGGCTCAGGCACTCCCTGCAGCCAGAGACCTGGACAGCTCTGTCCTTGCGTGGGGCCTCCGTCTGGGTCCCCACACTCCTTCTAGCAACAGCTTTCCCACGGGTAGTAACCATGGCTAGAATATCTCCTGGATGGGCGACGCCCACTACTTGAGTAGCCAGGAAGGGGGCTGCACCCTGCCTGCACGAACTACCACACCACCTCTGTTTGCCGGCTCTGTTCACCCGCGCTCCCTGGGGGCTGCTCTTATCCCTGCGGGTGTTTGGCCGCTGTCACACTCGACTCCGCCCCCGCTGAGTCAGAGCTGCCGCTCGTTGGCAACTCCCTCTTTCCCGCTCGGAAAATGCTCGGTATGGAAGCAACTGTGTTTCCAGAATGAGTAAATTGCAGTGTGGCTTGAGATAAAAGATGAACTAGTCTAGAACTGTCATCCCACGTACATCGGTGCTGTCAGAAAGAGTTAGTGGTTGCTCCTCAGTTTCATCTTGTTCCGTAGCTCAGACTCTGTTCTGGCATGCAATAACATGTCCAGTCAGTCAAAGTAATTCTGAACTTGTCTGGGAATGAGTAAGCACAACTCCGTTACAGTTAGCCTTTCTTTGATATTTCTTAACTGTTCCAGCTGACTCTTCGTATTTATGTGGACAATGTCTCCCTGTGATTCTGAGAAAAGAGTGATGTGTTTTTCTATGAGGGGAAGTTTGCTGATATATTTGGGAAATTAGATATTTCTTCACTGCTGTCTCCCATACAAAATATTTTCTGAATAGGGACTGTTGCTGTAACTTGAAATTTCAATTTTTAAAAAATACAGAGTTTAGATTTTATAATTTTTTTCCCTACCTTGTTTAAAGGGCAGCATGTAACAAGTATTTTTAACAATGATAATGTTCTACAGAACAGGTTTCAAAGTTTGGGGTTTTTTTCCTTTTTAATAGTTGCCGAGTTTCAGCATCCGTGCAGGGACAGGAACAACTCTCACACACTGATGCAATGCACAGTCGGTTCACTTTATTGCTCCGGTTGCGTGGTTATATACATTTTTCATATCTATACACACGATCACGCTTATTCGGATAGGCTACAGACATAAATCACGCGTTGTTCATGCGCCCCACATTCCCTTATGATTGGTAACTATGCACTAACGCCAGTAGCAACAGACTGCCTCCACATCCTTGAACACATCTTGTTTTTGCTAACCCACATCATGTGCACTGTCAGCACTTTCTCAATGGCTATTCTTAACTGTCCTTTCCAGCGGCCTGTTCAGTTATGCTAACTGTTTTGCTTAAGGGGCCTAGTCATGCTAACTCTCAAGCTATATCAACCCCAACAAATAGTTTTCTAAACCTCTCAAAATAAGGCAAATGGTTAATTAACTTATATATACACTAACTGTGCTTGACTTTTTTTTTTAATTATTCCCCTGGAAAGCTACTGTTTTGTACCTTATAACATAAAAAAGAGCATATATTCACGCCCAGCTGAATGTTAGTTGTGCAATTCTGAAGTAGCTCTTCTTGCATAGTTCATGTTGTTCTCTTAACTCCATCTCCTCTTCTAGACCTGCTCTTTTAGTTTTTCTTCTTTCACCTTTCCCTTTATGATTTTGAGTCTCTTCATTTGTTATCTTGGCTCTTTCTGTGCTTTTGAGCTCTTTTAGATTAGCCTTTTAGGACAGCAGATCATTTAATTGGAGAGAGTCTTTCCTTTTCCCAAATACTTTGTTGGCTTCCAACTTTCCAAAGAAACAACCTACTGTGTACTTTATCCACTGCTCAGATATTCCATACATGATGTATGTACTGATTCTTGTTTTTCTCTGCCATTTTTAGAGAAGCAGCTTTCTAACTAGCAGATATGAAGCCAAACTATTTTCTGTGGGTAAAGTCAATGAGTGTACCAGGATTTGACCTTTCAAGAGTTCAGTTATACTTTGCTTAGAGTATTTTAGTTTACAGAATGACATTCAGTCCTTAGCTATCTTTTAGCCTCTTGCTAGATTCCTGTAAGTTTGTAAATATTTTTCTTGTACTGGGAAGACCGAATCTGGGTACGGCATTCCAGATGTGGTCTTACGAGTGCTGAATAATTACTTTTCTGGACCTGCTAGTTATGTTCTAGTAGCACAGCCTGATGTGTGGTTAGTCATATTCACCTTGTTTTTCAGCAGGATCCTTACGTCCTTTCTGCAGAACTGCTCAACAGCTATTTGGCCCCCAGACTCTATCATGGATTTTTCCATCCTCAGTACAGGACTCTGCATTTGTCTTTGTTCCAGCATGAGATTCCTGTCAGCCAGTAACTGCACCTTCTCAAGGCCACCAGCTTATGAAGCACTCCTCCCAATTTTTTCCTAAGAGACACATCTCAGGGTCTGACAGAATTCTTCAATCTGCAGGAAAATAGTGGTCCAGTGTATTGATGTACAACCCAGCTGCTGGGACCCTACTCTTTCTCAGTTGCAATGAATGTGCATAGTTCAAACCTTTGTGAATTGCAGTTCTTCTGTAGACACTCTGAGTACAGCAAATCCTGGGTTGGTTTGTCCAATTTCTTCTTGATTCCGCTAATGCCAACAGCTGTAGGATGACTTTCTTCCCCCTAACAGCCCAGTTCAAAGATGTAGGGATGCTTATGTGGTTTTATGATACTCAAGTCAAGTCAGCTAGTACCTGTTGAAAACCCTGTAAGTTGCTTCCTTGCTTCTGCTGTTTTGCCTTGAGACCCACCAGGTAGAAGCAGAGGAACTGAGCCTTGGTGCTTTGCATGAGATCAGTCCATGTCCTGCATGATCCTGTGCAGTCAGCAGATGTTATACACATTGCTGTATGTGAGTGTACATTGTTAGTGGCTGTACGCTAAGCAATGTACATCAAAGGGAAATATAAACTATGCTAGAGTCTCTGACATCAGTGAGTTTGTCAGTTTATCCACTGGAATCTTTTCTTTTCAAAAAGAGGTGATAAGTAAAACCAAAACTTTTCCTATGAGATTGAAAACTTGTCACACACCATTCAAATGAACAGTATGTTTACTGGATGTTATGTTCTGGTCTTACTGAGTGAAACCACACAGCTACCTTGACTGGGCTAGCTTGTTAGATTTTGGCTCTTTTTAAATAACTGTTCTGTTACCTCCTGCATTCAGTGGTTAGCGATATTTCTACAAGAAAAAATGCTCCTCAGTCTTCAAAACAATATTACAGTACTGTGCTCATCAACACTGAAAACTCGATGTGAGTCACTGTGCTTAAAAGATTCTGAGATAGAGAAGTAAAACAGTAACAGGCGGAAATTAAAAGCGGTAGAAGTGCACAATGTCTTTTTTAATAGCTCTGAGGGATGATGTGGTTATGTAGCAATGAAAAGTTACAGCTTCTCATTCTTTTTTATATGAGACAGTGAAATTACATCTGGAATTTCAGAGCAAAGAGTGGACCACCTCAACATTTCAGAGACACCGTACTATACCTCCCCTCCATCTCAATAGCTGCTTTTTTTGTAGTTTGGTAGTTTATAGAATACATTATTGGATTCCTTTAGGAGCTCAGGTGTGGTTTTCAGAGGAATTTAAGGGATTTAGGTACTGCAGCTCTAATCTGCTTTGGAATGCTTAGTTAACTCACAGCTCAACACTGAGGACTGGGCCATGTGTTTTCCAGAACTTCTCCCAGTGCTCCAACGTACCTGATGCTAGAGCTTTTCAGCCACTCCATGATGTCAGATGAGCTCAGCATTATGCAAGTATACATAGAAGGTCAGTCTGACGTAATTATTTAGATAGGGTATGTACTCTAGGGTTAACAGAAGGCCAAGATGTTGACAAGAGTGGCTGATACAGGAAAGTCTAGTCAGGAACTACAGTCCTTGGGAACGAAGTATATCTTGGAAAAATATGTAATCTAACTAAGATATTTTTGAACAAGTTGGAACTAAGGGCAGAAGAATGATAAAGAATGCCCTTAAATGAACCATCCTCATAATAATACTAAAAATCACACACCTTTAGTTGGAGACCCTGGCCCAAGCAGAGACCCTTATTTACTGAGCATGTGTAGTAAATTTTAGGAGTACTGTGTCTTTCAACCAACGTGAGAACTAACCAATCATAGTTAGGAGGGCATGGCTAATAGGCAGAACTAACATTTTTGACTGTATAAATATGCGATGTGATTGTAACCAGGTGTGCTCGCTTTGTGCTGTTACCGCCTAGCACCCATCTCTGTGCAGACATGAAATAAACTGATAACCTCAGCTCACCGGGTATTGAACTCCATTTGTGAGACAACAAGCATAGTAAAACTGAGTTCCTTCCACAACCATTTTGTTACCTCTTAACAAAGGCCAAGAGGGTCTTGCTTTCTGTCTGAAGAAGGAGGAGCAATGAAAGAGCTCAAGGGAATACCGGGAATTTTCTTGTGTTTCTACCACTTAGAAGGCTACAAAATCAGAAACAGGATTTCAGACTTGCAGAGTGACAAGAAATAACCTAGCTCTAGTGGCATCTATAACAGCTTTCCTTTGAGACTCGGAGTACTGATAGCCACACAACAAAATAGGTTTTATATCAAGGAATTCAGGAGTTGATATTGAAGTCCTGAGAAAATAATTTATAGAGTGTCATTAAGAAAATAAGAGAAGGGCTTCTAGGGATTTCATTTGGTATTGTTCTTTAGTGCCTTTTGATTGGGCCATTTTTCACATCTGGTATGAGATCCAGCTGAAGGCAATTTGAATGATCTCATTCCATTTGCCAGTGGCTGTCATCTCAGAGGCTACCACTGTAGTATCCTATTGTTATCTTCAGCTGAGAGGGCAGTGGGTTAGTAAGAGAGACTGGAATACCTTCTGATCCAGACAGATAGTCTTTCCAAATCAGGTGGAACTGGCACAACAGCATAGTGAAGCTTGAGTTGCCACTGCCTGTGGCTGAGATGCTTTGGTATCCAGAGGTGTCAGTCCAGAATCTTTCATGAGCTCCGAGTTCACTTTAGAATATAGAAGTGGAAGCAAGGACTGCAAAGCTAAGTTATCTGTGCTTTGAGTTTTTATATGCAGCTTGAAGATACCAGCCATTTCTGAATATGCATGTGTTTTATCTGAACAACATATGGTTTTGCTGACCTATGCAATGTTGATATTTCTGTCCTAATTTGTATGTGTTTCTCTGTGCAGTGCCTGTTTTAGTTGTAGGAAAATGGCCAGAGTGCTGCTGAGTCAATGCAGCTGGAATAATGAGTTGACCTACTTTTTCTGTCTCATTGGGACATCCATGCATTACTGGAAGAAAAAATTACTATAAGATAATCCTTTCCATGATAAAGTCAATGTGGAAAATCACTTCACCTGTCACTGTCTTCTTCTTTCCCATTGCATGATATTTGTCCATAAACCCAGCCATAAAACATGCCACAGTAGTAATACTTGGAACAGTACAAGTTGAGGAAAAGTAGTGAAGTAGCATTCATGTGTAACAGCTGTGCACCCCAAGGTCATAAAGCAAGTACTAAAGCACCAAAACATGGGCTGCAGCAAGCTACATTTTGTAAATTTTGCAGTGGAATGGTGAAGATGTGAAAAATCTTAATTAATTCAGACTGTACTGTCATCTTTTAATGCAAGCTATTCACTTTTGAAATGGGCTGTAATCCTGTGTCTTATAGGGAGCAATAATATTTCTTTTTTGTTTCACTGAACTTTTCCATCTCTTTGATGTGCAGCATTGTTGTTATAGCATCCCACAGTGTCCTCCGCTTTTGTCACTTGAGCTATAAAGATGGACTCTCCCCACCTACTTTCGAGCTGTTACACTATGTGAAAATGAAGGAGCCTTCCTGAGGAAGCAGAATCATAGAATGCTTTGGTTTGGAAGGGACTTGTAGAGGTCATATAGCCCAACCCCCTTGCAGTGAGCAGGGACATCTTCAACCAGATGAAGTTGCTCAGAGCCCTGTCCAACCTGGCCTTGAATGTTTCCAGGGATGGGGCCTCCACTACCTCTCTGGGCAACCCATTCCAGTGTTTCACCACCCTCATGGTAGAAGATTTCTTCCTTATATCTAATCTAAATCTATCCTTCATTAGTTTAAGCAGTTGCTCCTTGTCCTGTCACAGCAGGCCTTGCTAAAAAGATTTTCCCCATCTTTCCTATAGGCCCCCTTCAGGTACTGAAAGGCCTCAGTAAGGTCTCCCCGGAGTCTTCCCTTCTCCAGGCTGAGCAACCCCAACTCTCTCAGCCTTTCCTCATAGGAGAGGTGCTTGTCACCAGTGTCCATTTAGACATCGAGCTGTTGACCACAACCCTCTAGCTGCGACCTTCCAACCAATTCCTTATCCACCGAACAGTCCACCCATCAAATCCATATTTCTCCAATTTGGAGAGAAGGATGTTGTGAGGGACTGTGTCGAAGGCTTTACAGAAGTCCAGACAGATGATATCCATAGCTCTTCCCTTATCTGCTGAAGTAGTCATTCCATCATAGAAAGCCACTAGGTTGGTCAGGCAGGACTTGCCCTTGGTGAAGCCATGCTGGCTGTCTCGAATCACCTCCCTGCCCTCCATGTACCTGAGCATAGCTTCTAGGACAATCTGTTCCATGATCTTCCCAGGCACAGAGGTGAGGCTGACAGGTCGGTAGTTCCTAGGGTCCTCCTTTCTACCCTTTTAAAAAATGTTTCCCTTCTTCCAGTCAACAGGGACTTTGCCTGACTGCCATGACCTTTCAAATATGATGGAGAGTGGCTTGGCAACTACATCAGCCAGTTCCCTCAGGACTCTGGGATGCATCTCATCAGGTCCCATAGACTTAGGTATGTTCAGGTTCCTCAGGTGGTCACAAACCTGATCTTCCCTTACAGTGGGAGGGGCTTTGCCCCTCTGGTCCCCATCTTGAAGTCCATCGGTTTGGAAGGGGTAAGGAGAGAGGTTGGCAGTGAAGACTGAGGCAAAAATGTTGTTGAGTACCTCAGCCTTCTCCTCGTCTGTTGATATTAGGTCACCATTCTTGTTCGTCGGGGTACACTTTCTTTGACCTTTCCTTTCTGGCTGACATACCTGTAGAAGCCCTTCTTGTTCTTCTTGGCATCCTTTGCCAAATTCCGTTCCAGCCATGCCTTGGTCCTGCTAACCCCATCCCTACACAACTGGGCAGCATTCCTACACTCTTCCCAGGATACCTGTCCCTGCTTCCACTACCTGTGCAGTTCCCCCTTTCTCTTTAGTTTGACCGATAGGTCTCGACTCAGCCATGCTGGTCTCTTCCCTTCCTTGCCTGCTTTCTTACAAGTGGGGACTGAGAGCTCCTGTGCTCTATGGAAAGCATCCTTAAAGACCTGCCAGCTCTGTTCTGCTCCCCTGTCCCTGAGGACGGTTTCCCAGGGGATCCTACTGACTAACTCCTTGAAGAGCTGGAAGTTGGCTTTCCTAAAATTTAGGGTCCTGACTATACTCGTCACCTTTCCCGTATCCCTCAGGGGTGTGAACTCCACCAACACAGGATCACTGCAGCCCAGGCTGCCTCCAATCTTGACGTCACTGATGAGCTCGCTTGCTTTGGTGACCATCCGGTCCAGTATTGCATCGCCTCGGGCAGAGGTGGCTATTACCTGGCTTAAAAAGTTATCCTCAATGCATTCTAGGAATCTCCTGGATTGGCTACAGCTTGCTGTGCTACCTTTCCAGCAGATGTTGGGGTGGTTGAAGTGCCCCAGTAGGATGAGAGCCTGCAAGCGTAAAGCCTCCTGGAGCTGCAGGAAGAAGGCTTTGTCAGTAGGCTCCCGTTGAGCAGGCAGCCTGTAGTAGGCACCAGCCATAAGGATCCCCTTGTTGCCTCGGTCTCTGATTCTTACTTATAAGCTTTCGACCTGCTTGTGGGTATTCTTCAGGGAGAGCTCTTCACACTGTATCAATTTCTTGATGTAGAGGGCAATGCCTCTAGCCCTCTTTGCCTGCCTGTCCTTTCTGAGCACCCTGTAGCCGTCAATAGCTGTGGTCCAGTCATGGGATTCATCCCACCAAGTTTCGATAATGGCAATCAGGTCATAGCTTTCTAGCAGCATGGTAGCTTCCAGCTCTTCCTTCTTGTTTCCCATGCTGCATGCATTCGTGTAGAGGCATTTCATCTGGGCTGTTGGCCGTGTCACCTTCTTAGATGAACACCACTTGTTTCCCTTGGGGTGTTTCACAGAAGCTTCCTTGTTGGATACTAGAACTTCAGGAGCTCCCAGCTCATCTCCACAAGACTTCAACTATGCTGTAGTGTCCCCAGCACACCTCTGGGCAACAGGTTGAGGGTCTGTACTAGTACTCTGTCTCTCCAACCGTTGTGTATCACCCTGTAGTTTGTCACCGGCAAGCCTGATATATTCCTCCTCCCCCTTCACATTCTGCTATAGAAAATGGAAGACTGACAGATGAGATGAATGTCAATTGATGAATGAGATCAGTCAAATGAAATTTAAGAGTTTTTGTTGCATGGACTTAGTAGCTATAATTTTCATGTGATGGAAGAAGTTTCTCATTTGGTAACTTTGCATAAAACAAAACTGTTCTTCTAGGTGCATGTGAACTTTGCAGTGATTTGCTTGAAGGCCTTTGTAACTGTGGATAGCAGATCAAGCAGGTGATGCAGGAAGTTGCAGGACTGTTCATTTCAGGGCTCAAATAGCAGTGCAGCAGTTGGTAAGTACTGAGGTAACAGTAGCTTATTCCTAGAGTCATCCTATAAATATTTATACTCTCATAATTAGTTCAGAGGAAGTTGCTGTGGAGCCAATCAGTAGAAATTGATAAAGGGAAGAATTTTTAATGCAGCTCCTTTAAGTGAAGCTCTTCCATCTCTAACACAGTTAGGGGACAGAATTTCTTTCTAAATTAGGCATAATTGTACTGTATCAGTTTGAAATGGCTGTGCCGCTAAGACAGCATTAGGAGTTCAGTGTTGCATTTAACCTAAAAAGTGATTCTGTAAATCTAGAATATGTTAGATAATAGAATACAATAGGAAATAATATAATGTTTGAGATCTCACAGTTACTGATTTAAACTCATCTTCAAATTCAAAGTTAGAATTTAATTTTATTTTTTCTTCTCATTTTTGTTTTGAAAATGTACTATGAGCTTACATTTGAGCAAATGAAAAGCGCTTTGACAGCCTGTGAGTCAAACTAAAGGGATGCGAATGATTTTGCACATGAAAAACCATTCTTAGATTTTTCATTAAGAATACCAAAGTGACAACTGTGACTCAACCTTAAAAGCAGAAGTGGAGAGAATACAGAGCAAAAACAAGTAATAAGTGCAAAATGCTCTTTCATGCTGCTGGATATAACTTTTCCACTCGTTCCTTTTTAAAACAGCTCATCTGTTGGAAAGAACAATTTGAGTATTCAACCTTTAAGCTAATGCTTCTTTTCACATAGAAGCATTCCATTGATTGGTTTAATTTAATTTGTAGACATCAATTGTTTAAGGATTAATCTCATTTTATGATCTAGAATATTATTTTCACGTTCTAAAACAGTTTGTCATTGACTTCTTTATCAAGAGGGATTTATTTTAGTATCAATTCATCCAATTGACTTAAATTGCCTATAGTGCATTGACATATGGCCTCCTAAAATTATTTTACTTATTTGATAACATTATTTCCTAATATGTACTTGGGAAAAATTGGAGAATAGATTCTGGTATCTTAGAAATACTTTGGAGTCCCAGTATGCTCCAGCTGTTGCATGGAAATTACAGACAGTTGCAAGTCAGCTTGACTGTGTCTTGCAAACTGCAAAACATGACTAGTGAGGCATTTCTTATTTTGTCTGCTTTTTCAACAAAACCTGAGAAATAAAAAAAGAACTTTGTTGTTCAGCAGCTTAGTGAATATGACATTAAAATCACTGTTTATGTGCAATGATAAGCATAGTGAAGTTTCTGTTCTTTCCAGTAGAGCAATGAAGAGCCTGGATTTAGCTCTGTTGCATCAGTAACCTGAACTACAATTAGTTTTGTTTCTTTATGCATAATAAAAGCATAAGTATCTTTCAAACTAGGCTGGAGAACATCTGCTATTATGTTTGTTATTACTGTGTATTCATATCTGAATGAGTCTTCCAAATGCTACAAAGGGTAACTGATTTCACAACCACGTGTATTACTGGAGCTAGTGACTCCACCATTTTTCTGTGGTTACAGTTCAAGTCTTGCACTACAGTTAAAGTATATGTTAAGTTAAAATATTGTAATAAGTACTGCTGCTTATACTTCAAACTATATAAATACAGCTAAAACAAACTAAAGAAGAACATACTACGTCTTAGTTTATTGCTTACTACCATAATTGTTGTGAAATAAAGAAGCAAGTGTCATTTCTGGAGATGAAAATATCATATCGTAAAATATTTCTTTGGCCCATACTTGTCAAATATCAGGATAATGCATCAGTTTTTATGGATTTTTAAAATTATTATTCTTTTAATGGAAATTAAATTTCCTTGAAATATATAATGAATTTAAGTGTTTGACTAGAAATACAATTTTATCAGGCTCTATCCCAAATCTTTCATACTCCACAAGTTTTCACCTTAAAAATCCTGAGGTTTTAGACATATTAATTGAAGTTCTTCAAAATGAAACAGCCTGGTTGAAAGCTAATAAAAAGATGACTAAGCTGTAAGATAAATACTGTCAGTATGTCCTTTATAAAAAGGTACTTTTTAAAACGAGGCCAAGAGCACTTGATGGCAAAATCTGGAAGTTCTGTACAGAGTCAGAGAGGGAGAAATAAATGTGGTTTGACTATTCTTTTATCACCTTGTTATGTCAGGTTCTTGTGTAAAGCTTAAGGGACAGATCCTGCACTCCTTACACAAGCAGCTTTCATTCATGGAAGAATTCAATTCTGAGCCACTGGAGCTACTAATTTGAATGAAGGCTATTTTGTCTTTAATTTGAAAGGTTTTCCATGGCTGAAATATGTTTCGAAGAGGGACAGGTCAAGAAATATTTTTACCTCATTCCTGTCTTGAGAGAGATGAAGTTACGGGTTCTAATATGGTGACTTTGAGTATGGGAATAATGGCATGAAGTGCCAGGCATAACGTATCATATTTGGATGCACTCCTGAGAATAACAAAATTGAAAGTCAGAGCCTGCACAAATAAAGCACATGGCTTCTGATTTGGCTACAGAGAACTAAATAAAAGAAGTTTGTGAAATGGTTTAATGAATTTGTTAATACGTAAATAAAAGAATAAAAAAACTTGATTACTTTTTTAGCTTGTTTATGTTAAGATCAACTTAATTTTATTGACATCAGAAATGCAAAAAAGGTTGACATAGCTAAATATTCCATAGCTAATGAAACCCTTACAAATCTATCATTGTCTGATAATCAGCCCAGAGAGATACTTAAGTAGGGGTCACAGCCGAAGTCATGGCCAGACCTCTGATCTGCTGATTGAAAATTCTGTGGTAGAAAATAATTACATCATGTAAGCATGGAGTAAAGTACAAACACTACTCAGTGTATTGATAATGATATCTTTATCCTTAACATAATAGTAGGAACAGAAATTGTGTCCTGTCTCACAAACCTTCTGATAAATATCTACAATACCTGAAATTAGAGAGTTTTAAAGAAATGTATGTGCTAGAGCAAGATGGACGGAAGAGAAGACAGAAAGGAGAAAAGAATTGGTTTGTATAGATGCAAACTTTACTGTAATAAGACTCTACACAATGTTATATTGGACTATCTTTGACTTGTATCTGTGTGGACAGCTGCAGAAACAGGGTTCCCCTGCTCTCGTTTTAAGCAGCTTGGATGAAAGACATCTACAGTCTGACACCTATGTTCCTGCACTTGAAGTAATAGCTTTGTAATAAGTACTCCAAAATACAGGGCTCGTGTCTGAGCTCTGTAGAGCTATTCCCAATCTATGTAAATAGTATACCTTGAGCTGTAAACAGTATCCCCTTAAGTAGTATTTGAGACTCTGAATTTCATAATATAAGTAGGACTACATAAATCCCTCATAGAATCACAGAATCACAGAATAGTAGGGGTTGGAAGGGGCCTCTGTGGGTCATCTAGTCCAACCCTCCTGCTGAAGCAGGGTCACCTACAGCAGGCTGCACAGGACCTTGTCCAGGCGGGTCTTGAATATCTCAAGGGAAGGAGAATCCACAACCTCCCTGGGCAGCCTGTTCCAGTGCTCCGTCACCCTCAGAGGGAAGAAGTTCTTCCTCATGTTCAGATGGAACTTCCTATGCTTC
>Ga0065711_1047462_pt1 | contig 12317 bp, 3 predicted proteins | sample Hoacrofraction12_FD_59098 | JGI IMG/M metagenome (GOLD analysis project Ga0065711, IMG submission 59098) | Hoatzin crop microbial communities from Cojedes, Venezuela - Epithelial fraction 12 v2 (version 2) | ecosystem: Host-associated > Birds > Digestive system > Esophagus > Crop | place... | reverse complement strand
GAGATATTCAAGACCCGCCTGGACAAGGTCCTGTGCAACTTGCTGTAGGTGACCCTGCTTCGGCAGGAGGGTTGGACTAGATGACCCACAGAGGTCCCTTCCAACCCCTACCATTCTTTGATTCTGTGATTCTGTAACGAGGGTGCCCTTCTTCATACCAGCAGTATTTGGTGTCTCCCCTTCCTCGTGGCATTTGGTACAAGTTGAATAGGGGGAAGTCCTGCTCAACCCTTTACCTGGGTCTGCAGGATGTTTGCTTTGCTGCATCACCGGCACTGTAGATTTTCAGGGCTAGAAGGCTGGCAGTGTGAAGGTCATGTCGAGAGTTTTCTTTGGCTGTAAATGGAAGTAACAAAAATTTAACAATATAAAAGATAACTGTAGCCTGCAGAATAGCAATATCGATGTTCCTGTTGCCTAAAAGTGCTGAGCATATACCACTTTCAGCTGCAATATCTACTTCATTCTTACTTCAGAGACAAGGCAGTGACTGAGCTTTCATAACTCTGGCCACTGAAGTTGGAGCTCTCTGGGCTGATGACCCGATTTCTGCTTTAATGTTAGTGCAAGAGAGGAATCAAATTACAGAGGGGAGTTCCTAATGCCAGTAAGAAATCTTCAATTAGACAGTATTGTCAGAAGGCTGTGGAAGACCACATAAACATATGTGCAAACCTAATTTTTGTTAATGACCTTTTGTACAATAGCCATCAAGTAGATGAAGGAGTCCAGATGGCCTGGTGCTTTCCCTGAATCTGAAAGCTATGTGAAACTTCTCTTGTCCCTGACTCTGTGGGTGTCTCCTCCTCATACCCCTAGACCTGTAAAAAAGTAACAACCCACTGGGTGCCTATTTTTGCCTTAAAACCTGTCTGCAGAGTACCAGGAGGACACTATTTGCTTACTCTATTTCAAGACTGCTTGAAAAAAGTTGTGCGTTCAAGTGCCAGCTGGGAATACTACTTTTGCTGGATTTTTTTGTACAGCTCTGTAGCCCAGACAGTGCCTGTTACAAGAATAAAAAGTATGTTAATATGAGTGAACATTTTTGCTGTCAGCCTATGCCAAAGACCTAACAGATACGGAACCTGAGATTCGAGAGAGTCTTCTAATGTATCACTGCTTCAGTAACTGGCATTTATAGGTCTAGGAAGGATTGAGAAAGTTGTTAGTGACTCTTGCGGTCAACATATGTGCATCTGAAGGAAAAGAATGTCTGTTTGGGTTGGTTGCCTGCCTACGCTGAGTGAGAGTCAGTTTGTAGTCTTGTATTTAAAGAATGAACATATAAATGCTAAAACAGTATTGTGGTTTGGCAGTATAATGGTTTAAAGTAGAAAAGATTGGTAGCAGGTAACCTTTGATAAAACACTGTAAAAAGTTTCCCCTGAGTAATCGATATGTATTTACTGCCTTAATTTTATCTCAAGTTTTTTTTGGCACATCTCCAAAAGTTCAGCTCTTCTCATTTTTCAGATCTCCTTTATTTCCCAAATGCCTGTCTGATTTATATTGAACAGTTTTGGGAAAAAAAAAGGATCCCAAGACCACATGCCACAAATGAAAAATTTAAGACAAAAGATTTTAGTGATGGAGGGAGGAAAGCAGAGTTTTAGTAATAAGGCAAGGGGAAAAAAATTGAATTTATAAACCATTTCAAACTTAGCAGTGTAGGAATACTTTTATTAATTTACTGTCAAATTGTTACTTGAAGTGTTATATCAGCATTGGGACCAAGGAGGAATAGACAGGCTAATGGCATCACCATCGTGCTGTGGAGAGCAAACTCAGGGTGGTGCAGTGGAGCCCGCGGCGGGGAGGAGGGAAGCTGCCCTGGATGGGAGCTCATGCATCTCGCTGCCCCGCTGGAGGATGGGGCTGAAGCATGACTCTCCTGAGGCAGCATATCTTGCACTGCTGCCAAATCTACTGCTTTTGGCAGTAGTCTAACACTTTCATGAATCATGTATCATCCTACCATTTTTTCAGTTTTTCTATCACCAGTGTGAAACAACAGATTTTTCCCCTCCTCCTTTTCTAGTCCGGCCCTTGCTGTCTGTTCCTGGCTGCTGTATGAACAACATGCATGTGCCCAGTGACGGGATCTTGTCCCTTTGTCACCCTCCCTAAGTGCTGGATGGGCTCCATTCAGCTCAGCTTCTACCCCATCCTTTTTCTGAGGAAAATAGCTGGCAGGTTAAGGTGCCGGAGCATGTGTTGGGATATAGGTTAACTTGTACTGCTGTGAAATGTATCCGAGTCTGCATGTGTGTATCATCCATTTAGTAGGGAAGGGGGCCATGCCAAGGGCAGACTGGCACCTGGCCATCACATCAGCTACTGTGTGAATTTCAAATGTTTGTAGGTAGGGGCATGGCTACTCAATGTCCTTTACTCAGGTCTTGGGCTAAAGCCATGGTCTAGTTCGTAAGCGTTACACGAAGCTGACAGTGTTCCTGCGACTGCCTGTGAAACTCTTGTTTTGACACACATACCGTATTCTTGTAAAACATGGAGATATAAGTTCAGTATTCATTTCAGCAAACACGAGAATTGAATTCTCTCTTCATTAGCAGTGCGTGAAACAGTGTCTGCTGGTTGGTTCAGGGCTTTGATTTTTATTCTAAGCCCAGATGGAAATATTTGCATAAGTCCTACAGTAGTCCTTTGTGGGGGCTTTTTAGTTCTTCTCACCCCAGTTAATATTGCAAACTTAAGAAATCCTCTAAAATTAATCTTTTCCATTATGCCTGTTTCTGAGTATTACGAATATGACAGAAGGATCTAGAAATCGCAGCTAGTGCTGCTTTCCAACAGGCTCTGAAGCTGCAGTGATGGTTTGTGTGTCGTGTGTGTGTGTTTATCTCTTTTGGCTAGTGCAACCTTCCATGTTTCCCCATTTTTATTTCCCCTCTCCACACACTCCTTCCCAGCTGCCGTAACCGGCACAGCACTCGCCCTCTAGCCAGTGTGCGGAATAAGCTGTTTGCGAGGCTGCTGGTAATGCCTCTCAGTCTGCCACTAGACAGGACACACGCAGAGACGCTTGGCATCGGCGCTCTGACTTGCTATCGAGCAGCCTAGTACCACCTGGTACCCTCTGGTCCAGAGTTTGCTGCTGTGCTTGGTCCTGAGTGCTCTGCAAAGAAACCCTCCTTGGGCCAAACGCATCCCCGGAGCAGCTTCTGCTGCGCTGTCGTAAAAAGAGTACTTTTGGCGGGTTTATGCTTTCCACTGCTGGAGAAGCAGGTCGTTGAATAATATTTGTTGTTGTTTCATTGGAATTCTACTTACAGCTGTAGCTACACCTCTTAGCCTGCACAGAATAAATCGGTGGTTTCTTGGGTTTTCTTTTTTCAATGCAGCAGATCCCCCTGCCCGAGAGCCACCGTGCTTGGGGTTGTCTTGTCTCCTTCTACTCTCGGTATGATAGTGGAGTCTACGTACGCTTAGTGCCCCATACAAGGGGTAGAAACACTTACTGGGAGAAGGCCTGAAGGATCTGGAGCGTTGAAGAGGGAGGTTTTTTTTTAATCCACACACTTTATTGGAATTGGTATTTATATTACTTGTAAAACATAAGTGAATTCCTTTTTCTCTCTGTTGCTTCTTTTTACCTTGCCAATAATTTACTTTCCATTTCTATGATAAGTAGTACAGTGCCTGTACAGCATTTATTTTTAGTTAAGTGTTTGTGTGGTTTTTATAGTTGAACATAAATAACAGCCCAGTGTCTATCCAGTTTAGAAATTCAGCCATCCAGGCTGTCACAGAGATCCTTTCATGAGTCACATCCTTCTCAAACTCCCTGTGACTGGTTTTTAAATGCTGGGGTCAGTGAACTGTAAGTTTTAGAGTTACGTTGGTTAGAGATGCCATTTTGCATGTACTGAGAAAGTGCTGTTGCATTTTGACACCATTTCCTGTTGCTCCGTCTCTTGTTGTAGACCAGTGTGGAATATATTCAGAGATGTGTTTTCTGCAGTGTAGTAATAGGTATAGAATAGTCTTAATTACCAGGCTGCTTGACTCTATACATGTGTGTACATGTGTTTCATAAGCAAAGTCTGTGTTCATCCTGGGGTACTTTCTGCGTTACGAGAGCACGGTAATCAGCATAAAATCAGGAAAGGACGAGGTGAGCACCGTATATGCAGTAGTCAATGGATTTTGAGTTCATTTCCAGTTGCCACACATGTAGCTGTTTTTAATATCTTTTGATGACAGCTTTTATAACATTAGAGGTCAGAGTGAAATTTTTATCTGTTTCATCCTTCTAAAAGCATATAGATGTAACATCCGTTGGACCAAATCCAATCTCTCTTTCCCTGGGAGTGCGAGTGTTGAAAGCATGAAAAACACCACAGCTGCAGTGTTTAGATGTACAGGATAGGTGCAAGCGGTAGAGAGATGATAACTTCCATGGTAGCTATTTTCACAGTGGTGTGTTGAAGATGTTGAGAAGGTTGGCAGTAGCAGTTGGGGAGCCAGCAAGCATACAAATTACTGGCCACTGCCCCAGCACAACAACATAGCAGGCATAGATATGTCATAGCTCCACAGCTGTTCCACCCCTCCTGTGATATTACATATGGTGAGTGAAGCCCATCCAATCTCTGCACTGAACTTTTCTTCCTCAGGGCAGTATCAATGGGCTCTCTGACCTAGCAGCCTCAGTTTATAAAAATTTTTTTGTCAACATTAACAATGTCCTGGTGTCACATTTGATAGTTCTGCAGCTTTGGACTAGAGGCTGAGTGATATTTGTGGTGATTCTCCTTTCCTTTTGCACCTCCCTGAAAGCACAATCCTCCTGATACCCAGTACTTACTTTTCTCCTTCCTTCACATTTTTCCTTTTCCATATGCCTTTTAACATAAAAAAATACCTACCCAATCTAACCTAAAAGTTGTACATACATGAGAACTTTCTCTGGGTTTTCATATTACTAGTATTATCCAAGTCAGGTTACCCAATTGGAACATACATTATGAGAAAACACATCTCTGAGTGGAAGGAGGTGATGATACCCACGCGAAGTTGTTAACAGCCACACAGAGCACTAGGAACGATTCTTTCCAAGGCCCAAGAGGTCGTTCTCACTTGTATTTGTTTGATGCTCAACTGAAAAATGGAAAATTCTCCACTTCTCTTTAAATAAACTTTTCATCTAGAATGTCATGGCTGCATGCCAACCACTATAGCTGGATTTGTCTAACTTCTTGTCAAGTCAGGGTTTATCTGTACAAACTCAATTTTAGAGTTTTATTTTCAACATAGAATGTAAAGATTGGTTTTTTCCCTTTGATTTAAGTTGTCAGTATCATAGCATTTCTGCCTCCATTTCTGGATCCAGCTCTAGTCAGTTTATGGATGATGGCACAGATTTGAGCTTTAGGGTTTTTCAATGGCGTTTGGGGAACAAGAGAAGGCTGATAGTCAGTGGCTGATTGGTATGATAGGAGAGGTCAATTTTAGGATCAACATCATGTTGTGTAAAAGTAAATAAAACACCACTGAAGTTTTAGCTATTTCTGGGATACTGAATTTGGACTTTAGTATGCAAACTAATTAGAGATAGAAACAATTGATAAAGACTGTGAACTGAACTCAAGTATAACCCAGATCAAAATTCACGGGATTACAGAAGCAATGTTTTTTTTCATAATTATGGATGCAAAACATATTGATACGTAACAATATGAGGTCCCAGTAGGAGCAGAAATGCTGAAAGTCTTGTGAAAAAGAATTATTTTCAAATTGCAATAATTCTACCAAACTGACATCACCGAAGTGCTGTCGTTTGTTTTCCATAAGAATGGATAAGACAAGAGAAGAAAACTCATGGCTTTGATCTCCAAGTATAGTTTGTACCAGTGGTGTAAAAACAATATCTTAGGTTCCTGTTTCTTACAGGGAAATTTATACTATGTGCTACCACAGAGCCAGAAAATCTCTTATACCCTGTGTGCAGATTTTAACCTGAGACCAGCATCAGACAATCATTTTTGTCTTTGCCTTTATTTAAGATGACATATACAAGTATAATTTAGTTTAAGGATCAGAGACCAATTTATCTTTAAAGTGCTAGAGTAAATAGTTTTTCTGTTGGCTTTGTATGAGTTACACTGAACCCTTATCCAGTGGTCACAAGGATAAATCAAGCTAATATAAAGTAATCCTTTACTTATACCAAATAACACTTTTTCCTATTTTACTTTACTGTAGTTAAGTCTTGGAGAGAAACTTTCAAAGTAATCTTTCAAAAGAGGGGAGCTAGTGACAGAGCTATGAGTTCTCTGCGGATTTAGGAATTCATCATTAGATTGTCTGTATTCATTTTTCTAGAAGAAGTAGTCATTTCTTCAGCAAAATGTAGGAAATTAATTTAAAAAAATAAACCAACACAAAAACCCACCACCACACGCTTTGAGTCCCCAATAATGACACTCAACCGTGAAGGCATTCCACATGTTGTGGATAAGTAAACAAACAGATTATTGAAATTTTTTTGCAAAAACACAAGCTTTTGCCTTAGGATTGGTGCAGATAGATAAGAAAAGCTGTGAAATGCACTGTGTTTTAAAGTAGCATACGAATAAACTCTTGCCTATCGATTACAGGGTAGAATCACTTTAAATCAAATTTCACTTGAAGATACTGGCTATTTCTTAAAAAGGAAACAACACTTAATGATACCAAAACGCAGATCTGAATTCTAATTTCTCTTTGTCAGTGACAGATAATATAGAGATAAAATCTATTGTAGAATATGAATATTAATTTGTTAACCATATTGAAAAAACCCTTTTGACCACTTAGCCCTATGTTTTTGAAGCAGTATTCTGGGAAGCAGCTGCTTGAATCCCATTAATTTAAATGAGAGTCAAATGACAGTCTGTATGGACCTCTTTGAAAATTTGAGGTTTAGTTCTTTATTCTTATTTCTTTCAAACTATTATGGAAGTATTTCATGTATTTAGTGGACTTTCAAAGGCAGACATATATAGTGCAGTTAAAATACTACAATTTAGTACTTGCACCGCCTAAGTTGTCATTTCCTGCAGAGTAAAAGAGTATAGTTAAAACCTGTTGTTTTATTTGATGTTGCAAGATTTAAGGCTTCTACTTGTTCACAGTGTAACTGGTGAAAACTTTATTGCCTGTTGTCAAAAAAATCATTTTAATTTAATTTTTGAAACTTGAATCTAAATCTTAGGTCATACTTCCCTTATAATTACACACACTTCTTGGAATGGCATATGGTGAAAATACATAGAACTTTGCCATGTAAAAGAAAAGAAGAGAAATGCTAGGCTTTTATGTTGATTGCACCTGTATGGGGGCTTTATAAGCTCACAATTTGAGTCATTTATAGATACAGACTCAACATCGCTCTAACATAACTAGTACTGCAAGGCTCTTTTTTTTTTTTTTCCCTTTTTTTTCTTTCTGCTGACTAAATGATAGGCAAAGCAATTTTCAACAAATGTCTCCCAGTAGGCTGTCATCATGGAAGCCTTGTAATGTTGCATTTTAAACTTAGTACTGGCAGCTGTCCAGAAATTATTTAGTTTATGCTAAACTGTTCTGCACAAGGCACTTGCTCTTTTACTATATGGGAAGAGAATAAACTCTGAAACGTAACATTCCATCCATCTTCCTGTTGTTTTATCAGATCTGTTTCATCCATGTTCTTTGACGCTGATGAAGATGTAGCAAAAATGAAACAGCAACATTTCCCTTTTTTTATCTTGGCGTGATCTCAATTTTATTATGGAAGGAGAAATTTGAAAATTCCCAGGTGACTTAGGTGCCTAATTGCCATTTGTACCTTTCAGAATATTTAGTGTCATAATTTGATCATTACAAGAATAAATTCTAGTTCCTTATATCAAGCTGTTTTCTCTTTATTAGTCTGGTTTGTTTTAAAACTCTTATGTACACCCTAGTGCTGGGACTCAGGTGGTGACGTTACTGCCTTCTGTAAAATCTTTTTTATTTGTTGTTTTATATATATTCATTAATCCTTTAGTGTGGGCTAAGAGGCTTTTTTAAAAAAAACCTAGAAGATAAATTATCCCTTAAATAAAGCCTGAATCTAGATTTTATTCAGGATGAAGTCATGAATAAGCTGATGTTCAGGTCTGGTAGTTATAAAGCCTCATAGATTCTCTATGCCCCGTTTCTTTAAACTTGCACTCCTAAAATTCCAGCAAAGTGATTTGGAGCTGAAGGTGTACATTTTAGCTAATCTCTACTGTGAAGTACAGTTGTCCCGTGTAACTAGATGGAAGATACATTTTGGGTTAAATTCATAAAACCTCCTTGATTTAATCTTCCCATGAGATCTGCTTTTCTTTATCAGTAAACTATTTAATAACTTATAGGGAGAGATAAGCAGGTTTTTGCAAAATATTATGTTATCCCATACCTATGAAATCTACGGTGGTAGACTTGTTGGCAATACTTCACACGAATTTTCTCATAATGAAAATGCAGTTTTGAGTTACTCTACAACTCAAAAAGTCATCATGTCCAAACTCTTGACAAACAGCCTCTTGCTCTGTCCTGTGCAACGTAGCCTGAACTGCAGCATGGTACCAATAATGGCTTCAGAGAAGGCCGTGCTGGTTAGTACTTTTATTGCTCCCATTGTGGCAATGAGTTTGTGTCTGTGTTCTTGCAGATAGTCTCGAGACCGTATTCAGAGGAAAGATCTTCCCTACAAATAATGCTTTGTGTTAGAAATTGATCCACTGCTTGAAAGTGCTGTCATATCACATTGGCTCCAGCAGCCAGTATTTTCAGCTCCCTCTTCTACTGAATCATTTTTTTTCCTTTATTTTTTACCCTCTCTCTTTCCATGAGAGAACTTTCAGTCATGCATTAAATGATTCCTAGTTAGACAGTGCTTTTCCACGGATGGGGCATTGGCCCTGGAGTCACCAAACTAGATTGTTTTCTGAATTTGGCCATTAACCGACAGAACAACCCGAAACTTTTAATTAGATGAAGTATAGGTCAAAGTTGTTGCAGAAAAACCAACTGCTATTTGCTGAAGTATTTCAAAATGGACAAGGAAGCCTAATTTGAAGCTTCCTGCTCTAGAATTCTTGACCTCTGTAGTTTCTTTGGGTTTGTTTCCCCTTCAGTTTGCAGTGTTCCGAGACTTGGCTACACATAATTTACCTACTGCAAAGTCAAATTATTTTTAGTCAGTCTGTTTACTTACTAAGGTACTGATGCCATTTTGTCCAATATTTTTTGTGATTGCAGCAGTGGAAACATAAAATTGTCTCAAAACAAGGGCATTTGATAAGGGTCAAAGCACTGGCCTCGGTTGCCAGAATCTTTAGAGCAATACAGGTTAAAAAAACCCAAACAAAACCACAACCCATGAACAACATTCCAGTGGCTGAGACCTTACGCTATCTAATAATTCACAGAAAGATTCCCTCGCACAACTGAAGCATGCGAACAAAGAAAGTAAGAACAGAATTCACAAGCACCCTGTCCTGGGTTTGGCCACAATAGGGTTAATTTTTGCAAGAAGCCAGGAGGCGACACAGCCAGGCTGGCTGCCCCAAACTGACCACACAAACTGGGTATTCAATATTCTGTGCCATCATGTGCGGTTCTGGGTGGGGGAGCTGGCTGGGGAGAAGTTAATCGCGGCTCGGAAGTGTGTGGGACATCAGGTGGTGAGAGTTGCTCTGCATTCTGCTGTTTGTTTTGTGTATTCTTTCTATCAGTATTGTTATTGTTGCTGTTCATTTCCTTTGCTGTTCTGTTAAACTGCCCTTACCCCGACTCGGGAGTTCTGCCTTTCTCTTTCCATTCCCCTCCCCAGCCTGGGGGGGGACAGGTGATAGAGCGACCCCGTGGTCCTTTGTTGCCAGCCAGGGCCAAACTACGACACACCCAAATTCTCCAAATGTGACCTTCTGAGATTTGAGAACCGGAAAAGTAAAACCGTTTTTAGCAAAAACAGAAAGGAAAAGACAATTCTGGATTTAGACTTTATTTATTTTTAAGAGACTTGAAACATTTGGCAGTTGGAGAATTTCCCTTTCAGTCTGTTTCTTTTACATCAGTGTATATTTGGTTCCTGTACATAGTTTCTACTGCCTGAAGAGTGTAATTCACCAAATACGGTTGGGAGAAAAGACAAAGTTTTACTAATAAGAATCTCACATAGTCTATTAACTTAAAACTTCCAGGAGACGTTATTAGTTGGAGGGGTAAGGGTCAGGTCTCTTTGTGGATATATCTTCTGTTGGCTTTCAGCCTAACAGCTTTAGGGGACATTAGCTTGGAACTGAGCAATATAAGTAGAAACAAGTCTGTTGCTGCTGCCTGGTGGGAGCTCGCAGATGCTTGTAATAAAAATTGTTAAAAATTATTTCATTAGTTTGCAGAAAGCAGATTTCTTGGAATGCTGTACCTTCTTTTGCCAGGAATATTTAATTTCTTTTATGTTCTGTATGTGACAAGTGCAAGCAGAAGCTAGCTCACAATTAATTATGATGATATATAGGACTTAAAATGAGCACTCAGCATTTTTCCATTTGCATGCTGAAAACAAAAGATAATTAGGTGGAAAACAATATGGCATTTAATACAACTGTTTCTATAAGTGGCACATTTTTCCAAAAGATAAAGAGATCTCAGCCTTCGAGAATTACATAATATCATAGACATATAAGTAAAACTAATCAGATATGCCACGTGCCCTCATTTTGTAAGTGCAATAGCTCATTTAGCTGTTAGCAAAACCTTGCTCAGCGATGCATCAATAATTAGAAACTGTCACTGTCTGTATATGGATAACACTTTTTCTCCCGCTTGCTATTTTGCTATTTGGAAAAAAAAAAAATCACATATCACATTTCATCTGTCCTGGAGTACAAACTTAGTTGGACACTTCAAGATGTCTATATAGAATTTTTAAAATATCTTAAAGTTAAGTGTAGAATTTTTATACTTACAGTTACAAACATGTCTTTGTACCCAGTAGGCATATAGGAAGGGTTGCTCCTGAGGTAATACATCTGCAAAGCAGCCTACTCTATGTGGTGTTTAATTGACTTAGCTTTCATAGAATTAAGACCATGTATTTTAGAACAGAAAGCTATGTTATTTTCTTATTTTAAAGGAATATTTGTACTTAAACATGCTTGGGAGGTCAATGGCAAGCCATTTACTGGTGATTTTTAAGCAGACAGGCTTCTCTGAGCTTATAGCCATTCATCCATTAGGGGAAATGGGCACAACAGAGGGCACTGAGCAGTTACATCTGCCAGTAACTAAACTGCCAGAAATCGTTAAACCACTGTGAACATGGGCTGCAAACAGGGTGGACACTCTTGCTATATGATAATGTTTCAGTATCCTTTTCTTTACAGACCAAAAGAGTGTCTTTGCAAACCTACCCCATTACAGATCGCCTTTTTATGAGGACACAATTCCTCTGTTCTGCAAGGCGTGCTTTTAGGTGCAACAGCACTTTGTGCCTTTCCTTCTTCATTGGTTCTGTTGCTGCCTTTCAACTGCACAGCAAAGAGGGACAATATATCTATATGTACAGGTTTGGGGTCAGGCACATTGCATGAAACTACTTTTAATTGGTGTTTGGAATCCTTTCCTGTTCCTTTTAAATGTAGTTACATATACAAAAGAATTTCGACTAAGCTGTTGTTAAAGTGGGCGAATTTAAACCAAAGCTACGCTAAATATTCCAGCAGCTCTGTGACAGTGATATACAGATTTTAGTTACCTACCCGTGGACTCCAGTTGGAGTAGGAGGGAGAAATTCCCTTTTCCTTCAAAGAGATGTGTAAGTGGATAGTGCTGAATGTTTTTTCATCCATTTCTAGCACTCAGCTGAGCCATGATCATTCATTGGTGGGATACTTACTCTTCTGTGTAAAAACAGTGGGGGAATAGTAAGATTTAGCCTGAGTGGCATTATGTGGGTTAGTCGGAGCCATGTTCTTCCACTAAAAATGAAGGTGAATGAGCAAAGACCTGCTCACCCAAAGCCTAGACAAGATCAAAACCCGAGTAACAATTAGATAGCTTGGGTTAATGGAAATAAAACCATTTCTCTGGGAAGCACATAAAGCCTAGAGAACCCTACATGCTGAGGAGAGGAAAACAGAGCTGATTTAGGATTGTCTTGGTTTCGGCTGCCGTCGGCAACAAAAGCGCCACGCGGCCGCCCCTCCCCCCACCGGCGTGCGGAGGAGAATGAAAAGAAAGAGGCAGAAACTGGTGGGTCGGGATAAGGGCAGTTTAACAGAACAGCAAACAGA
>Ga0065711_1047461_pt1 | contig 12318 bp, 2 predicted proteins | sample Hoacrofraction12_FD_59098 | JGI IMG/M metagenome (GOLD analysis project Ga0065711, IMG submission 59098) | Hoatzin crop microbial communities from Cojedes, Venezuela - Epithelial fraction 12 v2 (version 2) | ecosystem: Host-associated > Birds > Digestive system > Esophagus > Crop | place... | reverse complement strand
TTTGGAGATGTAATTGTGTGTGATAGTTTTTGGTAATTTTCCTTATGTGTAGATAACATAATTGTTATTTATCTTGCAGTAACAGATGGTCTTTGTTTCTTTCCTCTCTTCTTAAATATCATAAGGCCTTAAGAGGCACCTTTTGGAATTAAGAGTGTTTTGCGTTCATGATAGTAGCTGTCGTTGCAGATTGCAGCTCTACAAACGCAGGGGTGGGCACGTGTAGGAAGCCAAAGGTAACAAGTGCCTCGTGGCTGGAGGAGATAATCCAGCCTGGAGCCTTGACAGATAGCGATCTTGTTCATTGCTTCTTTTGGTGAGATGTACTGTGTCTTCGGTGCATGCACTCCAGGTTGTAGGTGTTACATACACAAACAAGCACGGATACTCCCAAGAATAATCTACCAGTGTTGATTTCTTCTTTGCAAGTAAAATCCTGTGCTTTTAGCCATTATTTTTAAATGAGAAGTTTAGGTAAGAATGACAGATGAAGAAATCAATTAAGCCTCCCAGATTTCATCTTACACTCAGGGAAAGTCAATAATGGGCTAAGCAAATTGATAGCCTTTCTAATGCATTTTATTCTGCTGATTTTCCCATTCTCTTCTGGTCTGAACTCTTACGCTCTTTATAGGTTCTGAACTGATAACTTCAGGTAGAATTTGATTGACAATCTTCAGTTCAACTCAAAGGAATTTAATATGGCAGAAGGGAATAGAACTAGGATATAAAGATGTAGCTGTAGAGTCTGATCCAAAACTTGCTGTAGCCAGTGTCAGTCTCTGCACTGACTGCAGTGGCTTTGCATTTGGTTTATAGGGCCAGATTTCAGAGGCATCCGCATTTTGAAACATGCAGTAAGCAGTTGGAGCTGAATTTGCAGTGGGAGGGTAAGCAGTTACCATGTGACATCTCCTTTTAAGTTAAAAAAAGGCATTAAGGTACTTCAGCTAATTTAAGTCATGGTATCTAAATGTGTGAAGATAGTTGATTTGAAAACCTTTAAAGCAATTGAAGTATCTCTTAAGCTGATGTTCACAGTGGAAACAACTGTGATGGATGAAGTCATTTCAACCTTTTTGGCAGAAGAGGGTATGCACAAGCTCCTTGGCAACTCTGCTGTGAAGTCCTGTAGTCAGTAGGAGTGTTACCCAGCCAAACGTGGTGCCCAGATAGCTCAAGAGGGCTTCACAGCTGCTGCTGAGCAACAAGAGAGGGGAAGGTGGGAGGAAGGGCAGTGGGGGCAGTCTGGTAAGCTACACCAGCTAGATCCTTCGGCTCTCCGCTGGCCTTGCATTGGTGTAGGCTGTGGGCACTTGGTTCAGTGAGGCAAGCAAGGTCACACCGGTATAGTAGATCAGCTCTTGCACTGAAATTGTTTGTGTGTTCTGGTGTGGTTGCAGCGTGTGAGGTAGCTAATATCCATGCCAGGTGGCATGGCTGTCATGAGCCTTCATTGGGAGCTTGTTGTGTCTCTGCTTTCCTGTTTTCTGTTTATACTTGAATACATTAGGCATGCAGAAATTTGAGAGGCTTAAGGAAGTTGATGAATGTCCCGCAGATACCTGCCTATTTGTTTTTTGGATCACACTGACAATAGCTCATAATGTAGTAGGAGATCTGATACAGATAAATCCATGGCTGTCTAAATAGGTTTGAGTACCTTTTTGCATCCTATGCCGTGTGCCGAGAGCTTATACTCTATTTCATCTTTTTTTTACCATTGTGGATGCTAAAGTGTTCGTTGAAGTGTGATGTTTTTCTTTTGTTCCTTATGTCTGAGCCTCTCTGGTTAGGATTTACTGCTTGGTTATAGGAGTGTATCTTGTAAAGAAATAGTTCAGTCTATCATTGTTGGCAGCAGAGCTATGCTGAGTGGCCAAAACGTATGTTACTGCAGTAAACTCCATATGGTGGCTCTGCCAGGGATTGGACTATTTCTGATTTTTTTCCCAAACATTGTGTGAAACTTTCCCGACTCTGTGTGGCAGCTCTGAACATTATCACTCGCTTTGCAAGTCATACACATTATACAAGGAGTGTTACTCTTTCAGTGTAAATCTAGTTCTCCACTGGTTTGACCTCCTTATGAATTAACTCAAAACAAGTAGAAATGTGCAGCCAAGGGCAATACCTACTCAGTGTTCCAGATTTCTCATTGATTTCTTAATATTTATCCAGAAATAAAAATATGTGCAAGCTGGCTTAGGTTTTGTTTGTTTGCTTTATTTTGTTTCAAATGTTCGAAATGAGGGGAGGAAGCTGAATCCTCTTGGAACTGAAATTTAAATACTGAGCATTTAATACGTGTTCCATAGGAGAATCACCTTTCCATCTTGTGTTCTGCTACTTGGTGTTGCTTGGGCTTTTTGCGCTGCATTATTTTGAGAGAAATTGTTTTATCGTGTTTGCAAAAGAAAGATAGTAGAATGACAATATGATATAAAATGAATATGATGGCGGTGCAACAATTTTTATTATGGTAAACTGTTTCTGAAGGACTCGGTCTTATGGGCGAGTAGTCTGTCTCAAATACAATGTAGAAGTCATTTTCTGCGGGGGGGAAATGGGTTAGAAAATGCCAGCTAGCAGCATGGTTTCCAAAGCGGTAATCCTGTTTTAAAACCTCTCACCTACCAGAAAGTGCTGTTACGTAGAAGCAATGAGGGAAATGATCAGGGACTCGTCAGAGTAGAAAAAAGAGAAGAGCAGTAAGCAATGAAATTCTTCATTATTCAAATATTTTCCATTGGGTGGAGATGTCTTCCAACACATACAGCCTTTTTTTTTAGGTGGGATAAAACAGGGTAACTGAAACTTTCAGACTTCAGTTCCATGCTTCGTTTGCATATTTTTCAGTGATTTAACATCTGGGTTCACCCTAGGAGAATATGAGTCATACTAGTTTGAATGAAGCCAGAACTTGGCCATCCATCAAACTGTGCTTGAAATCACTGCCTCTCAATGAGCAGAAAACATGAGCGTATTGTTTTTATCTAAGGATGCAACTTCTTGTCATGGTCCACATATAATCTGAAACCCCAGGTGCTTAGTGATATGAGGAGAATTGCCTGAGTACTTTGTGCTGGTTGCACAAGCTTGGGCGGGGACGACTTAAAATAGAAAATTTAACCTCAAAAGTTGTGGCTTCTCCAGAATGAAACACTAAAAAAGAGAAACAACCAGAAGCAAAACCAACCAGTGGATAGAGTAAAACCCAAACTCCAAGTGATCACAAGGACTAGAAAGAGAGAAAGAGATTATGGGCAGAGGGAAGATGCATCTCTGACCTGATATGTGACAACTTCGATTTACTATAATTGGAAAAACTTGAGTTCTTATGAATCCTGGATGGAAAATGAGTGCTAGTTCAGTGACGAGGTCTCAAAATTTGACAGTTGCACTTGTATCCTAGGAGAGAGGGCTTGCCTGAGCAGGAATTGGTTCAAATTGCGTAAGAGAATTTCTGAAAGACTTGTAAGTTACTTCTTGCAGCGTGGTTCCGGAATTAGAGTTTGTGCATTGCAAAATTGTTTCTCCAGAGACTTGGCACCAGATGCTGCGGAACAAAGAGTCCGTAAAGAAGGCTTTTTCTTTACCTCCTGTGATTATTTTACTGTCCTAAAAATTAGGCTTTAATTTGTATCCCTTAGCTTGTTAAACATAAAGGTTGCTAGCTTTCTCCTTGAATTCATTTTTTTGAATTAACTCCTTAGCATCCATCTTTTGGCAGTGTGTTCAATGAATTAATAATGCGTTAAAAAGCATTTCTGGTAGTTCTATAAGGAGCAGAACTAATGAAGCCTTTTCTTGTGACTTTTTTTACAGCTCGTTAGACACCAGAGCCCCACGTGGACTCTTTGGTATGCAGTAATACAGTGGGGCTCCCTCTGGAGCCTTTTCCTTAGTGGAAGCTGTAATAAATTTATTTCCTCTATCTGTCTGTTTTCAGGAGGCTGGCAAGAACTCGGCATCTCTGAGACCTCTAGTCTTCTGCCAACATTTGTGTGTTTGCACATTAACACGCACACCATGATGGTGTAAGTGTTATGTCTTTGGAAATCCTAATTTTCTTTAAAGAGCCTTACCGTGGGGTTTTTTTTTTCAAATGCAGTTCAAAAGCAGTTTGTGCCCTAGTTCATATATTTGAGTTACGAATGCAAGAAAATTGAGTTGACTTTCCTTTTGAAGGATCCTCTTGGTAGCGTGTGCTCTGACTTTTAATCTTAAAAATTTCTTTACAGTATCACCAGCTGAGCTCTTTGCTTCATCTTGCTTTCTTTTGTAGCTGGTAAAACCCAGACTACTTATTCGTGCAGTGCACAGTGTTGCGTTCTTTTTCTTTTGCATATTCTTATAATTTTAACATTCTCTTGGAAGTGCAAGATTTGTGGGTAGTGATAATACTTTTTATTAGACTAATCAGTATAGTATGAAAAACTAGGCATTTGGATATGCAAGTCCTTTCTCAGGTCTAAAATAGAAGTCATGGATTTTAAAACTAAGTGTATTTCAGATTTGTTTAGAGTTTAGTGAAGTAGGTGTCCTTGGACCATTTCTGAAAGTAGTTAATGCTTCTGAGTGTGGTATACCAACAATTCTGGGTGGGCAAGCGGTTATAAGTAATGCCCCTAAGACTGTTCCACGCACATGGGCTACATTTCATTACCTTCTTTAGTACAATAAAATAAGAAAACAATGTCTCCTGTGTGGGGTAGCAAGGTTTTGTTCACAACTGGTCAGCCAAGCTTCCAGTCACAAGGCGAGGGGGGCTGTTACTGCTTACTTGATGATTCTTCAGATCCCATCTTGCTTGTGTTCATCTGTGGTTTTAGCTGGGCTTTTTCTTCTGAAATGCAGTGTTATCGTATCCAATTGTCTATATTTGTCTTGGAGGAATCCAAGTGAAAGTGGTTTGTTGGCTCCTTAGCTCTTTCCCTAGGAAATATTTCATCTGCAACACCTGCTCATTTTTCACTCTGTGGTTCATGCCCTTTTACATTCTCACACCTCTTTGTTTACAGTATCCCATCCACAATAACCAAGGGTCTGACTGAATTTCTGTTTGTATTGAGGTGGGAGAGGTAACAAAAAGAGTGCAGTATGTGACCTGCTCATTTAAGCAAAATGGATTGTAGCTACACAAGATGTCATTACTTTCCCTCTGTTCAAGCCGAAAGAAATTATTGTTTCCTTACAAGGGAGGTAGGAGAGGAAAGAGATGATAAGGTTATCTCCTAGGGGAAAGACAGAGCCTGGTAGATTATACATTGTGGCATGTGGAGGGGTTAGTGTGAGGTAATGTTATAGTGTGCCATAAAACCAATATCTCTATTGAGCCCATGTTTTTTTTTCCTGAACCCAGTGGAGTTATGAATTTTAGTTCCCAGGCTTGTTTTGAAAGGTGTTTTATAGGTTTCCCTTAAGGAAAAGGACTGGCAAATTGGAGATGGAGTGATTGTTTTATGCGAGATGTTAACCCACAGGCAGATGGATGTGTTTTAGCCGTTGTAGACTGGCTAGGTGAATTCTCCCTGACGTGCAGTGGTTGCTTAATTTCACCCATTTGGTTACCACCTTGTATGTTAGATGAAGTATATTACATTCCTGAAATGTGGGTATGGGACAGAGAAGTCTTGACATTTCTGTTACACGGTATTTGCCACTGTATTGTGCAAACATCCAAGGAATCCTTGGATGTTTGCACAATACAGTGCAAAGATGTCAAGTCTATTAATAAAACTTGTCCTACTTATGTCTGTAGCCTGTAACAGCTATATCCAAGTACTGCTATAATAGTTTGCGCTTTTTTTAACCACTGCTGACACTTGAGAAAGTTTTCGGAGAACCAGAACTTTCTATTATAATTCCACAACCTCTTGCAGAGCAGAGTAGGTTGATTCAGAGACCCATCGTTGTTTATGCAAACTTTGCATTGGTTTCTATCCTGTGTGTGTTATTTTATGTTACTGACAACGAATTTCTTGTTCCCTGAATGCCTCAAGGTATTAACTAGAGATCAATGTCTGTTTATGAAAGTATCATTGTCTTCCTTATTTTGTCACAAGGAAAATGCTTATATAAAAGGAAGGCTGGGAAAATGCATGAATTCTGTTGGTTTTGATGTGTTTTGAGAATGTGTAGAAGGTGTTATCAAAACTTGAAGTGGTGTCTGTACAAAACAAGATGCACTGAGAGAACGTTAAGCCCACACGGTGGAGGATGCAGGAATCGGGAAGGGCAAAAGTGTTAGCTGGATAAAATGGGCTTGACTGTGCCCCTTACGTGTTACACACTGTCAACATCTTTAATTACCTGTTGCTGCAAAACACGATGCATTTTTTTAACCTGATTTTTTTGATAACAAATCATAAGAGGAGGCTGATTTGAGTGTCTACTCTTTCCTGCCCTGCCCAGTATCCCCAAAACGCAGCTGTAGGAGAAGCAGCTGTTAAATAGTACAGATCTACACTTTCCTGCAGTGGTACCATTAGTAAGCTGGCTTAACACGCTGTGTATCGCTCGAGTCTCTTTTATGCTCACCCCAGAGGCCTAATCTATTAATAGCTCAGCTTCATGCTCTATTAATATTCACACTTTTTTTAAACTCTTGAAAATCTTGAGGAGACTGCGCCTATTGTGCTGTCGAAGCTCTTTCCTCCAAAAATGCAGAATATTTTAAGAGCATGCTCTAGTGTGATTTTTCTGTTCTTCCATTCATAAGGTCAGTGTCGCCTGCTTTCCTCTTGACCTTTCTGTAATTGTCTATATGTCTGTGCTATGCTTGCATTCATTAAAAGAAAAATCCAGACTGCAACACAGCAAGGCTTTTTCTCTTTCTTAATAAAAAGCACAGGGAAAAAAAAGATCTTAGCAGGTTTAAAGTAGCCATTCTGCATTGTTTTCTGTAATGTTCCCTTCTAGTCATTTGGAGAAGCTCTTAGCACTGACTTTTAGAATTTACGGCATTTTAGCCTCAACAATGTCACTGAATTCACCTAAACGCTTTCATGCATTCAATTTTATCTGTGAATTAGTGTGTACCTACAAAGTCTTACCCCTCTGGAAGGACTGTCTTACATTTCTGGGCAGAGAATTATGAATTTCCTTAAAACTCTGTTCCTCGGATAGAAGCTGAAGGTCGTCTGTTTATTTTGTATAGTGTGGTGTAGTTCCTTGAAGGCAGAATGAGGCAACAGGTAAAGAACAGGTATTAAAGCCGAAGATGAAATTGAAGAACTAACCTGTGATAGGTTTCCACAGAGACCAAATGTCAGAAAGGTTTGTTTAAAGAGACTGTGGGTTACAAGCAGCCAGCTTTGCACGTTAGCCTGCGTTCCCTCTGTGGGTATTGTGAGCCTGTATTGTGTTTGTAAGTGATGTGTGGCCACCGTGCTATCTCTGGTGACAGTAGTGTTACTGCTGGGATTGTTTTCCCTCCCACTCCCTTTCCTGCCCTCACTCTAACACCAAAATTTAAACTTGCTATACTTTTTAGCTACCACCTTAAAGCTTCTCTGAACGCCACGTAAAGTATCTTTCGTGGGTTCCCCTGCTGCAGGTGGTTCTAGTCCTTCACATTGAAAATCTAGTCACCCTGTATGTTTGAACTCTAAATAAGCTGACATAAGAGGTCAGAAAATCCTGTTAGTCCAAGAGTAAAGATCAGATAGTTCTTCAGCAGTGACAGTACAATTACAGCATCTAGCAGTAGATAAAATTTAGTGCAGGCTTAGCACAAAGTCAGCTTTTTCTTTTAGGAGAAAAAAATGAGTGGTAGAGAAGTTGTAACGTTTGTGTATTTTAAGAGGACGTGTTTGGTAATTTTGAATTTGCTCTGTCATAAAATACAGAACTCCTCCCTCATCCTGCAGTCTTTATTTTGCCTCTGTGCAACCTGCTTTTAAGAGATTAGAGCTCTGTGGTTTTTAATATACTGGAATCTGCTTAGTGAGAGTGCTTTGTTTTGGAAAATAATTGAAACTATGGCAACCCTCATTTCTTTTTTCCAGCTTGTCTGCTTCCTCTGCTCTGGTTTGGTGGGTGATTAGCGTACTGGAAACCACTGGTAGCTGCTAATGTTAGACAAACAGCAAATGTAAGTTATGTAAATATTAAATCCAGAGCACCTTAGTTGTGCTTTAGGAATTATTACACATAAACTGAATGTCACTACTGTAAAACTGAGAGTTTAAGGCCTCTTCACTATCTTGGTGGCCTAAGTCTGCAAAAATCTAAGTGCTCGCAGCAAGCATGCAGACTGAATGGGTTAGGCACAGGAGCACAGGTTCTGACCAGTGCTTGCCTGCTGTGTGCTTGCCCTGATTTTCTTCAGGTTCTCTAGAGCACTTGTTTACTGGTTTTGTTTTGTTCTGTGTTCCCTCAAACTTGTCAGCCACACACAGGCATCAGTTTAGGTAAATGGACTTTCTGTTTCCATTGAATATGGCCCCTCTTTCCCAGCTCTCAGTCTCTTGCACAGGGGACTGTAGCCTTTATTTATTTATTTTCCTTTTGCACTTCTGTGCTCAGTTGCTGCTGTGATTAGAAAATGGGTCATCCTTGGATGAACTCTTACGAACTGCCTCTTCCAGAGAGCTTACTTGCTTGGGAAATTGTTGCAGTGGGAGCCATGTTAAAATCTTCCTGACAGCTACTAGTGACCTTATTTCATAATTACTTGTGTTTCTGTCTAGCTCTTCCAAAGTGTTGCTTCTCCATGTTTGAAAAAGCTTTTAAAACATGTTACAATTTAAGATTCCAAGTCTCTGGCTTCTTTCCAAAGAAAACTTTGATATATTAGCAGTTAAAACTGAGAAGCTCTGTTCCATGGTCTGTCTGGCATTTGCACTGATAAGTGGGGCAGACATGCCTGGCAGTCAGCCCAGGGGCTTCAGCTTCCAGGACCCCCCCCAGGGTGGGTTGTGCAACTAATAGCTGTGCTGGCTGTACAGCCCCTCTAACGGGAAGGGATTCTTGTTCCTTCTCCTCTTCTTCCTCTCACAGGTAAATATGTTTATTGATAAAGCCTTGCTGTTTTCTCTCTCCTTTTATGGATATACTTTCCCTTTCCATCTTAGTATAAGGATTGCTCTGAAATTGGATATGAAGTGAAAAAGCCTTTTACTAAAACATTATTTTACACGTCATATGGTTTATTGTTTGTGAGAATTTTGACTGTGCCTTGTGGTTGTGACTCTCAAACAGAATTCCTCTTCCCAAGATCTGTCAGATTCATTAGAGGATTGATAATTTGTTTTTTAGGGGTTCCTGTCATCCTGTTCTTTCTCCAGTCCTGGCTTGTATGGCATATTTCTTTCTAGTCATGGGTACGGTAGTAAATGTGTGGCTGCTGGGGCACTTTCCTGTCTTGCTGTTCTTGTTGAGGTAACATCCACCATGTCCCCCAGTCTGACACATTTTTCGCATTACATCATCGCTGACAGAGTGCAGTGGTTTGTCATTAAAGCATCTTCTTAAGGCTGTCTCCTCAGTACTGTGAATCCCAGAATCATAGAATGGTAGGGATTGGAAGGGACCTCTGTGGGTCATCTGGTCCAAACCCCCTGCCGAAGCAGGGTCACCCAGAGCAGGCTGCACAGGACTGCATCCAGTTGGGTCTTGAATATCTCCAGAGAAGGAGACTCCACAACCTCCCTGGGCAGCCTGTTCCAGTGCTCCATCACCCTCAGAGGGAAGAAGTTCTTCCGCATGTTCAGACGGAACTTCCTGTGTCTCAGTTTGTGCCCATTGCCCCTTGTCCTGTCACTGGGCACCACTGAAAAGAGTCTGGCCCCATCCTCCTGACACCCACCCTTCAGATATTTTTAAGCATTTATTAGGTCCCCTCGCAGCCTTCTCTTCTTCAGGCTAAGAATGAAAGAGTTGCTTATATTTGAGGGCTTCTGATCACTTTGCTGCCTTTTGTTTCAGTTGCCGTACACCGAGAAAATGGTTTTCTAGATGGCTGAGAGATGTAACCATTCCCTAATGCCGGGCAGTTCTGGGAAGGTCTGTATGCCCTCGGGGTTATTCTACTGTGAGACTCAGCTTTGGGACCATGCAGACCACCATTAGAAGCTGGAGTTAATGCACGATGCTGCAGTGCTCGCAAGTTGTGACTGGGAGTGCTTGCTCTTAGCTTGTGAAGTGCTACATTTGCATGTCGTGGAATCCCATAGGGAAGCTGAAGTGCTGCTTTTAATTTTTAAATGGTTTGGGTCCTGGTCTCTTGAGATTAGCAGGGGGCAAGCACACAGGGGCTATCGATTTGCAGAGCCTTCTCTGTTGAGCTGCCGATATAAGGATGTTTCCTGTCAGAGTCTGCACTTGCTAGGCTTTTCCACTGCCTGCAACACCTACTACCTTGCTTTTTTTGTTTCAGGTTGAGTGGGTTGAAGGCAGCGTGGTTGTGAGCAGTTGCCGTCTGTGTTCTGCAGTGATTTGTAATTTAAGAGTACAGGAAGAATGCCCCTAGATCTATTTTATAAAACTGGAAGAGATAAATGATTGCCAACACAGGTGAGAAAAGGTCACCAAAGACCTATTAAATGACTCAGAATCCATTGGGCGCTTCTGAGGGCGGTATGAGTTACAGTCTAAAGAGAGTTAATGCTGAATTTTGACAGAAAATAAGAGGAACAATAGACTGAGTCTGGAGTCTCATGTTATCTTCTACAAGCTCCAAGTCCTGCACACTAACAAAGGGGAAGTAAACCCTATTAAGTGGCTAGTAAGAATTATGATATATAATTGTAGGTACCTGAGGGCACTCCAGAGACTGATCATAAACCAACTGTAATTCTTAATTTCCTGACCTCTTACAGCCTTTTTTTGTGGATTATTGCATTGCTGGCTTGAGTCTTTTGTGACTCTTTAAAGGCTCCTGTAAGGAATGAGAATTTGTGACTCATTTTTCAGGACACTCTTTTTACAAATTGGATGGCTTTTTGCCCTTTTTTGCAGAAATTAAAGGGGATGTCAAGTGTCAAGGTTTGGATTGTATTGTTCATACAGTTTGTGTTTACATATAAACAGATGATCCTGTCTCTCCATTGCTGGGAGGTCAAATATAATATGTTATTGTAACAGCCAGCCTGAAGCAAGATAGCCAAAACCAGGACTGAGAGGAAGAAAGTCATTCAAACTGAAGTAGTATCAGTACTTTGATTTAGAAGCATCCGAAGATGGTGTGTGAGGTCTCAAACTTTCAGATTTAGAGTTTTACTGAACTGCTAAGATCATTCGTCGTGCTAGAATTATGGAGATCTGCTCACATGTTTTTGTTAACCTCTAGAATAGTTACTTAATAGCGTCTCTTTCTAGCTATGCTATTAAATATTAATAACTAGATCATTAGATGTCTCAGAAAATAGGCACTTTTGTGGTCCTAAAAGCAGATAATACGCTTTAAAGTTTATTTAAACATTTGTTGTGGAGCACCCTTCATCCATTTTTCCTTTCATTTCGTTTCCATGCATTCCAAAAGTGTGTAAACTTCAAGAACTGGATTTTAAAATGCCTAATTTTGCAGAGTTGTCAGGGGATTCAGACATCTGCAGTATTTAGGGAAAAGGTAGCCTTAATGTGGTAAGCAAAGAATACAGTTATTTTTATACTAAAGTCTGCACTCCACTGCCTTTTGTCTGCCTGTTCCTGCTGCTTCCATTTCATGGCAGTTGATTGTATTTCTTCAAGCAAGTGGCAGGTTGTCACATTGAACAAAATCAAGGCGTGTCTTAGTCATCCCATATTTGTAGGGTTGGTTTGTATGCCTACACTATTGTTGCTTGAGCTTGTTTGTACTTTGCAAATACATGAAAAAGGATGCATTGCATCAAAGAATAAAACGTTGGTGCTTATACCTGTTTGGATGTGTTCCAGTAGAGTTTGGTCAGTCAACTTCTAGAAAATACAGTCTTTTATGACTTAGTTCAAATTTCTGTTAGCTCAGTTCGGATTTAAGTTTATTGAAACCTTACTTGGAATTAGGCATATGGAACATCTTGATTTTTCTCTCCCAGGCTATGAACGAGTTGAGAGCTTATGGGTTAGAATTAAGGGACAGGCTCATAAGGGTGATGTTATGGTGGGTGTGTACTACAGGCCACCTGACCAGGAAGAGGAAGTTGATGAGGGCTTCTGCAGGCAGCTGCAAGCAGCCCTACAGTCACAGGCCCTGGTTCTCGTGGGTGACTTCAACCACCCTGACATCAGCTGGGAAGACCATACAGCTAGGCAGGCGCAATCCAGGAGGTTCCTACAGAGCATCGATGATAACTTTCTGATGCAAGTGGTAGAGGAACCAACAAGGAAAGG